>Ga0307516_10007481_pt1 | contig 12558 bp, 17 predicted proteins | sample 19_EM_MG_FD_203310 | JGI IMG/M metagenome (GOLD analysis project Ga0307516, IMG submission 203310) | Populus trichocarpa ectomycorrhiza microbial communities from riparian zone in the Pacific Northwest, United States - 19_EM | ecosystem: Host-associated > Plants > Roots > Unclassified | place...
AGCAGCCTTAGTCTCCGAGCACCGGCTCGGGAGACAGTCTTCCGTCCTTTCCCCTTGGCGAGTCCCTCAGGCGCGTTGTATATAGAGAGAATGTTTTTCCTTCGACGTTGTATCAATCAACCAATTCACTATCTTCATCTTTATCGATCCCTATATTCCAACATGAGAATACAAATGCTGATAGAAAGGCTGACAGTACCAGGTCAGTATCCATCATGGCTCATCGTCGACGCGCCCCTGCTGCGGACCTCCCACCATCGCCGACACCCCGTATTCATCACACCTCCGTTCTGAACTCCCCGGCAGTACCTGCACCTGTTCACGAACTCTCAAGAATATTCTCTGCTGTCAGCGTACAGTCCACCGCCGATGATGAGTCGGCTCGCACACCAGATATCGTTCCCCTCTGAAGTTCAGGCAGCGGCCAGGTCCTCGTACAAAGGGAATCGCTGAAGCTCCACGCTGGATTCCACGCTCCACAGCAACACCTTCCCGAGAAAAGCGCGCACGCACAGTCGAATTCAAGCTGGGGTCCTTGCACGGGCCCACCACACACAGGCAATATCCAAAACAGGTAACCAAAACAAGGCCGTCAGCCTCGACACCGAACCCGAAAGCAAAGAATGGAAGGGGAGGTGGAGAAGTTAAGAAAGGACGGGGGAAGGGAAAAGCTACTACTAGTAGTAGTGTAGCGGCTGCTACTAGTACCGGTACAAGAAGGAGTGCGAAGTTGACTGCAAAACCTACTCAGAAATATGTGTTGGAGTTCCCACAAATCACTGATACAGAGGAATCTGACGAGGATGACAGTGTTGAGTATGACTTTCGATGGCAGAAATGGGATCTTTAGTAGTTTGTTTCTCCCGCCGAGGGGCGGCCCTCTTTGGAACGGTGATAGATAGAATATCTTCAAATTTAAAATATTGAACCTGGCACGATTTTGATATTGCGCTAGTCTCGAAGCGCTCTAGCGCGCGTTAGTGTGCGCTTACTCAGCGTACAGACGGCGCTTACCGCTAAAAAACAGTGCCTCTTACGTGAGTTAATACGGTATTGGTTGTTGAGTTATTCACTGAAGAGTGGTGATGGTAGTGGTGGTGGCAGTAGTGGAAATAGTGGGTCATTAGTTACAAAAGTCCAAATGGAAAAATTTGGTGTTTGCAGAAAACTGCTCCGCGACCATATCCACACACCCATCCAATCCCCAGCGTCACGTAACATATTCCCAATGTGGCAAACAACCATCTCTACATCCTTCCACGTTCTCACCATCATCTGCTCCTTCACCAACGCCTATAATCGATGCATACTCACATAATGTTGTAGGAGTCTTTGTTGGAGCTTCGGTTGCTACAGCTGTTACTGTTTGCCAAGCAGATGGTCAGCACATTGGAGAGCAATGGTATCCGGCCGGAATTTTATCAATCTGATCGAGATTCTGAAACGATGTTATTGGCCAATGCGCAACTACAGTTCGAACATTGGAAGATCCTTACGCCTCTATTTTGATCGCTGCTCGTGATATGATACATCCAAGTCGAGTGAGACCTCATGATGGTATCCTGTTGCCTTTGCAGAGAGCGATCGGCCGCCGTCACAGCAAGACACAGAGAATTGCCCACGTGTGAGAGTATTGGAAAAACAAGATGAACAACATCATCTAAAAATTCTGTTGATCGGAGCAGATATGGTGTAGCTGTAAGCGAATTATGTTGGCTCGTTGGTGGGTTTCTAGGTTTTGGGCCATAGATACACCTAATTTATTACAGGGAGTTTAAGTAAAAGAAAGTAATAACAGATTGGGTAAGAAAAGTGATTTTGAAACCCGAGAGTTAGAGGCCAGAATAGAAAAGGCAGTAAATCGTACACAAAGAGAAGAGCACCGGAATGAGAAGAGGAACAAGATTAGCTGGGAATTCTCTTTATCGAGGAGAGACAGTGAAGCTGTAAGCGAAATCCAGTGGGCATTTCCCGGGGTTGTGAGTGGATTTCCGGGTTTTGAGCATTGACTCCACTATTTCCACTAGCGCCACCACCACCCACTACCATCACCACTCTTCTGTAAATACCTCAACATCCAACGCTCCAATCGGTAATCTGGCAACAGGAGGTGATCTGCTACGATGTTGTCTATCATCTGTGTGCAGTATTAGAAAAACTTAGTTGGTTTTGTGTTGCTGGATGCGGATTGCGATAGGGGTCACGAAATTAGTGTGGTACCAAACGGCGTCCAAATTTTCTATTTGGACTTTTGTAACTAACAACCGCCGTCATCACCTTGCCGCATCGCTCGTCGGCGAAGAGGTCCCGGATCTTGTACCGGTCCTTCCCTCTCCCTGTCTTCCTCCGCACCTCCGCCTTCTGCTGGCGTTTCCAGTGTGGGCAGCACTTGAGGAGATGCTCCCGGGTCTCGGTCCTGTAAGGGCACCACCAGCACTGAGAGGTGGGCTTCTCCTTCGTCCATGCTAGGTGTTGGCAAGTAGGGCAGTGACCCATCTTCAACTGATAGAACCTCGCAGCAAGCCGGCTCTTGACGTTCGGGCCCGAGTCCGGCTTCTGGTGTGTTTCCCGGAGTCGGCTTTGCCGGTATTGCCGGTATTTCTTCTCGGTGACCTTGAGCTCTGCCCATATCTTCACTTCTTGCTACCTGACTTCTGTGATCGATCGCTTCAAGTGCGCCAGTGACCTGTGGAGTTGCCGTCTTTGCCCTCGCTGCTCGCCATAGCGCCCAAGTCGGTGTTCCTCATCGTGACCGCCTGGCTCGTCCACTCCCAGCTTCATCCATTCGTCCGCCTTCTCGTTCTCAGGTACACCTTTGTGCGCACTGCGCAGGACACCAGCGGAGCTCGACCGTAACAACCGGCCTTCTCCGGCAGATGGTTGCGATATGCTTCCTTCCCCGAGGGCATACCTCTAGCCGGGGCCGGACTTGTCTGAGCCCACCCTTCGGATCGCTGTTTGAGCGTCTGTATAGATAGTGATATGTTCATGGGTGAGAGATCGGAGGGAGCGGTAAAATTGTTGCATGTATTCGGCGATCGTGGACTCAGGTAATTTGGGATCATTCCGGACCTTCTCACCTAACTTCAGAGTATCCGGGCTCGTGGGTTTCTGGAGCATTGGCCACTGGTAGCCAGAGTTTATCTTCCCGCAGCTGTGCCTTTGCCTCGATGACTCACTCGCTGTAGTTGGGTCCAGAGAGCAGTGTGGCCGTCGACATGTTAGTAACCGTCAGCGTTCTCCATAGTCCGGAGTGGACGGACTGCCGCAGTCCAGGCCAGTCTGGCACTCTGTACGGACTGTCGGTGAATGGTCAGTCCCGTCAAAAGTCTGGTCGGCCAGTCCGTCCGTAGTCGACTGTGGTCGACTGACCTTTTTCGACCCCCAGAGTACTCCACCTTGTATGGCTTAAAGGAAACACCAACCGCACTAGTGTTCTCTCCCACTGCTTTAGTTACCTCCGACTTCGCAATTCCACCGTTTCCTCGCCATCTCCCCCACCTCAACAAACCATGTCTCCTTTAACCCACCATCACTGCCACACCGCCGATATAACCACCTCTTTCTTCAAAACTCATGCCTTGTCCTTGTGGCAAAACAAAGAGATTCCCGCAAAGCAAACGAATAAGTCCCGCCGAGCGGATACTTCCACCGCATCGAGAACAGCCCAGCGGCTCGCCAGTGATCCATTGCCTACACAAATTGAGCCTTGGATGGTGATGGACAAGTAAGTGGAGAAAACTAGTATGATTAATACGTAGTACTGATTGTGTTTGTTGGAAAAGCTTCTCGGTGCTGGAGGCACGGCGCCGGACACACGGCGCAGGGAGTCAGCGACTAGTGTAGTCTGGGCGCCAAGCATGGCTGCAATATCGGCGAGTGAGCAGCGCGAGACTTAATAGATAATACAACCTTCCATACAGATAGAAAAGAACTGTCCCCACAACTCCCATTCCTCTCGAAGCCTCATTCCACGGTGAAAGATCCCATCTCCCCTACCTCCTCTGAGGATCCCTATACTGTCTCCTCAAGTAAAGCATATCAGCAAGGCCATAACCTTCACCAGGTATGAGCCCGGAGCCGTAACCGTTACGCGTTAAGATCGAAAGACCAACCTCTACCCCAAAGATCAACAAAAGGAATACTCAGCTTTCCCTACCTCTGCTCCTCGCTTCCGCGAAACGATCGCACGCATAAGAAGAATCGAAAAACGACCAACAAGATAGGACGCGCTGTCACCCTCCCTCTCCTCCTCTCCCACTCGAACAACTCTACAAGCAACGATCAAGAAAAACCCCTCCCATCGAATCATGTCCTCCACCGACACCGCAAACGAGAAGGTCTTCAAGCACCCGCTTGGGACCATTGCACTTCTAAACGACACAAACTTGCCTGCTGGAAGGCAGACTGTGAACAAGTCCTTCACGGGATCAAGGCTTGGAGGATTGTCATAGGAGAAGAAGAAGAACCCGAAAATCCCGAAGGAATGAGCAAGGCTGCCATTCATGGGCGCAGGGCCTATGAGGATTATGCCACAAGAAGAGCTCAGGCTGGTGCCATTATCTACGGATCGTGCAGCCCTGAAGTCAAGACCCACCTCAACCAGGTTAGGGATCCGGTGAGGATGTGGACACGGCAAACACGACCGTCAGCCGTCTGACACTCTTCCGGCAATTCAGCCTACTGCGTCCGGTTCCCGGACAGCCAATCAGTACCTACTTCTCGCAACTCACCAATCAACTCGCCGGTACTCCCGAAGCCGTTCCCGACATGGTCCTGAAAAACCACATTTTCACAACTCTCCCCGAAATGTTTAAAATCAGCATCAAAGTACTGCAATCCCGAGCCGATGTCACGATCCGTCAAATCATGAGCGATCTCAAGGAGTGCGAACAAAATGAAGCACTAGCCACGAAGCCAGATGCTGTCTCGGAAGCTCTGTATTCTCAACAAAGTAGACGAGGTAGGGGTCGAGCAGGTCGAGGAGGACGAGGAAACAATCGCGGACGAAGAAGACAAGGCGACCAGCGGCCCCAGAAGTAGTGCAACTAGTGTAGCTCGACTACTCACAACTTCGACAATTGTTGGAAGAAGGATACATAGCAACAACAACAAACAGCCACATCAGGAAAAAGAATCTGCGTCCGGACGCACCCTGGCAGCGCACATACCCCTCCCAACGCAAAACCCACAGGCAATGTGAATTCGGACGCAGCTCGCCAGGGCACCGTGCATTCGGACGCAGCTTGCCAGGGCGCCGTGCATCCGGACGCAGCTCAGTAGGGCAATCTGCGTCTGGACGGGGTTGGCACGGCATATGCCTACCGGACGGAGCGTGGCAGGGCATTTCCTTCTGGACGCAGCCGTGTCAAGGCAAATGTCGTACGGACGACGCGTGCCACGGCATCTGCCTTCCGGACGTGGAGTGTCAGGGCATTTGCCTTCCGGACGAGGAGTGTCAGGGCAGTTTTCTTCCAGACGGAGCGTGTCTAGGCAAATGTCGTCCGGACGACACGTGCCGCGGCATCTGCCTTCCGGACGAGGAGTGTCAGGGCATTTGCCTTCTGGACGCAGAGTGTCAACGCAAATGTCTTCCGGATGCAGTTTGTCACGGCGAAGCGCGTCCAGACGGGGTGTCATGGCATTTGCCATCTGGACGCAGAGTGTCAAGGCAAATGTCGTCCGGACGAGGCTTACGATGGCGCACCACACATAGGTAACAGAGTAGTCGCGGTGGTAGCATCCAGACGCGACTGTCAGGGCATGGTACATTGCAGCGACGACTATCAAACACGCATTTGGTTCCAGGTATTGTGACTAAATCCAGTTCTATTCATTACATCTAATGTATATCTATATACCACACTTAGCTTACAGCAAGGACGATCGCGAATAAGACGCGGCGAGAAGATCGGCAAGCTTTGTGAGATTGTTAGCGCAGCTCTCAGAGGGACAGACGCAGTGGGAAGTTGTGCATACGACGCGACGAGTACGACGCCGATGAGGATAGCGGTGAAAATGCCGGCGGCGTGGATGATAGTAAGACGCGACGAGTACGATGTCGATGAGGATGGCGGTGAGGATGCCGGCGGCGTGGATGATAGTAAGACGCGACGAGTACGATGTCGATGAGGATGGCGGTGAGGATGCCGGAGGCGTGGATGATAGTAAGACGCGACGAGTACGATGCCGATGAGGATAGCGGTGAAAATCCCGGCGGCGTGGATGATAGTAAGACGCGACGAGTACGATGTCGATGAGGATGGCGGCGAGGATGCTGGCGGCGTCGACTATAGCAAGTAAAATGCGACGAGTTTGATGGTGGTGCGTGCATATGATGAAAGGGGAAGAAAAAAGGGTGGAATTGAGGCCGTGCCGTAGTATTTTAGCTAGCCGAGCTGTGGTGAGTGAGCCGAGCCGTAGCAAAGCGCAGGCACTAGCAAACGCTTGGCACCTTACAGGTTGCATGCGAAATCACTCGAAATGCTCGAAACCTGTGAATTCCACTCCCATAGTCGTCGATACGCCGGAACCCGCTGTTTAATTCGTACAATTATTGCCTATAGTATCAATTCAGACTGAGCGAAAGTTTGTGCCTACTGGATCCTGCTTTTCAAGGTAGTGATACTGAAGTCTTGAATGATATATGGATTTGAAGCGATGTATGCCATATTACAGATTCTCCTACAGAAGTAGTTGAATCAGAACAGCAGCATCGATAGGTTGCAAAGCAGGGGCCAATAGGCACAAACTGTTGGTCAGTCTGAATTGATACTATAGGCAATAATTGTACGAATTAAACAGCGGGTTCCGGCGTATCGACGACTATGGGAGTGGAATTCACAGGTTTCGAGCATTGCGAGTGATTTCGCATGCAACCTGTAAGGTGCCAAGCGTTTGCTAGTGCCTGCGCTTTCCTACGGCTCGGCTCACGCACCACAGCTCGGCTAGCTAAAATACTACGACACGGCCCTTTTTTCTTCTCCTTTCATCATATGCACGCACCACCATCAAACTCGTCGCATTTTACTTGCTATAGTCGACGCCGCCAGCATCCTCGCCGCCATCCTCATCGACATCGTACTCGTCGCGTCTTACTATCATCCACGCCGCCGGGATTTTCACCGCTATCCTCATTGGCATCGTACTCGTCGCGTCGTATGCACAACTTCCCACTGGTCTGTCCCTCTGAGAGCTGTGCTAACAATCTCAAGAAGCTCGTCGATCTTCTCGCCGCGTCTTATTCGCGATCGTCCTTGCTGTAAGCTAAGTGTGGTATATAGATATACATTAGATGTAATGAATAGAACTGGATTGAGTCATAATGCCTGGAACCAAATGCGTGTTTGATAGTCTTCGCTGCACTGTACCGTGCCCTGACAGTCGCGTCTGGATGCTACCACCGTGACCACTCTGTTGTAAGCCCCGTCCGGACGACATTTGCCTTGACACTCTGCGTCCGTAAGAAACGCGCTGCGTCCAGATGGCAAATGCCATGACACACCCCGTCTGGACGCTCTTCGCCGTGACAAACTGCGTCCGGAAGACATTTGCCTTGACACTCTGCGTCCAGAAGGCAAATGCCCTGACACTCCTCGTCCGGAAGGCAGATGCCGTAGCACGCGTCATCTGGACGACATTTGCCTAGACACGCTCCGTCTGGAAGAAAACTGCCCTGACACTCCTCGTCCGGAAGGCAAATGCCCTGACACTCCTCGTCTGGAAGGCAGATGCCGTGGCAGTTGCATCCGAACGCAGTCGCCTTGACAGCTGCGTCCGGACGCACGGTGCCGTGGCGTGCTGCGTCTGAACGCACGGTGTCATGGTATGTAAGCGGCGTCCGAGTTAAGGAGGTTGCGTCCGAAACGTCTAGAGCGTCTAGTGCGTCCGGACGCTCTGGACGCAATTTTTTTTTTTCCTGATGCCTTTTCTGCCTCAGCCTTGGCCTCGGCTTCCTCCTCTTGTAGCAGCTCCGCATCAAGGGTTTCCGGCTCCTCTAGTAGAACTGTGCTCTCCCCCTTCCTGCGTAGGAGAGGGCATTCATAATCCTACGGCCAATCGCAGTTGGGGCACCGGCGACCTCCCGTGCCTGGCTCCGCTGCGGCAGGCTCAGTAGCTGTAGCCCAACCCTCTGCTACCTGTTCTCCAGCTGTGCCGTTGCCACCCTGAGTCCGGACTCCATCAAGAGCGCCCCCAGATTAGTCATCCGGAAGCATCCTGTTGTCGCACTTGCCTCCTGGTTGACTAGCATCTGCTGCTCGTTTGCCTGGCTGATGGTGCCCCGGATGTGGTCTCCCTTTCACCACAGTTCCGACCCGAACATGGCGACTGGCTGAATGTATGTCGTCATGACCTTCCTGCAGTTGGCGGGTGACAGCTCCACTTGCCCTGCTAGCCGATGGAGCCTTGCCATCGCCTTCTTCCTGTCCTTGAGCCGGATCGCGTGATTTTCTTTGAGCGTGAGCTGCGAATCCAGCCATATCCTCAGCAACCGAGTCGCCTCCTTGTTGAATGGGACGGTATTGGCGCCAACCTTCACCGTTACCATGGGAGTTGTTTTCTTCCTGCGAAAGATTGCCGCCTCGGTCTTTCTATGGCCGAAAGCTACTCCATTTCTTGCTGCCCAGTTGATGGATGCTGTGGCTACCTCGGATAGCTTCGATGCCATTGCCTCGTCGTCATCCTCATCCGCTCATCACCCGATGTCGTCCACAAAGGATAGGCCCCGGACGCCAGGCGCTGCTGCTTCCACCTCGTTGAATACTCCAGACAGGTACATGACGAAGAGGATTGGAGCTGCCGGTGACCCCTGTGGGATGCCAGTGTCCACTGGGCTTGCCTCACCCTTTTTTCCATCAAGGACAAGCTTTATCTGGCGGTCCGACTTGAAGCTGCCAGTTCAGCTGATCAAGTCCGCCTCGATATCGAGGGCCTCCATGCGTCTGCCCAGGTGCGACTTGCTGACATTATTGAATGCCGACTTGACGTCCATGAACAGCGCCCCTGCCACTTCTTATCGCCCCAACTTGCCGACGGTAGTTTGTCAGCATATCCGAGTTTTGATCTTTCGTGTCCGCTACAGGCCGCCGAATGCCACCTGCAGACTGATCGAGGTCGGGGACAGCGGACAGTTTCTGCATCGCCGTGATCTATGTAAGTCGCATACGGGCAATGACTAGATAAAAAAAAAGGCATCCTGCCGGGACAAGGTATCAGTGTATGCAAGTACCTATCTACCAGGAAACCAAGCCCTTCCTCCATCCAACGGCATCCTAGTCGCCGCCATAGTCTAGATATGTAGGCTGAATGCGAGTACGATTAAATAAAAAACAGTCTCCTCGTATGGCCGGCCATCGTAGTTCAGCCCCAATTTAGCAACAATTCTCAAAATTGCTAGATTTGTACGCCTTTCAACGCCACTGTTACCGGGCGCGAACGAGGGCTTAGTGTAGTTGGTTGAACGAACGTAGAGTGCAACCAACCACACGCGCGACCATACGAGCGGGTGTAGTTACGGACGGATGCACGATGGGTATGGTTGATCCGCGTATCGATGGAGGTATCGACGAGCGCGTCGATAGACTATTTTTTATTTTGTCATTAATCGCGCGTGACCTATCCAGATCATGGCGCGTCGATAACTAGATGCGACTGATAAGAGCAGGTACATAAAGGATAGGAGACCGGCTGGGGATACGGCGCGCGAGCACGTGAAGCTTTTTTTTTTTTAAATCGTGCTGTCGGACTTTGTTCGGCACAAGCCGGATGAATCATCTTCCTTGCAGGTCGGGTTAGATATATACACGCACAGCAGTAGTTATCGGTGAGTGCCGTTAGACGTGGCGTTAGACTGATCGTCAAAGTAAGCTTGTTTCGACGTCAGCTTTCGCTGGGGGTAATACTCACGACCTGTTCTACACTGTGCAAGCAATTGCTGCATCATCAATACTCCCGTACCTAACAGCTCCTCTAAGCGAGATCAAAGGAATCGGACCAAAATGAACCCTCATCACCTGCCAGAATGGTTTTTATGTACACGCAAGGCATAAGCTAGCGGCTCGGCCTCACTGTGGATGCCTGCATGATGCCCGTGTCGATCAAGTAAAGCATGCTTAGTTGGTGCTTGTCGGATTGCCTGATGATACATACCTAAGTAGCGGTGAAGGAGTTTTGCGACATGTGGGGCGAGTCGCTATGGGGTTTGCTGCTGCGCTGTTTTGTGTTTTGTTCTGAGGCTGACAGACAGTCCGTCCCCTGTCTGCCGTCCGCGCAGTGGCGGCTCGTCGCAAGCACCCCTTTTGCCCTCCGCCCAGGCCTGTCCCGAGAACGTGTGGTGCGCACCAAGGAAATTACAAAAGAAAAGAGAGAAGAGCGAGTGTGTAGGACAAAGGAAAGAACGGAGGAAAGAACACCGCCCCGCGCCTAGGCCGTTCCTGCGGACGCCATGAAGTCGGGTGTGGGCAGGAACAATGGCGGTTCCCCGCCGGCTCCTCGGCCCCCGCTCCCTGCTCCTCCAGCCACTCCCGCACCTCCAGCTCCCGGAGACACCGCGCTCACCACGTCGTCCTCTGCCTCAGCCGGCACCCGCCTTCCCACGTCCGTAGAGGAAAGGAAGTTCAGCCCATAGACGCTATAGGGGATAGGTGGTATCCCAAAAAAATTCTCTGATAGCGGTAGCAGCGATGGCCTGCCTCTTTACAGCGGCCGGTCCTTCCACAGTGACATCGCATGCACAGAGTAGCTCTAACTGGGAAGAGTTAGTGGTGGCTGCTTCTGCACCCAGAAAGCCATCCAGGGGCATGTCTGATATGTAGATAGATCTTTGGCGATGAGTCCTCGCAGTAGAAAACCGCCTGGGGGTGGTGGGAGCGAAAGCGGGTCAAGTGGAGCTAGAAGTGCTTAGTAGGGTTTCCTTAGATATGGATTTCTTTGGGCTTGAACTGGAGGTTCTCGAATGCACTCTAATGCATCACATGAACTTTGATAGCGATCGGAGATGTGGTTGTTGAGGAATCCCCATTCTGTCTGGTGGGGACCTGGGCGACAGAGTATCCGGGTAAGGGGTATATAGTAGCCAGTTAACCGGTATAGTATGTTACATATATCCAAAGTGTTTATGTACTCCACGAGGACGCCAAGAGTGGAGGCTTGCGTGATCTTCATCTTGTCATCCCCTACCCCGCTCATCGCGCATCGTCAACCTCTCTCATCCTCGACAGCCTCCCCACCCTCCCCAACCATCCAGAGCCCACCACTATCGCCATCAGGCTGCCGTGCACCTCCAGCCCCCCGCAGCCCCGACAATCCCCTTTATACCTGGCAACTCTCCCCCCCCCCTCCCCATCCAACTCAACCCGCCGCAATCTACCACCCACCATCACCCATCACCCATAGTATCGCCTGATTTACCGCATCTCGTTTCAGTCGCAATAGGGTCTGGCCAGGTAGGTGGAGCCGCTCACGATTCTGTTAGAGTATCTAGGTGAAATCTTACCTTGTTGATTCAGGTGGAGGGTTTGCAACTAACGGAAGTCAAGGGGATGTCAGGAAATATTTATTATCTCACTGCGGAGGAGTTGCGGCCACTTGTCCTTAGTCTCCAGGAGAGCGTCTGTTCGAAAAACGGGGAGATTGCAAAGCTTGCTGCGGATCAAGATGTACTTGTTTCTCAGAATCATTGGCTGGAAGCTGAATATAATAGGTTGACGAACGAGAATGCAAAGTTGAGACAGGATGTTGAGAAGTTGACGAAGAAGTTGGCACAGGAAACCCAATAGCATGGGAGTCAGCAGACGGCTGCGGAGGCGGTGATGCCGATTATGGTGGAGTTGAGGCGGTTGTCGAGTGAGAATTCTCGGGTTGGAACAGGACTGGACTAGTTTTTTTTGTTTCGTTTAATCGTACTCGCATTAAGCCTATCTAGACTATGGCGGCGTAAATTATGTCCTGTCCGCTGTCCGCGCAATAGCGGCACGTTGCAATTTCCTCTTTGCCCTCCGCCCAGGCATTGTCCCACGAAAGAATCAATGCGTACCGAGGAAGCCACAAAGGAAAGGACAAAGGAGATCGGGAACGAAAAAGAAAGAACAAAAGAAAGGCATGCGCGTCCCCTACTCCTCGTCTGCGGATGCTATGAAGGAGGGCGTGGGGATAAAACAGCTGCAGTTCCTTCCCGGCACCCAGCTCTTCAGCCTACTACCTCCTCCTCCCCTTCACTTTCTCTCCGTTACTGGAGTTCCCACTCGGACGCCTCATTCTGCGCGTCTGTTGGAAAAGCTTCTAGCTGCTGGGCGCACGGCGCTGCCGTCGACTAGAGTTGAGCGGGCGCCGCTGCTAGGGAAGCGAACAGCAGAGGAGCCCAATGGGGATAAAGCGGAGAAGTAGCGAGATATACTTTGTGTTCCCTGCTCTGTGGTCTTTGTTGGATACTCCTTGTGACGTGGTGAGAAGGCCGAACGGACCGTTACGGCGGAGAGGCTCAAGGTTTACGGCCGGAGAGGGCCGAGAAGGTGGATCACGAGAAAGGATCACGGAAAGGAGATGCGGACGGACCGTCCG
>Ga0307516_10007483_pt1 | contig 12555 bp, 13 predicted proteins | sample 19_EM_MG_FD_203310 | JGI IMG/M metagenome (GOLD analysis project Ga0307516, IMG submission 203310) | Populus trichocarpa ectomycorrhiza microbial communities from riparian zone in the Pacific Northwest, United States - 19_EM | ecosystem: Host-associated > Plants > Roots > Unclassified | place...
TATATTTTATATATTATTTTTCTTTTATCAAAGTTAAGTAACTCCTTTAATATGCCTGCCTGTCACAAATTTTAATAACACAATGTTAACTTTCTAGAGTTAATCAAATATTATATATATATATATATATAATATTCAAACTTTACAAATATAGTAAGAGAGGTATATTCTTAAAAAAATAAATATAATGCATCAACGGTAAAAAAATTTATTTGAAGTATCTGGCTAATTTCATGGACTTAGAATTACCATTTGCAACTCACATTTATGATTAAAACTGTGTTTTAAAATTATATTTTACTTAAAAAAATATTAAATTAATATTTTTAGTGTGTTTTTAACTTTTTATAGTTTAAATATAATAAATTCTAAATTTCTTTTAAATATATTTTTAATTGACCTAAATTGATTTAGATAAATTTAAAATAGAGTCATTTCAATTTTTTTAAATAATAATAAAAAACTTGTCATTTTAAAATTTAAAACAAGAAGTTAAATAAAATTTTGATATGTTAATCCAATATAATTGAATTAATTTTTATCCGATTTAATTTAAAACTCAACAAAAAACAATCTCAAATTGATCAAACACTGGGTTAATCTATCAAGACCCGGTTTTATAACTTGATTTATTATTGTCAAAATTACAAATTGAATCGTAAAATTATATAATTCTATGATTCAACTTGTATTTAATATGTAAAATCAAATAAAATATTAAAAATTAGAATTGATATGTGCAAAATGGATGAAATTAAACTGAGTTTTCGAGTTTATAGAAAACATAAATGGCATGTAACTGATCGACCGATTCTAGTTTTCTAAAAAAAAAAAAAAAACCAATTGATTGCTTCCCTATGTATTCTTATCTGAATATATTATGAACCGGAGACGTGTGTATATTTTTTCAACACAAGACAAGGAAGAAATGAAACAACGGTTTAGTTCAAGTGCCAATAGCAAATTATTACTGAAAAATTAATTCCAGGAGGTTAAAAAATTAATTTTAGGAGTTCAAGGGCCGAAAACAAAATAAAATAAAATTGTACAAATAACCACTAGAGGCAAAAGGTCAAGAAAATATATGCAAAAGGTCTCACCTCAAGCGTAGGGGCTATCGCGCAGGACGAAGAAGAAATGAAACAATGATTTAGTTAAAGTGCAAAAAACAAATTATTACTGAAAAATTAATTTCAAAAATTTAAAGGGCCAAAAATTAAATAAAAAATTACAGATTATCACCATAGAATGTTTAGAAAATATAGGTGTTGCTGGAGACTAAAGATCCTACCTCACGTGCAAGGCGATAATTAAAATTTTTTCTCTTACTTTACCTAATCTTAGACGTGTGAATTAGTTTTTTTTATTAATTATTATTTCATATTAAATTTTGCTATACAAATATTAGAACAACATCTTATTTTTTTTTCAATATAAAATTAAAAACTTATTCATACATATACTCTATATTTATAAAAGAAAATAATATTTTTATAACGAGTAATAATTTTTTTTGATTTAAATATGTTAATTTAAAATGAGAAAATTATATTTTTTAAATATATAATAATATTTTTAAAATAATCTTTAAATTTTTTTATTATTTATTTCATTTTTATTTTTATTTTGTTATACTATTATATATTACTTAACTGAAATTATTAATATATAATTAATTCAAAAAATTATTTATGATTTTATAATTTTATTATTGAGTTATATCATATTTTCCGCAAAAAAATGTTTTTTTTCTTACAACTTTGCTCTGACGCGCACACATAAATGTAATATATATATTTTTTTATATAAAAAAAGTGATTATAGTTATTAATTTAGAGACATATTAAGTCCACAATATATATATATTCCACTCTCATCTTCGTCTCCATCACCATCATCTTCTTCTTCTTCGGCTTCCTCTGCTAAAAACAATTCAAGAAATAGTTGGAAAAATGGAAATGATAGCCTCCTAGGTTTTTTCATTTTCTCTCGCACATTCTCTGTCTCCTGCTCTTCCTTGCTTCCTCTCATCAGGTAATATAAATCAATCAATAAACAAACTCATTTTTTTTTAAAATATTATTCAAAATAAGCGATGATCAGATTGTTCGTGTCGATTTCAATTTCTCATTCCCGAGCTGATTTAATGCTTTTTTTCTTGTGATCCGTGCTTAATTTTCTTCGATTTTAATTGTTTCGAATTTTATTGAAATTAGAAGAATTAATATTGAATTTGCAATATATTTAAATTTGAATTTTTTGATTTTGATTTTGATGCTGTAGTTGATGCTTATATTCTCTTGATAATATTTAAAAAATAAAATTAGTTATGTTTATTTGGTGTTTGATAATATTTAAGGTTGAAAAAAGGGGTGAAGATTTTATAGCTACTGTTGATGGGTGCTCCCAAGCAGAAGTGGACAGCTGAAGAAGAGGCAGCCCTTAAAGCTGGAGTACTTAAGCATGGGACTGGCAAATGGCGTACAATACTCATGGATCCTGACTTTAGTGCCGTCTTGCGTTTGCGTTCCAATGTTGATCTCAAGGTATTCACATTTTCAATTTATTATATGAAAGGACCACGCTAAGCCGTGCCAGGCATGGTGCTTGTTGTTGTTCTAGGGTTTGATTTGTTTGACAGATGTGTTATTATATGTTGATGACGTGAGTTTTGATTGGGGGCAGGATAAATGGAGAAATATAAATGTGACTGCTATATGGGGGTCCAGGCAGAAGGCAAAGCTTGCGCTTAAAAGGAGTCCACTGACACCAAAACGTGAGGAGAATGGGAAGGCTCTTAGTGTCGTGGTTCAGAGTAATGAAGAGGTTGTTGATGCTAAGCCTCTTGCAATGGCTAGTGGGACACCGAGGAATGGTGGTCCGAAAGACCTGCTCGCGAGGTTAGATGGTTCTACTCAAATGATGTTTGCAGTTTGTAGTTCCTAGTTTTGCTGAGCTTGGATTAGCTTTTGATTTTTGATGATGGTATGTAATTGGAGTTGGAGCATGGAAAAATGACAAGTTACCAGTTTTTTCTGATAAAAAAAACATCAAGGATTAGCTGTAGGGTTAATATTGTTATAGGAAAACAGGAACGCTCATAATATTCAAGTTCATCAAGGGGCATGAACCCGGATGATGAGGTCCTGACTCAGTGATGGTTATGGTGCTGTAAAGATATATGATAGAATTGAACTATCTCCTACCACTATTTTTGTTCTCAAAATGAAATTTGGAAAAACAGTTTGCATATTATTATTGGGGTAATGCTTGTGTGCTCTACAGATTATTTGATCATCATTCCAGTTTTCAGTTAAGTTGCATATCCATTCTGACAAGTATGACCACATCATAATAGCAGATCTTACATGGGAAAAAGCATTCACTCTTCTTGCATACAAGCTTTACTGTATTGTCTGGAGCTCTAATAGAAAGACTGGCTGAGTTAATACCAGCTCTCAGCCTGTGAAGGCAAGATGCGTTGGTTAGGTAGCTGACAATCCATATACAGGTCTTTGTTAATGAAGAAAAATACCAGTATTGGGCCTAATATTCAATCAAAATGTGTTAATAGATGGAGGTAAATGGCATAATAGAATTCAAGTAAAATAGTTCGAATGAGAGACTGCTCCCTGCTGTATTCACATTTATTCTTTTGAGATCTTCAAGTTCAATTCTGGTCTTTTCTCACCGTGGCATTGTAAAATGTCATGGTCCATCATGGCTTTATCTTAGATTTTAATGCTCACTGATTTATTTTTTGTCCTTTTCGATGCCATTTTTAATTTATAAGCATTTGTTTCTTTGTTACTTTCTGCAGAGCTTTAGACATTCTTCTTTGGTATATGAAACAGTTTTGCTTAACAATAAGTTATCTTCTGCTTGTGTGTCAGTGTTTCTTTTTCTGCTGTTTTCTGTCCCCTCCAACCAGTTTAAGCCTCCATGGGTTACTAGCTAACCTGTCCTTGTTCCATTTAAGTTGATGGTTGTGGTCTACAGATTCCATAATTTGAATTTTCAAAATGTTTCGATCTCTATCATGGGGAAATCATATGTGCACATAAATCTAATTGAAGAGTGTAAAGGGTGAAATATTATTTTATGACAACATTGCAAATTGAATTCTAATGATGATTAATGGCAGCATATTACAACTCAAAACCTATAGTTATGCTCTACAAATGCTTTGAGAATTTAGAAAATGAGACTATATTTGTATGCACTTGCTTATAAAGATGAGGTGGAAAATCTTTGTTACTAAGGCTAACAAATCTCTGTATCTGAAACCATGTTGTCCTGCTGTTTTGTGTAATTAATAACGAACTCTGTTGTAACCTACTTTTATGGCTGTAGGTTGGATAATCTAATATTAGAGGCTATTACCACTTTGAAGGAGCCAAGTGGTTCTGATAGGGCTTCAATTGCTTTGTACATACAGGTACATGACCTCACATGTCTCTCAGTTGTAAAGCGGCAATTGTTGAGTTTCAAAATGAAAAGAAGTCTTAACTGCTGGACATTGTTACTGTCTGTCTCCAGATTTGTGGTTTTTTTTTTTTTTTTTCCCAACTATCATAACTATGTCAAGCTAAGCATATCCAAAAGTTGTGTGTCCAACACATGCAAACAGATATAAATAGATTGCTCATTTGTGATCAAAATGATTCTGATGTTGATGTCTTGTAACTTGTAGGAGAAATACTGGGCGCCCATGAACCTCAGAAAGCTATTGGGAGGAAAACTAAAGCATTTGACTGCAAATGGAAAATTGATTAAGGTGATGATCACTCTGAGGTGGTGCACGAGCATGCATGGGAATTAATTAGATCTTGAAGTGATTTGAATTACATCCTCTGCCTGCAGAGTCAAATTAATTCCTTGTGTTTTGTGTTTCAAGGACATCTTAGAATTCAATGATGCAGAACACTGAAATTTGGTGATAATGCTCTGGTAAAAATGGTCTTAACAGATTATGGACTTTGAAAATTAATAAAGCTTTGTATAAAGAGAAAATAGTATGAACAGTAATGTGAAGAGAAAGAAGAAAGGATTTATGATGGGCAGGCATGCGTTTGAGGCTTTGAGCTTATAAAGGTAGTGAATATTTTAAAAGAAGATTTCATATTATTATCATCCTTTGTGTTTGTATTTATAGGTCAAGCACAAGTACATGATTGCATCTAGTTCAACAGTTTCTGAAGGGAGAAGAAACCATCCCCTCCCCGAGGGGAAGCAGAAGGAAATGTTAAAATTGGAGAAGAGTAAGAACAAAATCCTGACTAAAGCTCAGGTTGATCAAGACCTATTAAAGATTAGGGGCATGACTGCCTTGGAGGCCGCTGCAGCCGCTGCAGCTGCTGTTGCAGAGGCAGAAACTGCAATTGCAGAGGCTGAAGCAGCAGCAAGGGAAGCTGAGAAAGCAGAGGCTGAGGCAGAAGCAGCACAAGTTTTTGCCAAAGCAGCAATTAAGGCATTTAAGCACCGAGCATGTCATCCCTGGTAAACTCATCTCTCTGCTGTCATAAGATGATAAAATCTCATCCGCTAGCCGAGGTGCACTGTGAACTGGACAATTTTATTTCACTTCTAATTTCTATCAGTTAAATCCAACTTTTTGTTTCATGCCTGAGAGTGAAATCACGAGACGCTTAGTTCTAAGAAGAATGATATATATTTGTTTTGCCTTGCCAGTATCATAACAATCTTCCTGTCTACGTATGTTTTCTTCCCTTTCCTCTTTTTTTTTCCTTCGTTTTCCAGTGGGCAAGCTGGAAATAGCTTAATAAATTCTGATCTTCCTCTAATCTTCTTGATATCCTCTTAAACCTGTGCAGATAACATGTTTTGCAGATGGAAGTCTACATCGTTGGGCACGAAACAGGCATTGGACTTGACATCATGTTGATGCAGCTGTATCAACTGCCATTTTGTCTATATAACTGTAAATGTGGTTAGCTTGTATATCGGGAGATGCAATATTATTCCATGAAATCATATTCCCCTTACAGAGGGATCATTTCGTCAGTAGAGTATAGGTTTTTGACATCAAAGTTTACAATGTGGTAAAAGAGTAGACACTGGTGAAAGAATCAGGAATAGGAAGGTGGATTGCTAAGCAAGATGAAACATCTTCATATCCTTTTGATGGTTAATTAATCCAATGAAAGAGTGAATGTATGTTGCTGAGCTTGAATTTTCAATGTTCCATATGTACCTGCTGCCTCAAATGTAGTACCCGTGTCTGTTCTTTTTTCTTGAATAATAGAAATTGTGTTATTTTAAACCCTAATCATGAAACCCTAACATCCATGAAACTAGTTCAGCTTCATGATCTGAAGCCATTCCTCCGCGACAAAGAAATTATAGGAGGGGTAGGGCATCAAATCTCATCGTTATGGTAAATGGAAGCCTCCTCCTCAAGGTTGGTGGAAGCTAAATGTCGACGGAAGTTCTCCTGGTGGCGCAGGATGAGAGGTGGTGTTATCAGTGATTATTTAGGAAGTTGGTGCTATGGCTTTTCTTCTTGTATTGGTTCTGCATCAAATTGGTTGCTGAGCTGCGGGGGATTGATTTGGGAAGGAATCTCTCTTGCGAAAGATAATGGCTGTCCCTCTTCAAGTTGAAGCGGATTCCATAGAAGCTGTTCGGTGCTTACCTTGTACTCCTACTAATCATCATCCTCTCTACAATATTATACCAATGTTATATTGTAGGTTTGAGATTATTCGAGAGGGCAGTCAATGTGCGGGTTTCATGACTCGATTAGGTTCATCTCGAGATGATCGTATGCTAAGATGGGAGTCTCCTCATGTTATTAGGGATTTGCTAGATGCTGATAAAACTGTAGTTTTCGTGCATGTCTATTCTTTCTGTTTATTCTTTACTGTACCCATAAAAAAAAAAAAGGAAAGGAGGGGAGGGGAGGAACAGGAACCCTGTCATTAAAAGCTTGATCTAGTTCGGGTTTGTTTTTGAACCGTTTTAGATATTAATTTGATCAAATTAGATGATTTTCCTGCTTACCTTCCAAACATCTTGTATGTCCTGAGCTGAGGGCAATTCAGATGTACACAAACCATCAGCCTCCATCGTTCTTATTTCAAGTTCTACCTCTTAGGCATCTTTTGCAGGCTCTTCTAATAAGATATTTGAGAGCTTCTTCTCTAAACAAGCAGTAGAAGATCCAGATTCCACATTATCAGCAATAACGTCCCTCTTCACTAACAGGTTAGTTGCTACATCCATAGGCCATTAACAGAGTTTCCAGTGCTAGAGCCATGTCCGGATCATCACCTCCTCTGTTGGTACTGCTGTTATTAACAAGAGATATATCTGGAGTGATAATAGTTTTATTGACAAAAGGATCCTCATCCAGCTCAAGACTTCCGTCTACCATACTTGCATAAGGCATGAGCATATGCAAGCTCTTATTGCCTGCAATTTCCCCACTGTCAGTGATGGAAGAGGTTACGATCAATCAGATGCGGATTTGTTGCAACTGAAGCATATAGATAGCCTAGCAAATACATTTTTGTCAGATAACTAGCCTAAAAGAAAATACTATCACTTTTGAGAAGTGTTGGATGTGCTCAAATTTAACTAGGAGATTCTATAAACCTCTGACTATAACTAACCAAGATTAGGAAGGTCTAGAATTAAGCTTGGAAGGTGTTTTTATCAATTTTCAATATTTTTCTGTTTATTTTTAGATTTTCAGCTTAATTTTGTATTTTAGATTTTCTTTCTTATTTGATTTAGGATTATGATTTTCCCTTGAGTACGGTTTAGACCCATGTAAAAAGGTTGTATTCCTTTAAGAGGAACAAGCTATAATAGAAGATAAATTCAGTAAGAAAATACAATTAAAGCTTTGGTTGTTGAGAAACTTTTTTTAAAATTCTGTCTTCTTTGTGCTTTGCTTCCCTTTTGCTTAGGATCGGTTGCGTCAGTTAGCATTGAAATGAGAACCATCAGTGTCCTCAATGCAAGAAATGGTGTGGGGTAAATCTCCTGATGCGCCAGACTTACATAGAGACTGCAATAATCTCGACAAGATAGAGACTGTAACCTCTGATGCCATACCACAACGGCCAGCTTCATCCAACAGCTTCTCTAGTCCATCCTGACTGATTTTTTCACCATTTTTCTCAAAAGATCTGTCCACTGCCTTCCACTAATTTGAAATGAGGCATGAGCCATGGTGCTAAAAGAGTGACAGCCTTCTCATAATTCTATTGAGCTGTGGCTTGAAATCCCATTTCAGTCAAGAGACTGGATGAGGGATTTCTCCAGCTTCCAAAATCTTATCGAATGCATGCTCCAGAAGATGACTCTGTATTAAGAAAACAAAAGGTCAAGAGACTCAAATTCTACTCATTGAGCTCATCTGCAAGTCATCTGGTATAGTGGTAGTGGCACTACGATCAAATCCTTTGATGTCGTCAAACTTAGTGTATATGGTCCCAATGTTGGGGACACAATGGACTTTCATGTGTTCAAAGATAGGTATGCAATCATCAATATGCCTACCATTAGTAGGGGGGAATGTCTCAGGACAGAAAAGACTGTAACAGTGAAAATAGGGATGATATGTCTCCTTATTTTGAAAGTACAAAATTCTCTCCTAAACTATCACGGAGACAGATTTATTTTATATCTCTCTTTATTTCTTCAATAAAATACATTGCTATCTCTTTGTATTTGTTCTTTTTATCCCGAAACATTAACCAAATGCAAGACACGATCATTCCAGTGAGAAACCTCCAGAGGCTTCTTATGACAGAGTCTTTCCATTTTCTCAACTTGGCATGTTATTAACATATGTTTTGTGGCCATAGATATTAAATAAAATGCAGACATTGAAGCTACTGAAGAAAAGAAACCAAAGAGCACATGGTTCAACGACGCCATAACCAAGCAAACTTAAGAGTCCAGAGCAAAGCAATCAGTCTCTAGAAGTGAAGATCCTAACCTCTAGCATAGCATCCTGTCACCTCCCATTGTAGCAAAGGCAGCAAGCTCGCGCGTAGTATACACTGGCCGCTCCAACTACTCCTCTTTGTTCCATGTCCCCATCACCTGTTTCCACAGCTTCATTGACTCTACCTCCCAAAATGTTCTCACAAGAACTGAAAGTCACACTATACAAAATGCATGAGCTACAAAATATTGTAACATTTCCCATATTAAGCAGCGACTACACACCTTCGGCTGTAAGGGCTTTTAGAGATTCCCCGCTTCTGTTCGCTTTCCTGTAAGTATTCGTGGACTGATTCGTACTTCCCGAAATGCAGCATTATCTTACGACTAGCATATTCTGTTACTAGCCGAGGTTGGAAAGGCCTCCAAGTTAGGCTTAAAAGTTCCACTTCATGAATAGCCATGATACCCCCATATATTGGAAGTGCCTGAACAAGGTCTCCACTATGACATGTTCAGATGAAGGGCTTTTGATGAACCAATACCAGACATCAGATCCTTTTGGAATAATCCCTGCTGGACAAATTGTCAACGGCACCACCATCTTAGAATCGCTCAATATTAATACCACTCCCATATATTGGAGGTGGGAGAAGGTGCTTGTGATGTTGGGTTGGGCTGTTCTATACAGGATTTTTTTCTACATAGCTCTTCGATTCTTTTCAAAGAACCAGAGGTCATAGAAAATCATATAGGGGAAGTAGAAGTTCCTTCATTGGAATTGCAAATGAGATCCTGCTATCCGTTTATTTGTTCTTACATTTTGAGATCATTTGCACTGATACCTCTGGAGAAACAATAAACTAGCAGCTCTTGACTTGTGCTTTTGTGCTCTAATCAACTTAGACAGGTTAGCTGTTGAATGGTTCTCTCCACTAATGATTTTCAACCTTGATCTTCAGCTCTATTGGATCCGTTAGCAGCTGAGAAAACTCCAGCAACCTACTGTTAGAAACTAATCTCAAAAGTTTATGAATGTTGCAAGGTTCTATGTAGAAGCCCCTGAAATAAATTTCTGCCCAGTGCATAGTTTTCTGGCATGCTTTCTTATTTAGACAAGTAGAAAAAATTCAGAAGGCTATTAAGCTTGGGGTAAAACTTGGTGAGACATGGAAAATTGTTTTAAATCAGAAACTAACTTGCTGTCAGCATGTCTTTTACGAGGTGGAAAACTGAAAAGCATATTAGCTAAAAACAAATCTTTCAAACATTGATGAAGCGTTTAACCAGGATCTTCAGGGTCTTTCACATGTCAATAAAGAGAAAATCCAATGATAGTCTTGATTATTCTTACCAAGGTTCTACCATTCAAGAACCTAATAAAATCAATCAATGACGAATAGAGAATTTTTTTGGATGTGTATGATTATCTTGTTGCAGTAATCCTTCGATATTAACTATGCGAACAGTCAACTTTTATCTTTTAATTTTGCATCGTCATGGATATCGATACATTTCAAAGCTTGAACTGAGGCTCTTAGGGGATTTAAAGTATCTACAGGGAAAAGCTTCTGGTGTTTTGAAATTGGCTTAGCGGAGTTGACACAGGAAACACTGGAAATAGCATCGGTTATGCTGCCTATACCATCTTTATGCTGACCACCGATGCTGGAAAGAAAGTACATGTACATGTTTTCTTAGTTGCAAACATATAGGCAACCTTTTCTCTTCTCTTAATATGCACAAGGAAATATATCCGAAGTAAGATGTACTGGTAAAATGGCAGGAAGTGGCAGTGAAGGTCCTGCCATCTACTTCAACTCAAGCAACTCTGGAATTCGTGAATGAGAAAGGCATTGCACTCACAATCTTCTATTATTCATACAGCAACTCAGCATTTCTCATAGAAATATCAAAAGTATTATCTTCTTGCTCTCTTTTCACCAAATTTTAATGTTACTGATTTTGCCAAATAACATCTCTTCAATATTCCCTGGTCTCATCATATCTAAATAGAAGATTCCTGTATTGACACAATCCAGTGAAGTCTGCAACGGTGGTTCTTGTTTTAATTTAATGTCTACTCCACAACTGGTATTCATTGTCGATGTCTTTTGGGCATGAGAACCTGTTGCCTATTCTTGGTTAATGTTGTGAAAGTGATCAACAAATTCTCGTTTATCCATTTTTGTCCAATGGCTCTCGACAAGATCTCCTCTATGGTACTTTAAACCAGAAGAAAAAACTGTTTTGACATGGATCTCTTCTCAACAACTGGTCCCTTAACAGGAGAAGCAGCGAAGAGAAAAACTCTTGCCTGGCCAACCAAACCCTCTATTGCTCTCGGTGCTACTCGAGGCAAAATTGAACAGGTGAATGAATGCATAAAACATCGGCAATTAATCGGTATGTTTTGGAAACAATCGGAAATAACTCGGCAATAGAGATGATCGGGCAATAAATCGGAATATAAAAGGATCTGTGTGGCGACTAATTTCGAATCATCGCCAAAAGATCGGAAAGTAATCGCGATCTGAGAATTTACCCCGCATTTGATCGGGAAGATATTCGGGAATTAATCGGTAAAGGATCGCCATCTAAATAATCGTCTTAGTTCATCGCGAATTAATCGGGAATGACGATTAATTCAAGAATGAATAAGCAATTAATCGGTAGCTGAGTGAAAAGATCGGTGGATTGATCGGCAACGAGTCCAGTGAAAAAATAGGAAGAAAGCGGATGCCTGATTTTTGGGCCTTGAAGGGAGAGATAGCTAAAAACCTTAATCTTATTCTGCCTTTTCTTTATTTTTATTATTTTTGAGTTTTGTTTTTGGCACAATATGAAGGGCATTTTGGGTTAATTAAGTGGGGATTGAATAAGGCATAAAATCTTGTTAAGAATGGAACTATCAAAGGACCTGTTGTGAAACAGATGTCTTAGATTGTTGGACATTTATTACAAGTTTTTGTAGCTTATTGGACTATTGAGAAAATTAACCGCATTATTTAAAATATTTGTAAAAAATTGATATAAAATTAACCAAACTGAATTAAACTGTTTTTTTTATATATAAGATTTAAAACAAAGATTAAATTTAATTTTGATTTTAGAAACTAAAATCAAAACAATCCAACAAAAATAAATTGAAAAAAACCCACTAAAAATTAAAAGTCTATTATAAAAATAGCACAACTAAAGAACCCATGAATTAGATTGGACTTATTAGGTTTTAAAAAATGCAAATCTTAACTGAACTAATGATGCATTAGGATTTTTTTTTAGGAAAAGTTGTTGGTTTTCTTAGTTGTTTTTCTATTTAGTTTAGGAAATTAAATAAAATACTCAATAATTTTATTTTTTCTAGTTTATTTTGGAATTTTATTATTTTTTCCTTTATTCTCAGGTTTTCTAGTTTGTCTAAGTTAGTTTTTTACTTTATTTAAGGAGTTGTAAACTTCTTAATAAGACAGATTATTTGAAGAGAAATATTTAGCAATAAAATTATGAATTAAGATTATGTGTGACAACCTTATTTGACTTCTATTTTGTCTTATCTAGTTTGCTTTTTATTTGTGTTTCTATCCATGTAAGTTGATATCGGAGCCCAATGATCCTAATGGTTATTTGCTTCTT
>Ga0307516_10007484_pt1 | contig 12555 bp, 6 predicted proteins | sample 19_EM_MG_FD_203310 | JGI IMG/M metagenome (GOLD analysis project Ga0307516, IMG submission 203310) | Populus trichocarpa ectomycorrhiza microbial communities from riparian zone in the Pacific Northwest, United States - 19_EM | ecosystem: Host-associated > Plants > Roots > Unclassified | place...
ATTCCTATATCGGAAACTGTGTCAACGAGAGCGGACGCGATTCGTGCAGTGCATACACCATGTAGTACATTCACAATATGGCTACCGGCGTGGAAGTGTTCGATCAGCTACTGGAGATCTCGTTACTGCTGCAAGCCGACATGGCGAGGTCGTTCGCCGGGACCGGCCTGACCGCCTCCCGGACCCACCTGCTGTGGGAGTTGCGCCGGCTCGGCCCGTCGACGCAGCAGGCGCTGGCCTCCGCGCTGCAGGTCAGCGCGCGAAATGTGACCGGGCTGGTCGACGCGCTCGAGGCGCACGGCTATCTGCAGCGTCGTCCGCACCCCGGCGATCGGCGTGCGGTCCAGGTGACGCTGACCGATCTGGGCAAGCGGACGGTGGCCACCATGGAGGCAGATCGGCAGCAGGCCGCCGCGGATCTGGTGGCCGGTCTGTCCGGGACCGAACTCGACCAACTGGGCGCGACCCTGGGCACGATGGTGGGCCGCCTCCGTCTCCTGGTCGAGAGTGCCGCATCCGGCCCGGCGGTGGCGTCATGACCCGGCTGGACACACCCGGACCGGGGCGGAACCGGCCGTCAGTGGGTGACCTCGGACGGCGAGCCGTCCGGATGGAGATCCACGGCTACCTGAGCATCTTCCGGTTCGTCTTCCGCCGGCCCAGGGTGCCGGCCGGTTCCGTCGGATTCAGCTATGACCAGGGCATCCGCATGATCTTGATGGTCTTTGTGGTGCTCTCCGCCGTCGAACTGGTCATCGTCGACCTCATCGTGATGCGCTGGCCGTACGTCCGGATCTCGATGCTCTTCCTGGGTGTCTGGGGCCTGGTCTACCTGTTCGGACTGCTCTTCGGCATGCTGACCCGGCCGCACGCGGTAGGCCGCACCGGAATCCGGGTTCGCCAGGGCGAGACCGACATCCCACTACGCTGGAACGACATCGTCGCCGTCACCCGCCGCAAACACGTCATCCTGGAAAAGCAGCCCCGGGTGACCGTCGACCCGGCCGGCGCGGCGACCCTGCATCTGCGCGTCCAGAAGGAGACCAACATCGAGATCACGCTCGACCGGGCCCTTCCGTTGCGACTACCGTACGGCGTCGAGACCGTCCGGGTCATCGCCCTGTATGCCGACGATCCAACGGGATTCCTCGCCGCGGTGCGCCAGCACATCAATTCCTAGGCTCACCGCCCGAAGTGGAGCGAGCCGGAAATCGGTTGCCGGTCCCCGGCGATCTCCAGCAGACTGCGGGCATGACGTACTGACGGGCAGCACCCAGTTGAGCCAACCACCCGCGCCGCGCGGAACCGCGGGCCCGGGTGTGCCGTAGCTTCACGCCCGTCCGTCTGCGAAAGAGAACTCCTTGTCTGCGGAAAAGACTGCCACCGTCACCGTGTTCGCCTCCGACCGGAGCTGGATCGAGTCCGGCGCCGTCACCCAGTGCCACCAGGTCGCCGCCCTGGACGGCATGACGCACGTCGCCGGCATGCCCGACCTGCACCCCGGCAAAGGCGCCCCGATCGGCGCCGCGATGGCGTCCACTGTGCTATACCCGCACCTGGTCGGCTCCGACATCGGGTGCGGCATCGCCGTGTTTCCCATCGACCTCCGGCGGGCCGCACCCGAGCGTCTGGCCGGCCGCTTTCCCGACCTCGACCGCACCCCCGGCCCGGACGATCCCGCCTGGGACGTCGTGGATGCGGACATCCCCGCCGGTCACCGGGAGAGTCTGGGCACCCTGGGCCGGGGCAACCACTTCGCGGAGCTGGCCCGGGTCGACACCGTCCTGGACGCGGCCCGCGCGGTCCGGCTCGGGCTCGCCGCCGGCGACCTGCTCCTGATCGTGCACAGCGGCTCCCGCGGTCTAGGCGAGGCAATCCTGCGCTCGCACACCGACGTGCGCGGTGCCGGCCCCGCGGCCGACCCGGCGGACTATCTGGCCCGGCACGATGACGCGGTGCGCTGGGGGTCGCTCAATCGCCGGCTGATCGCCGCCCGGGTGGCCGGCGCGCTGGGCGCCGAGCCCACCGAGCCGATCGTCGACGAGTGCCACAACCTGGTCGAGGTCCGCGACGGGAGCTACCTGCACCGCAAGGGCGCGGCTCGGGGGGACGGCCGAGACGTGCTGGTCGCCGGCACCAGGGGCACCCCGTCCTTCCTGGTGGCCGCGCATGCCGGCCCGGAAGCCAACTACTCCGTCGCGCACGGTGCGGGCCGCAAGATGTCGCGGGCCGACGCCCTGGTGCGGGGACGCGCTAAGCACACGGTCGAGGAGCTGCGCCGTACGCCGCTGGGGTCGCTTGTGGTGTGTGGCGACCGGCAGTTGCTGTTCGAGGAGGCGCCCACCGCGTACAAGCGGATCGAGCAGGTGATCGGCGACCTGGTCGGGCACGGCCTGGCGACGTCCGTGGCCTTGACGGTCCCGGTGGTCACCTACAAGACCGCAGACCTCGGAGCGCCGCGTGGGCGCCGGGACCACCGTCGGGGCGGGGGTGGCCGTGAGCGTGGCTGAGCGCGGCGATCCCACCGCATCAGTCCGGAGCTTGACCGTCCAATTGCGAGAGTGCCCGGCCGGGCCGGTCTGATCGGGTCTTCGACGACCTGATTGTCCCGGCCCGGACGGGCACTCCGCGGTTACTCGGGTGCCGTGTATCCGTGGCGGTCGACCGTCATGGTCACCGGTACCGGTGGCAACGGGTAGGGGGTGTTGCTGCCGAACACGAGTTGCGCCCGGTAGGTGCCCGGCTGGGTGACCTGCGAAGCGCTCGCCGACACCGTGACCGCGACGGTCACCCGCTGGTGGGGCCGCAGAGTCAGCCGGGTGGCGCGCTCGGCGAGCCAGGGTACGTCGGCATTCTGGTCGACCGCAAAGCCCGGCAGGTACTCCCCGACGACGCTGGGGGAGAAGCCGTCGGGGGAGCCGCCGAACTTGTAGAAGCCGACCGCGCCGGCGCCCCGGTAGCTCGCGGTGTTGGCGTCCGGCAGCGAGATCCAGGTGCCGGCCCGCGTGTCGTACGCGACGCCCTGGTTGGTCAGCGTGCTCGCGCTGGTGACACCGCCGGAAATGACCAGCATGCCGTTGGCCGCCGCGTACGCCGAGCCCCACAGCGAGATGGGCATGTCGGGCAGCTTGGACCAGGTGCGGCCGGTCGGGTCGTAGACGTAGGCGTGCTGGACACTCGCGTTGTCGTTCGCTCCGCCGGCGCAGTAGAGCTTGGCCCCGATGGCGGCGCAGGACGTCCAGGCGACCGGTTCCGGGTAGCGGGTGGCTTGACTCCAGGCGCTGGTGGCCGGGTCGTAGACGGACACCGAGTCGGTCGGTGCGCAGGCCGAGGACGTGCAGCCGCCGACGAGGTAGAGCTTGCCGCCGAGTACGGCGTCGCCGGCGCCCGCGGTCGGCGCGGGAACCGCTGGGCCGGCGGTCCACTTGTTGCCGGCGATGTCGTAGATCTCCATCGTGGGCTGCGGCGTGCCGTCAGGTGTCCAGCCGCCCGCGATGTAGAGCTTGCCGCCGATGATCCCATGCCCCGGTGCCTCGCGACCGGCGGTGGCCGAGGCGAGTTGGGTCCAGGTGCCGGCGACCGGATCCATGGTGTAGAGGTTGTTGCTGGCGTAGCCGAAGGACAGCAACCCACCGTCGCCGAACCCCGAGTAGATCTTGCCCTGGTAGGCGTCTGCCACGTTGTCCAGCACGGCTTCCGGCAGGTTGGGAGCAGACTGCCAGACGTCGTCTGCGGGCGTGGCGGACGGGCCGGCCACGGGCGTCCGGGCGGGCGGCTTTCCGGTGAGGTGGCCCATCGGGTAGGTGCCCGGGATGAGCCGTAGCGGCGCGCCCAGGGCGGCGTTCGGCGAGGCGGTGCCGCCTTGCTCGCCGATCTGGAGCGTGGCGGGTGCGACGCCGGTGTTGGTGACCGTCAATGTTCTGCTCGCGTGCCCGCCCAAGCCGACGGAGGCCTTGATCGAACCCGGGGTGACCCGCAGTTGTCCGGCCGCGAGCCGGAGTCGCGCCGGGACGGCGTGGTCGGCCCGGACGTTCACCGTTTGCCGGGTGGTGACGTAGTTGAACTTGGCTGCGGTGAGCGTGTGCTTGCCCGCACCCGGCACGAACAGCGAGTAGTAGCCGTCGGCGAGGTTCGGATCCTCCGGGGTCGCGACCGTCTTTGCCCGCATCGCCGGGTGGTTGGCGTCGGTCACCGTCGCGTCGACGGCTCCCTGGCCCGTGTTGGCGTCGTACGCCGTGCCGACGACCAGGCCGCCCGGGACGGGTGTGAAGTCGCGCTGGCCGATGAAGACGTCATCGACTCCCCAGTAGAACCCGCCTTGCGCAACGTAGTGGAAGCGAACTTGGACCGCGGGCTTGCCGGCGTAGGCGGTGAGTGGAACGTCGTAGTGGGTGTTGGCGCGGAAGTAGTCGCCGCCGCTGAAGTCGGGTGTCCACACTGGTGTCCAGGTGACTCCGCCGTCGTCGCTGGCCTGCACTTCGGCGTCCTGCCGGGATGGGTTGATCACCCACATGGTGTCGAAGCCGACTTCCGGCCGCGTATCGCCGGTGAAGTTGAACACCGGGCTGACCAGGGAGGTGTCCAGCTTGCTGCCGAACCCGAAGTATCCGCTGTCGGCGATGGCGAATCCGCCGGTGTCGCCGGTCTCGTTGGTTTCGTTGCCCGGATCGTCGAACTGCCAACCGCCGGACGTGTCCGGGGCGTTGACCACTGTCCAACCGGCCGGTGCCGAGGTGGTGGAGTCGAAGGGTTCGGTGGGGCCGGTCAGCTTGAGTTGGTAGCCGGGGGCGGTTGCCGTCCACGGATTGGCGACCGCCGCGACGTCGACGGACAGCGGGGTCCGGGCCACGTGCACGGTCTTGGTGACCTCGTCGTAGCCGGGCGACGCGGGCGCGAAGTCCAGGGTGTAATCGCTGCCGCTTGGCAAACTCACCTGGTAGCGGCCGGTCCGTGGATCGGTCCACACCGCGTTGGGATCGCCGCGTACGGTGATTTTCGCGTACAGCGGCCAGTCGTGGCCGGAGCCGTCGGTGACCGTACCCGAGACGGTCTCGCTCGGCACCGCAGCCAGAGCCACGTCATGCCGGACCGTGGTGCCGGCGGCGATCGTCAGCTTGGCCGTACCGGTCACGTATCCGAAGGCGGTGACGGTCAGGCCTTGGGGGCCGGCCGGCAGTGCGAGCGTGTAGTGCCCCTGTGCGTCGGTGTGTGTCACGTCGGTCCCGTCGCTGACGGTGGCTCCGACGATCGGCTTGCGGTCGGCGCGGTTGGTGACCGTGCCGGTCAGTGCGCCGTGCGGGCCGGTGCGGAACGCCTGCAGTCCGTCCGGGGTACCCAAGCCGGTCGGGCCGTCGTAGTTTCGTACCGCGTTGCACAGGTAGCCGACCGTGCAAGCGCCGTCGTTGCCGCTGGTGACGTCGTGCAGGCCGGTACCCGCCGCGTAGGGGTACGAGTTGGGATAGGTGCCGGCGGCCGGGGTGCCCGCATCGGCGTACACGCCGGCGATGATCGGGGCCGAGACGCTGGTGCCGCCGTAGACGCTCCAGCCGACGTCGGTCTGGTAGACGGCCACGCCGGTGGCCGGGTCCGCGACGGCGGAGACGTCGGCGACCGAACGCTTGGCGCAGCCGGTGTCGTGCTGGAATGCGGGCTTGGGCTCGTAGAGCGAGCAGCCGGAACCGGTGCCCGACCACGTCGTCTCCGACCAGCGGCGAGCACTGCCCGGATCACGGTTCAGACTGGTGCCGCCCACCGAGGTGACGAATTGCGAGGCCGCGGGGTAGGAGACTCCGTAGCCGGAGTCGCCGGCCGAGGCGATCACGGCGACGCCGGGGTGGTCGAAGTGCGCGTCGTTGGTGGTCGTCTCGGAGGGGTCTTCGCCGGAGCCGGCGGTCGAGTCGTAGTCGGAGCCGTAGGAGTTGGAGACGAACTTGGCGCCGAGCAGCACGGCCTCGTCCACCGCGGTGGCGAGGTTGCTGTCGCTCGCGTCGTCCGCCTCCACGAGCAGGATGTGCGCACCGGGGGCGCTGGCCGAGACCATGTCGAGGTCGAGCGAGATCTCCCCGGACCAGGAGCCGTTGGGTTCCGGGTACTTGGTGCCGCCCTGCTGGTCGACCTTGCGGAAGCATCCGTTGGCGGTGGTGCACGGGGGCAGACCGTACTGCTGACGGTAGACGGCCAGGTCAGCCTCGGCGGTGGGGTCGTCGTAGGCGTCGACGATGGCGATGGTCTGGCCCGATCCGCCGTCCGGCGGCAGTGAATAGGCATTCTGCAGGTCGGCCGGCCCGTATCCGGGCAGGGCACTGGCGGCCACCCCGGGCCGGTGGATGGACCGCAGGTCCGTGCGGCGCAGCGCGAAACAGGTGAACGTGCCGGGTTTGGCGGTGCCGCAGACCGGCTGGTACGAAGGGCTGGCGCCGGAGCCGGGCGTCGCGGCCTGGGCCGGGACGCCCATCGTGGCCAGCGCCATGGCGCTGAGGACCGCCACGACAAGTTTCCTATGCGGGGTACGGAACATTGGCTCCCTGCGTCTCTCAAAGTCGGCTGCCTCGATGGCTTGGCGGAAAGCCTGGACGAAGCCGACGACCGCGACAAGAGACCACAGTGGGGTAAAAAAGCTCGGCGTGGGGGTATTTAATGATGTGGATGGAGTGCGGAGCTAGTGGCCGTCCGGCGCGGCGTCCCGCAACTGGGCCGCGCGCTCGCTCAGCGCTCCGCGGGACGGCGTCTCCAGCTTGCGCATCGCGGACTTCACATGCATGCGTACGGTGTGCGGGGACAGCGACAGAGCCGCGGCGATCTGCGCGTTGGTGCGACCGTCCGCCACCAGGTCGGCCACCTGCCGCTCGCGCGGCGAGAGCGCTCGACCGTAGCTCGGACGTCCGCGGCGCTTGACGGGCTGAGCGACGACGTCGTGGGCGCGCAGGACCCGTTCCACCCGGTCCGCGTCGCGGCGCGCGCCGAGGGCGGTCAGCCCCTGTGTGACCTCGGCGAGCTGCGCCATGGCCTGCTGCGGCTCGCCGGCGGCCAACAGGCAACCGGCGCGCCGCTCCCGCGCCAGCAAGGCCGAATAGGGGCGCGGCAGCCGGGCCAAGGAACTCGCGGCAGCCTCGAACGCGGCGGCGGCGCGTAACGGGCTATCGCCGTGGCCGGCCAGCATCGCGCGGCAGAACAGCAGCGCCGCGCGCGGCCCCGGTGCGTCCCGTCCGCGCAGCCCGCGCGCGAAGGCCGCGGTCAATGCGGCGGCGTCGCCGGCTCGGCCCGCGCTGAGCAACGCGGCCACCCGGGCCGGGACGAGGTCGGTACCCCAGATCCACACACCTCGACCGGTCAGCATGCTGACCGGGCCCTCGGTGATCGCCAACGCGGCGTCGACGTCCCCGTCGTCGAGCAGCAGCCACGCCAGCGCGCCGGCCGGCTCCACGGCGAAGCGTGAACCCTGCGCGGCGAGCGCGGACTCCCAATCGGCACGCGGATCGGGGCCCGAGCCGGTGACACTGTCGAGCAGACCGACAACCAGCCTCGCCTCGGCGCGGAAACCGGGCAGCAGGTCCGGATCGGCGGCGAGGTTGCCGGCCCTGGCGGGCAGATCCCCCCAGGTGCCGCAGAACCAGTCGAGGCGAGCCAGCGTCACCTGAATCATCCCGAGCAACCGCGAGTACCCGTGCCGTTCGGCGGCCCGGAGAGCCCGCGTCAAGCGACGTCGGGACTCGGCGAACCGACCCCACACCATCGCCAGTTCACCCACGTTCAAGTCATGCGCGACGCGCTGGCTCGGCAGCAGCGCCGCGGACGCCTCATCGATTGCCGCCGCCGCGGGCCAGCCCTTGTCCTCGCCGAAAACCAGCAGCACGTTGATGCGGTCCATCTCCAGCCCGCGCCGGTCCGACGAATCGACCCGGGTCACCGCGTCGCCGGCACGCCGCAACCACCGTCGATGCACCCAGGCCGGCTGGTTGGATTCGAACGGCCAGCCGAGCAGGATCATCGCGCGGGCGCGGTCGGCCGCGTCCAGCCCCGGATGTGTCACCGCCTGCTCCAGTTCCGCGCGTCCGGCCTCGTACTGCAGGAGGTTGAACAGCATCCGGCCGAGCTGGACCCGAAGCTGGGCCGCCTCGTGCGGCGCGGCGCGCCCGCTATCCAGGACGGAACGGAGGCGGTCGGCCAGCACCCGGAGTTGCTCGTTGCCGACCGGTGCCATCGAGATGCATTTCTTGACCATGCGGAGCAGCGCGCTGGGCGTTTGGTCGATCCGGACCACCAACTCGCACAGCGTTGCGGTGGCGAGCCCGTCGTCGCCGGCGGCCAGCGCCTGATCCGCCGCCTGTTCCGCGTAGCGGCACCACGCGGCGTGCTCACCGGCCTCCCGGAAATGCCGAGCCAGCCGGGCCACCGAGATCGGGACCACCTGCTGCAACGCACGGCCCGCCCGCAGATGCATCTCCCGGCGCTGCCGCACCGGCGTCCCGTCGTACACCGCGCGACCGGCCAGAGCGTGCCGGAACGCGACCAGGCCCCGGCTGTCCTCGATCACCAGCGCCGACCGTAGTGCCTGCTCGAGCCCGGCCGCCGCGTCCCTGGGGAGTTGGCCGCCGACCGCGCGCAGGATCGCCGGGCTGGTCGCCTCCGCCAGCACCGCCACCGCCCGCAGGATCGTCTGCGCACGCGGATCCAATCGCCGTACGCGTTCCAGCACCGCGTCGCGCACGGTCGGCGGGATCACGCTGGCCCCGGCGCGCCGCCGGGACCAGCCGGCCCCACGATTGACCAGTTCGGATCGGTCATGCATCAACCGAACCGACTCCTCGAGCGCCAACGGCAGCCCATCGGTGCCGTCGTGCAGGAACGCGGCCAGCCCGGCCGAGACCGGCTGCCCGTGCACCATCGAGGAAGCCATCTCGGCGGTCTCCTCGATGGTCAACGGATCAAGCCGGAGCCGCACCTGGGTAAACCCCGGCGACAGCCGTGCCGCCAGTCTCGGCAGCAGCGAATCCTCGGCCAGGTCCTCCGGCCGGTAGGTGACCACCACACTGACCCGCGGTGGCCGCTGCGTGCCCAGGAACAGCAGGAACTCCGCGGTCGCGTCGTCCGCCCACTGCACGTCCTCGAACACCAGCACACCGACCTGCAGGGCGTCGAGCAACTCCCGCAGGGCACGAAACAGCCGGTGTCGGGACGCCGTTGCGTCCTCGGCCGGCTCGGGCGCCGGTGGCAGGCTCGCCGCCCACTCCGGCAGCAGCGGCCGCAGGGCGCCCGCCAGATCGCTGAGCCGAAGACCGTCCACGCCGGTGGTGGCCTGCCGAATCGCGTCGACGACCGGCCCCAGCGTGTGCGGTTCACGAAACGGCGGGCAGGCCGCCACCACGACTCGACCCGCCGTCCCCGCGCCGGCGGTGAGCAACTCGGCGACCAGCCGGGTCTTGCCGATGCCCGCCTCGCCCTCGATCAACACGAGGGCGGGCGGCTGGGCCAACGCCCGCAGCGCCGCTGCCACCTCCCGGCCACGTCCGACAAACGCCGGCGTCCCCAGCGCCAGTTCCGCGTCGGCACCCGCACCGTGCCTGGCACGCATGGCCAACGCCGAACCTCCTCGTGGATTCCCCGGCACCCGCGCCGGCCTCTGCCGGCCTGCCGACAGCCCGTCGCGTGGTCGCCGGAACCCGGTGATTCACCGAGATCAGGTGATGACGATTCACCTTCCGGACGGACAGCGTCGAACCGGAGCGGCGCCGCGGTTCCACTGACCAGAAGGGCACGACATGCCACCACCGGGCGACGACGACGGCCAACTCGGCTTCGAGCGGGACATCAAACCTCTGTTCCGGACAACGGACCGCGACTCGATGCTACGTGCCTTTGATCTATTCGAGTACGCCGACGTCGTCCAGCACGCCGACGCCATCCTCGCCTCGTTGCGCAGCGGACGGATGCCGTGCGACGGCTCCTGGCCGGCCGAGCAACTGGACAAACTCCAGCACTGGATCGACGCGGGCAAGCCTGCTTAGCACCGCCCGATCCCAAGCTCAGGAGGTTTCGTGGAACTCAACGTGAACGGTGCCGACGTCGAGGTTGAGGACCGTTTCGCAGCGAGCCCGTTGTTGTGGGTGCTGCGCGACGTGCTGGGCCTGCGGGGGACCAAATACGGCTGTGGGATTGGCTACTGCGCGGCCTGCACGGTGCTGATCGACGGGCAGAACACCAAGTCGTGCCAGGTAGCGGCCTCGCGGGCGACCGGAAAGGCGGTTACCACCGTCGAAGGCGCTTCGGGCCCGGTCATCGACGCGGTCCGGGATGCCTGGTATCGGGGCAACGTGGTCCAGTGCGGGTACTGTCAGCCCGGCCAGACCTTGGCCGCAGCGGCGCTCCTGGAGGCGAACCGGTCACCGGACGGCGCGACCGTCGCCCGGTGGATGAACGGAAATCTGTGCCGGTGTGGCACCTATCCGCGCATCCGGGACGCGATCGACCAGGCCGCCGCGACGCTGGCCGCGGGCCACGCCCCGGCGCCGTTGGCCGCTGCTGCCGAACTGGAGATGCCGCCGCTGTCACCGGAGGAACTGGCCGATCCCGTCCACCCGTATATCCGCATCAACAAGGACGGGACCGTTGTCGCGTACTCGAACCAGATTGAGATGGGACAAGGCGTGCACACCGGCCTGGCCACCATTGTGGCCGAGGAACTGGGCACCGATATCGCCTCGGTCCGGGTGGTCAACGCGGCCAACGGGACCAGGCCGGGCGGGGACGCGTACGGCACCCCGGCCGGAGGCGGGTTCGTTCAGCTCACCGGCGCGTCGACGTCGACCCAGGGCTTCTGGAACCGCTACCGCCTGATCGCCGCGCAGGCGCGGGCGCGGCTGGTCGCGGCCGCCGCCGAGGCGTGGGGCGTACCGGCCGAGGAGATCGAGATCGAGTCGGGCCTGGTCCGCCACCCGAGCGGGACGAGCGCGGGCTTCGGCGAGTTCGCCGCGCGCGCCGCACGGCTGCCCGTCCCGGACGGCGTCACTCCGAAGGATCCGACGCTTTACCAGCTCATCGGGCGTGAGGGCACGCTCCGGGTGGACTCGCCCGGCAAGATCCTCGGTAGCACGCGATACACCATCGACGTCACCCTGCCCGGGATGCTGACCGCGGTGGTGCTGCATCCCCCCAAGTTCGGCGCGACGCCGGCCACGGTCGATGACAGCTCGGCCCGCGCCCAGCCCGGCGTCGTCGCGGTGGTCCCGATCGAGGAAGGCATCGCGGTCGTCGGTGCGACGTTCGACGATGCGCAGCGCGGCCTGCGCGCGCTGAAGGTGGACTGGGACGAGCGGGACGCCGAGCGGCGTAGCTCGCCGGAGCTGCTCGCCGAGCACCGGCGGCTGGTCGAATCCGACGAGCAGGCTCTGGTGGCCCGCAAGGACGGTGACGTCGGGGCAGCGCTCGCGGACGCGGCGACCGTCGTGGACCTCCGCTACGAGCTGCCCTATCTCGCGCACGCTCCGATGGAGCCGTACAACGCCGTCTGCCGGATGGGACCGGACGGCATCCTGGAGGTGTGGGCCAGCACCGAGGGGCCGACCTATACCCGGATGTCGGCTTCGGCGGTAGCCGGATTGAGCCAGGACCAGGTCCGGGTCCATGTCCCGTTCGCCGGCGGGTCGTTCGGCTTGCACAGCACCTCCGGGCACGATCCGACCAGCGAGGCCGTGCAGATCGCGCGGGCTCTGGACTGGGCGTACCCGATCAAGGTCCAGTCGCTGCGCGAAGAGGAACTCAAGTCCGGCCGGTACCGGGCAATGGCCGTGCACCGAGTGCGGGCCGGCGCCGACGCTCAGGGCCGCCTGACCGCGTTCCACCAGCGGATCGCCGCGGAGCCGACCTCGCCCAACCTGCCGTTCGCGGTCGACTTCCTGTTCAAGGACGGCGTCGATTACATGACGACCACCGGCGCCGTCGATGGTCCGTACGCGATGGCGAACTTCACCTTGGAGACCAGCAACGTCCAGACCGGTGTGCCCATCATGGTGTGGCGGTCGGTGGGCAACTCGCACACCGAATTCGCCCGCGAGTCAGCAATCGATGAGCTCGCGGCCGCCGCCGGACGCGACCCCGTTGACCTCCGCCGCGAGCTGCTGGTCGACAATCCGCGTACGCTGCGGGCGCTGGATCTGGCCGCCGACCGCGCCGGATGGGGCACCCCGCTGCCCGAAGGCCGCGCCCGCGGCATCGCCTGCAGCAGCTTCCTGTCACACAGTGCCCAGGTCACCGAGATCTGGTTGGACCACCGCAAACGGGTCCGCATCGAGAAGATCACCTTCGTGCTCGACTGCGGCATCACCGTCAATCCGGACCTGGTACGCGCGCAGGTCGAAGGCGGCCTGATCTGGGCATTGGGTGCCGCCGCCTGGGGCGAGATCGTGCTCGGCGACGGCGGCCAGATCATCACCCAGAACTTCGACCGCTACCCGGTCATGCGGATGCAGTCGGTCCCCCGGTTCGACGTGGTCCTGATCGAATCGAGCGCACCACCGACCGGAGTCGGCGAGGTCAGCGTCCCGACCGCGGCACCCGCCC
>Ga0307516_10007485_pt1 | contig 12554 bp, 11 predicted proteins | sample 19_EM_MG_FD_203310 | JGI IMG/M metagenome (GOLD analysis project Ga0307516, IMG submission 203310) | Populus trichocarpa ectomycorrhiza microbial communities from riparian zone in the Pacific Northwest, United States - 19_EM | ecosystem: Host-associated > Plants > Roots > Unclassified | place...
GCTATATAAGTTGATGATATAAAATAAAAAAAAATGCTGTTACCATTTATTGTCATGACAATTGGAAGGGGTTTGGGAGCAGGAGGTAGAGCCGATGTAGAGGCTATAGGAGCAGGAGGGTCAACTGCCATCGCCATTTCAGCCATATGGCTATGTTGGTGTTCTTTGGCGGCTTCTTGATGTTTCTTTACCTTTTTTCCTGCACGAGATCGTCCTTTCTTCTCCTTGCTATGATCACCAGAGCCAGTGCCAGAAGCAGCAGGCTGTTTGTCCTTGGATTTTCCTTTTCAGGATGGTGGGTAATCAGGCTTACACTTGACAACAGAGATTTTATTTGCCGATTGCAAGGGTCATGAGACCCCTGCAAGGCATTGATGTTCTCCGATGATTGCGTTAGCCACTACGCCATATTCGAGTTTATTGAGCAAGTAGTAGGAGAGGAGCCATGTCAAGATCTGATCTCATTTCTGGAGAATTGCCATGATCAGGATCAAGGCTTGGATGAAGTCAGGGATGGTGAAGCCGCGTTGCTCAAGACAAGCAAACATGGCAGTGAGCTTCTGAATCTCACTAGTGGGATCACCACCAGAGAGTCGGAAGCTGAACATTTTATAGATCTCCATAAGTACTGATGCAGCAGAGGCTTTGTTGTACTGCTCTTTAAGGTCATCCCAGACCTTCTTCGAAGTGTCAGCAGTTGCGGGGATTCCCACGATGATTGCTTCTTGACACTTCATCTTAATGTACCCAATCGCGGATCCATTATCATTGACCCAGTCGGCAATTTCCTTGTCATTAGTGACTGTTCCAAGAGTGGTGGTAGTGGTGGGATGGGAAGAAGATGAGCCCAAAGGCTGAGGGGAGGAGACCGGAGCGGAAATTGTCTTCCTGATAGGAGCTGGCTCAGGATAGGTCCCAGTTACGTAGGACCACACCTTATTAGCCATCAGGAATTGAGACATCCTGGCGGACCAGGAGAGCCAGTTTGAGCTGTCAAAGATGGGGATGTCAGCGAAACCATTCTTGAAAGACATTCTGATAGAGAGGCTAGAAGAGAGCATAATCAGCAATCATCACTATGTGAAAATGTGAGGCAAAATCAGAGATAATGCCAGAGCCTTCGAATCAGAAGTGATTCATTACGTATCACTTAATCGTGGACACTGTCCATGGTGATAGCCAATGAAGGCTAGTGGTTTAACTGGGGAGGAGCCAGTTATAGATCGCGATGATAAGAGCCTTACCACCATTGAAGGCAGTGGCTTGCGCGATGTTATTGACCACTACATACAACCAAGCAAGGCCTGCCAACACCACTGGTATTTGCACCAAAGCGCATAAGCCAGGGCAGGTGGGGCCCATAACCTATCAAGCAGGCAATGCGGAAGGGTGAGACTACCTTACCTAGTTGTAGGGGGTACTTAGAAAGTAGACTACTGAGTAACTCACTGGAAAGCAAGTTATATTGCTGAGGCGAGTCAAGTGCCTTTATATACACCCAAGGTATCTAGATATGGTAATGATAGTAATCTAATCTATATACGGCGTCATCGGTATGTAAGACAATACCGGAAGCATATGATGCATCATGTGATGACATCACATGCGTGTCTCGGACATACATCTTTCAACAACTGGCGAGTGTGCCACTGCAGAACATGCAAAGGTCCGAGTTTGTTTTGGATTCTCAAGTCAGAATTCGGCAGAGCAACTTGCGAGGGATCAAACATGTTGACATTGTCAAGTGGACAATCCTCGACAGGAGAACAATTATCTGCAGAACAACAATGTATAAGTAATAACTAATCGTCAGAAGCGCAAGGTCCAGAGCAACTGTGCACCATCACCCTTTCATGAAATGTCATCTCGTAAACTCGAATTCGGAACCTGACCAAATACCAGGTCTTTCATCAGGTTTTCGGTGAGGGTCTGATATAATTTGATATTCCTTATCATCAGTTCACACACTGAGATTGAAAATATGGCCTTATCAGGCTGTATAATTGGCTGCAACTCTGGAGTAGAAGTATCAGTTGTTGGTGCTTTGCTCCTCAGCCCACCACCTATCCATGACAGCAAACGAGATCGCAAGCCAACGAACTGTATCTGAGGGCGTTCTTCGAGCAATGTAGACCATCTATAAGAAATTCAATCCCGAGCAGCCACTCGCTTACGGAACAACACCTCTCCCTTCGGATTCGGTACACACGACGTCATAATCCACAAATTCTCTGGGTGCGGACCTTCCAACTTCACATCATACTTCATCAGAATAAGTGCCAGCATCAGCTTCAGCTCCGTCGCCGCAAAGAACCTCCCGGGACACGCATGCCGCCCGTGCCCAAACGACAAAAAGTCGGGGGACGTGGCGCTCATATCGACCTTGCGGCCTGTACCCTCCTTCTTTGCCTTGTCGACGAAACGGAATGGCACGAAGGAGGTGGGGTCGGGGTAGTTGGATTCGTCAAGGTGGATGGCATGAGCGGGGACGGAGAGGCAGGTACCTTTGGGAAGGTGGGTTCCGTCGGAGAACGTGAAGGGTTCACGGACGATGCGTAACATGCTTACTGTAGGGAGAAACGGTGGTGAGTTATTAATTCATGGCTTGATGGGTGCGTAAGGACATACAACATGAGAGTGAATTGAGACGCTGGGTCTCTTTGATGAAGCTGTCCACTTTCACCATCTTGGTGATGGCAGCATACGTCCACCGTTCGTGATCGATGATTTCCTGGATCTCCTCCCGAAGTGTTTGGGCATGCTCAGGATATTCGGCCAAGTAATAAAGAGCATGGGTGAAGGTCTACACGATGTTTTGGTTACTCACAATTGGTGAATTACAGAATATAAACAGACGCACTATTGACGACGTGTGTATTGCGGCAAAGTTGAGGGTGAGGATCCTACGAGTAAGATTGAGAATCGTCGTTTCGTCGCCTGGCGCCTCATCCATTAACCAACTGAGGATATCATTCTAGTCGGACAATTGGGGGAAGAAATAACAATTGATTTTGGTAGAAATCTTACTGGCTTGTCGGGATGGTCATCACCATATTCCGCTCTCTGTCGACGGCGCTCCTCTATAAGAGGCTGCAAGTGCTTCATCCCTCGCTCAATGCTAGAAGGAAGATTTGTGAAGAAAGTAGCGACGATTCTATGCATGGAAATAAGCCACTCCAACACCCTGAAGAGTCGGTATCACTTACGGTTTGAGAAATGGTGGGAAGAATCGCAAAATGGCAGCAGCCTTGACGACCGTCATCGTGAAGTTAACGTTGAGATCCATGTAATCGGGATTTCGACCTGTCCCATAATTATTGAAGATTTTATGAATAAGGCAAAGACTGACATAAAGGAGCTCCAACAAAGGTACAATTGCTAGCACGGCATATGATGGGCATCATGGCCTCCTTAGCTTTAAGTTTCAGCCATTCTGGGGGTCGTAACAAATCAAATGTATCCTAGCCTTTAGAATAAGAGACCAACCGTTTGCGCGAGCAGGCACCTGCTGATCGAGAGCGTCCACAACCTCTTCATAAACAGCCGGGAAGAGCGCGCTCAGGTTCCTCGTTAACTGAGATCGAACGATCGGGATGTGATAAGGAACGGTGCTGACATTGGACCCCAGTGTGAAATCAGTTTGAAGCACCTATGGAGCCAGCGGAAGAATTAGAATCTGAAGTTGGGCATGGAATTTACAACACACACCTCATCAACTATCTCCATGAAAGATAATATAGTTTCCGGGACTCTCCTCATTTCCTCGATGAACTGGGATCCATGGACGACAACCATCCATCTGTCGAGGTTGGGGACTCGGAAGATCGAATCACGGTACTTTGAGAATTATTTCATTCTCAAACTCCAACCATAACCTCACAGTGCACAACTGACCTGGTCGCATCCTCTCTGAAGGACATCTCGGGCATTGAATAAAAACTTGAAGGCGTCTATAAATGAAAGTATCTGGGATGAAGGTCCGACCGCAGGAATGTGACCGAGCTAGGAAAACAAAAAGGATGAGAGTCCACAGAAGGAACGCCGCACATTGGGTTGACTCACGCGATGCCCCGGCCAACGGTAATAGGTAATGAGGACGACACTAGAAAAGATGGCCCATGCTTGAAGGTATTGCTTGTCGGTGGCGTTTTCGAGGAGAGAGAGCATAGCTATGGCAGCTGGTCTGATGGTCGGGCCAAGTATCTGGGTGCAAGGTGATCTCTTCTGGGTTCCCGGTTGTTCGTCGTAGGTGGACCGAGAACGGATGGAGGAAAGAGCATTGGATGGTTTGTTATAACCGTACTTATACTGAGACTCGTCAGAGGCCGAACAATGTGTCCACGCGTGTCTGATGCAATCAAAAATATTGAAAAATGCTGAAAATGCTAGAAAATGCACCATTTACCTTCTTGAATGCTGGTAACGAACCCGACGAAAACTGTGACAAACGCGGAAGACGGAAGATCGATGAAGACGCCACCGTCGTGGTTCCTCAAACGTCGCGAAAAGCAAGCAGTTCGTATTGGAACGGATGCACGGGAGTTGGCCTGTGTTGTCGGAGATCAAGCGAAGTGGTGAAGGGGGTGGAGGACTCGGGAGAGGTGCCAGTCATTTCCAAACCAGTGCGCCACACTCGTCCTCAATATTTCTGGATACTTAGCCCCTTGAAGCCTCCATTCTAGATCTATCTACTGTCTATTTGAACCTTCATGTAAATGAGACCCCATTCTTCCCACCTCCAATGAAAATGTCGGGGTAGAGTGAGAACTTGGTGGGAACCATTCCTCGAGCATGTCGTGATTTCCTTGAGCTTCCAGCCGTCCTGAAGCAGCTGGAGCACTCACTGCTTTCTATTGGCACTGATCCTGTGGCATACCATTGAGAATACGACATAGAGAAGAAGGAATCTATTTTTCGAGTGATCAGGAAGAGTATTATTAGATGATGGTATCACTGCGGTAATTTGCCTCTATAAATAAGAGATAAATTGAGAATAAACAGCAGAATAAATTGTCGTTGGGACCGGTTTGAAAAGTTCGAGTTCATGGCAAATAATAGCTTTGATGTCTCCCTCTTAAGAATTGTGATATAAACATACCCATAAAACTCTATTATGTTCAATCACATGACCCGATCCTGTCCTCTGATTGGTTAATCACAATATCTTCAAGATATAACTGTTTGATCAATCGAGAATAAATACCAGATAACAAGGGGAAGATACTGTTCGTGAATTCTCGTATTTATCCAATCGCCAAATCCCGGCACACAAAGCGATATATTCCTCCATATATTCAACATAAATCCACCAGCTATTGAGGCAGATTACCGCAGTGTATGCACCTTTATTGAACAACCTGAGTCCTCATCCACCTCATCCATATTTCTGTCTACATTTCCAGGTGGACACATGCTTGCTTTTCGCGACGTTTGAGGAACCACGATGGTGGCGTTTCCATTGATCTTCCGTCTTCCGCGTTTGTCAGTCTTCGTCGGGTTCGTTACCAGTATTCAAGAAGGTAAACGGGGCATCTTGGTGATATGTTCAGGGTGAATTTCGAGCGTGTACGGGGCCTTGACTCGACGACGAGCGGTCCCCAGGATTTTTTTCGATTTTCTAGCATTTTCAGTATTTTTCAATATCTTTGATTGCATCAGGCACGCGTGGACATGATTTTCCGAATCCACCGTAATATTGCCGTGTGTGAAACTTTCCTACAGTAGTTGATATCAAGGAAAGAATGGGTTCTGTCTCGTCAGGCCTCTCTCGTCTTCAATGTGAAAACCCTTCGTCCCGCCAACATCCTGCCCCATGCTCGCCGTCCTTGTCCCTCGTTGCCTTGTCGCCCTGCGCCGCCCTCCGTACCGTCGGGGTCCTCCACATTCCGGTGCACACACGCGAATCAAGTTCTCGGTGGGCCTCCATAGTTCAGCTCAGCTGAATCTCGCTTCCCCCCCCCACCTGGTGAGAGGTAACTTTTTGAGCACCCGTTTCAAAAATATATTGTCATCATTCTTCTACATATCGTTCTCGAAATGCAGGAATACTGTATGTCGTTTGCTTTCCATCCTCTCAAGCCCGACTGCATAGTTCTTTGGTTATTCTGTCTACGTCTAAAGTAACTCATCTTCTTCGAGTAAAGCAGGATCGTGTGCATATCTGCCATCTGGGTCGAAGTTCTGCAATACATGAATTGTGTCGCGATCACCACTCCGAGTCCTTGATGGCACAACATAGAGATTGAAAAGATTCAGTCACCGAAAGTGCAGCATTGATGATGACTGGGGCAGATCTTTTGATGTTCAAGTTCCCCCGTTGTTTTGGCGCCCTTGAATACGGTGGGCTTCCAACGCACATTCGTCTTTCAATGGATACGCAAATGCCTCAAGAAAAATATTATGTATGTATATTTTGAGTACATGATGTGCAAATATGTCGAGAACAGTGAACACTCACGGACAGCAGTGCCATCATGTGGGGGGGTTCGGATTTCGTTTGAAATGCTGTTGACTCGTACGTTTAACAGAGCATAAATGACTATCTGGATATCACATAACGAATTGGTGGTCATCGGTCAAGCCCAAGTGGAATGTGAATTGTAGGTCGATCCGTGCACGACGGGTAAGTCATCGAGCGAGGATTTCTCTCGTAGTGGGGATGATTCATTGGGAGGATCGTTTACCCGCGAAGCATATCATCTTCAGTTGCCAATTTTACGAGGCACCATTCATTCATGGGTTGCAAGACATCGAAATCGGAAGAAGTTTGGCATCACAACTGCAACTAGAATCGACATGAATTCTTTTTTATCATTGAATCATAGATCCCAGCAGAGAAATCACGCACCTCGCCTCAATGAACGAAAAATCATTTATAGACGACGGAATACTCTCTTCATCGTCAGGAACTGGAATAATCCGTCGACTGATCAGTCCAGTGATCATCGTCACTAGTACTGTCACCAGTAGAATAGCAATAGTCTTCATCATCCGGATCCATAAGCCCTCCATCATCAGCTTCTTCAAACCGATGGATGTGATCATCGACGTCAAGCATGAACTCCCCTACCTCGTGAGGGGTCTCTTCTGTAGTAATATCGGCTCGGTGTGAATTTGAACCCCCAGGCTTTAGCGTGATAACGCGAACAAGCACCCCCAAGTAATCCGAACGGCCCAGGGTGCTCCCATGACCTGGCAAGGACGACGATGCTGCGCTAAAATCGAACTGGGGGGGAAAGTGTGAAACTCTTTCCTTGAGAACCTCGAATGACATGCCGGGTTGTGATAGAGTGTGGTTCATGGAAAACACTGTTAATAAGAGGTGCTCTGATTGCGAGCTGGCATCCAACAGGTCTTGTAATGCCATCGCCAACCACGTAAAGTTCGAGAGGTGAAGATAATTGAGGCGCGCCATATTTCGTCGGAAAAATGAGGGCCAGGGATGATGATCGTTCAGGCACGTGAGACTCACGAGAGATGGGAGAGGCCACTCAGATACAGCGTTCATATCCACGTGGAGTGCGGCCGTTTTCGGGAACATGAAGGCTCACGCCGGTCAATACCTATCCAAGAGTCGGTATCCATCTAAAGGGAGATTACCACCTCCGCGATCTCTTCGAGGAATGCAGAAAATCGGCCGGAATCCGAGATTATTCCCCCGATTTCGAGGTGCGTTATCATCCGGCACGTAGATATCGTCGGCATTCCAAAGAAAGGCTCTTTCCGGGGGGAAAACGAAAAATGGACAAGCCGTGGGCACAAACGCATGATTTTCTGCACTTCCCCTCCCACGAGAGATTCGACCACGTCTTGGGAATGTCGTCATCTTCACTGCCATATTACCAAAATATTCAGGCGATGATTGGATCGTCCGTAGGAATGGACGTATATGGCCGGGCCTACGCAAAACGACTTCGCGGTAGAGGAATGCAGTCCCTACTACACGCCAGGCTCGGCAGACTTGGATCACAGACTTCTTGGACCGTAAGACACACGACCAGTGAGACATCGGTCCAAGTTGAAGAGAGCTCGAGGGATACCAATCCAAAAGCGATGGGACCGGAGGGAAAGGATGGGTAAAGATTTCCTGGAGGATTTCTATAGGCAAATCCAGAAACGAGGCCAACGGAACCTCGTTTGCCTCGACTCGCAGGGATTCACGACCGCTCGACTGTGAGCACCATTATTAGCACACAAGACTGTGGTCTTCTCTGGGACTCGCCGGATGTAATTCGTCAGAGCTTGAGTCTAATTGGCTGGCCATTGCGTGTTACTTGACGGGAGAAGAGAGGAAAACGCGATGTTGCAAACCTGTGGGCGTGACTGATGCAAGTCGACATCATCAGCGACAAGCGGGACTCAGTTGAACGTTGAAGCTTTTGAAGTTCTAAACTATCACCAGCAAGACGATACGTGAATACCGAAATAAAAAATAACTATGTATGTATGCATAGAGTATACATGGCGTGCAAACATCGAGAGCAATCGAATGAAGTGAGGAGTGAGAGTCAGTTAACTTCTGTTTCCTGCAGCGTAATTATTGGCGAACAGGTAATATTAATGTAGAGCTGTGTTTCGGGGTTGTTTCGGCTTGTCTCGAAAGGACAACGATCTTGAAGGTCCGACTGAGAAGTGGGAATAGATGTGGAAGGGAGGTATGTGTATCTGACGCGCGTAGAACCACCGATGCCGTTCTGGAGACGGGGATGAAAAGGGGAGGGTGGACAGTCTCGGAGGTTCCTATGCACCCCATCTGAGAATCCCCTCGTATATCGAGTACATGACCGCGGCGTTGGGCACGACACGCATGAGATGAGCGCTGAGACCTCCATACAGCGACCGTGCCCCTTCTTCCGCGATGACGAGTCGGAGCGTCTGCATGAGGCCCGTATATCTCTGAACGCCATTCACGCTCGGCTGCCTTAGCCGCGTCCGTATCACCTTGAAGGACACTCCATAGTCAGGTATCTTTCATTTTCTTGCAAGTAGCCACAGCAACCCACCTCGTGCGGGTACGTGATCAAACTGGCGACACATTTCGCCGTTCCCGCGCTCCCAAGCATGCCCAACCACTCTTGAACGCCGCCCTTCCGCTCCGTGCTCGCCGAGACTTTCTTCAGCCGTTCATAAAGAACCCACTGAATCGTCCCCTCCGTCACACCAAGATAACTCGCACTCAACCCCTTGTAAAACCCCCGAAAGCCCTCTTCTCTCATAATCCGCCTGATCATATTCCAACTGCTCCCCAGCACCTGCTCGCCGGACGACTTCTGATGCTGGCTCGCCGACAGCTGCAGGCGCGTTTTGACCACCCATATGGGGTTTGTCGCCGTCCCAGTGACGATGCCGGCGATGGCTGCTGCCATCAGGTGGACGTAAGTGTTTTCCTTGCCATTGTTGAAATTGTTGGCGATGACGTGTTTGCCATTTCCGTACGTGAAGAAATTTATGGAACGAGCGGGGATCACGCCAACCAGCGTTGGGCCGAGACCTTTGAAGAGTGCGCGGGGCGATTCTTCGCGGTAAATATCCCTTGACGTTTTCGAAAGTGTCAGTTTATTTATACAAGGAAAAAAGGGGCCGTTGGAACACCTACCGCAAGATGTGCCCTGTCTCGACAAAATTCCAAAAGAGACCGCCTGTTCTTGGTGCACCGACAACGACGCTTCCACCATTGGCCATGAACCCAACTGAGACCGTCTTTTCGCGGAAAAGACTCGATTGCAGGCGTGTCTTGACAACGTCGAATGGACTCGTCACAATTGCGCCGCACATTCCTCCCAGACTAATTAGAGACGTTAAAATGGTTCAGGAAGTCCGAAGGATGCAGGTTTCTGACCCTCCTGCTACAAAGTGCTGCCATGACTTGGCGGGCAAAAATGATGTTGAGGCGGGTTTGTCAGACATAAGATGAATAGTTCGACGTTCTCCTATGAGATTATGGTTAGCGTAGAACAAATAGTGGGGGCAGAAGAGACGAACCGTCACCAGAAACACCGTCGCGAACTGAGAAAAAGTTTCCAGTTGAATTATTTTCCGATCACGTGGAGCCAAAGTCTCCAGATAAGATAAGATGTGAAAATATTTTTTCAAATTCGAAAAAATATCACTTCTCAACTCGACACTGATGTTCCTGTCGCCTCGATCATAGCCCAGTCCACTCGGTGGGCTGTTCAACATACCCTCAACATGTTCGTTCTGTCTATAATCAAAGTCAGTGGGAATCTCCTATGCTAAAAGACACGACTTGATGGCTTTCCAGGATACCGTGGCTGTCCATCCATCGCATTTTGGAGTTCCAGCAGACCAAGCGATCATCGCTGAACTCAACAAAAAATACGCCAATCGTGTACTGCACGACGTCGGGCTTTGTGTGTGCGTTTTTGACCTAAGTGAAGTGGGGGAAGGGAAGGTGCGGTACGGCGACGGGTTTCTCTGGTACAAAGGTACGTGACCGTTCCAAACACTTTGCTCCCTAATCCCTTTCTCCACAAGTCATCTTCCGACTGGTCGTATTCCGCCCTTTCACATCTGAAGTCATCATCGCCAAAGTCAAATCATCCGACCAACATGGCATCCGACGTTCGTTCCACAACCAAAAATGAAAATGAAAAATGAAACTCATGAAACAACACCACAGTAACCCTAGGATTCTTCGACGACATATATATACCCGCACCCTATCTACCCCAACCAACCGCCTTGTCAGTCCCCGCCTCCACCTATCCGTCTCTCGCTCACCCTAATAAACCCCCAGCGACCCGAACGAGCGCGCCTACTTCTGGCTTCCCGACTCCGAGCTCACATCCGCACACGACCTCCTCGACACCCCTCTCGCCGACAGAATGTACATCGACCAAGGCGAGGTCGTCCGTGTCCGCGTCGAAGCCGATGACTTTTTCGATGACGAGCCGGGTCCGCCGAAGGCCGCTGAAGGGGTACAGGTGAAGAGAGAGGCCAAGAGGGCACCGTATCATGTTATCGTGAGTCATAGTCGTTGTACCTTTTCCCCCCGTCGATGCGCCGTGTTGAACGGGGGATAGTGTTCGATCGCTGAACAAGGGCTGGGGCCTGTTGCTTGGTGGAATGGGTCGGAGGCGCAGGACGGAAGAGGGAATGCTATGGATGAAGGTTGATGCATTGATGTATATATAATAGCGGTCCATAAAATGCACACATCACTGGAACAATTGGTATATCTATCGTGCATTCATGTGCGTACTTGTGCATGTGTAGCACCCCGTCTATTTCTCAATCACCCTTTTCCCCCCGCCCCTCCCTCCTCGCCATGAAAACAGGTAGATGTACTATATAAGGTATAAAACGCAATTTTACATATGAACAAGATTCATATAAGATGGTATATATACGCCCTTAACGGGAGCTTTCGAGCAACATGCGCCAAACATGCATATATCAACCAGGCCAGAGTCTCAGTGGGAAGGAAAGCAAAAAGAACCAATAAAAATCGAGTCGTTTATACGACCTCGTCCCCACCTCCCTCTTCAAGCGGCAGTGCCGTGGAGGTCCGACTGTCTCCACGCAAACAAAAAAACATTCGTCAGTTCCAAACGTGAAAGAAACGAACATACTATCCCCCGGGGTCAAGGGACCAGATAGGAAAACGGAAAACTCACCAGCGAAGGTTGACCCTTCTCCCCGTCCTCGTTCCCCGGATAGGACTCAGTCGCAAAGTCCTTGGTAGTATCGATCTTGATCGATATATTCGTCGGGCGCTATAACAGTAACAGTGTGTGCGTATACATGATGAGCTTTACGTATACGCCGAGGAGGGATTAGGCTCACTTTGGAGGCAGACATCGCATCCGGTTTTGGGAATTTAGACATGGAGAGGTGTTCGCTGGTGGTGTTGACAACATCGGCGGCCCCGCGGATCATTTGGCGCGCGTTCAGGGTTGCGAGGAGGGAGTTGGAGTATACTGTCGTGAAGGGGTGGTTCGATGCGTCAAAAGGGAAAGTGGACAGGCGAGGACGGGAAGAACTCAACGACGACCGATGGAGAAGAAGAACGCGATGTACAAGAACGTGGTGGGTGCTGTCGTGATCTTTTACGTACGAGCGACGAAGAAAAAAAGAAGAGAAAAAAAGACGCGGGCAGGTGGACGAATGAGTAAGCACCACTCTCTCACAAGATACAAGAACTCACAGATATCAAAGAAGCTACGGCGCACAAACTTCCGGGATGGTTCGTTGATATAAACCTTATCGAAATAAGCACAGACATTACCTTGTCAAGACGCCCGTGTTGACAGCGAAGAGGATCTTTTAGAGCAACGATCACGTCCCGTCAGACGCGTGGCCGTTCAAAGTGCGCAAGAAACCCACCAACTTGTTAATCATCGTGTCCGACCTGTGGAAGGACGCGTTAGATTTTCCGGAAAGGAAAGCATGAGAAGGGGAGAAGAACGATTTACCGCTGGAACCCCGTTCGCGCCCGATGGAGCAGAAAGCAAAGACTTGCGGCGATAACGACGTCGGTTGCCGCTGTTAGCGCATTGACCGTTATCGAAAGAGACTGTCAAGTCATGAGAAGG
>Ga0307516_10007486_pt1 | contig 12553 bp, 11 predicted proteins | sample 19_EM_MG_FD_203310 | JGI IMG/M metagenome (GOLD analysis project Ga0307516, IMG submission 203310) | Populus trichocarpa ectomycorrhiza microbial communities from riparian zone in the Pacific Northwest, United States - 19_EM | ecosystem: Host-associated > Plants > Roots > Unclassified | place...
AGGCCAAGTATTCTGCACAGAGTGGTATCTCGAAGCAGAAGCAAGCAACCTGGGATCATCAGATTATCCATGAGGTGCTGAAAGTTGTCCTGCAACCATTGTTTGACCACTCGAGAAATTGTGATCTAAACAATTCACATCTGAGACCGTACTTCCATGCTCTGTGTGGCGATGGCAACTGGCATCAATGCTTTGTCCGAATTGGTGGATGGCTCACCGACTATCCAGAACACATGGCTCTGCAATCCTTATGCACAAATACTTATCCTCGGTGTGAGGTTCCCGCTTCGAAATTTGGAGATTATCCTTCAGTATTCCCACGCCGTGATCACCAAGAATACATGCGCGTATTCTACCACAACGACTCAACACAGAGAATTGCGCAACTTACTGCCTGGGGTGTGCATACAACTACCGATAATGTATTGTGGAGACTGCGATGTAACCCCACTGAACTACCGAAACCCAACTTGCTACACACCATACAGGTAGGAATGCTCAAGCACTTGCTACTTTGGATCATGAGTTTTCTCAAATCACACCATCGGCTTGCCCTGTTTAACTCTCTATGGATAGCTATTCCATCCTACCTGAGTATGACACAACCCAAAAAATCTTTCGAGGAGATTGTTCAATGGATGGGTGGTGAGTATAAGAAGATGAGCCGCTTTCTGGTGGGTTGTCTGGCCAAGTCTCTACATCGTCCGTCCAACTCCGAGCGTTCCGCATTCGAACAAATTATTTTGTGTGCCCGCGGACTTTGTCAGTTCTACATGTACTGCCAATACCCAACCCATGATGACATCTCCCTCGACTCCATGGAAGCCTCCCTGGGTTGCTTTCACGACAATAAGGATGTGTTTCTGGAACATCGGGCATCGAAACAAATCTGTATGTTAGTCAAGGCAGCAAAGACCAAGAGCGTCAAGGCAAGAGACTTGGAGTTGAAGACACACTGCTGCAACCGCCAAAAAATCTCTGGCTCCTATGACCAAGAATTCGCCGCAGAGAGGGCTCGAATTTACCAGAAACATACGCATTTCAACTTCCCAAAGATCTATCTCACCAGCCATTTCAGGAAGTTGATCGAGATGTTTGGCAGCCTCGAGCAGCACTCCACGTCTGCCACAGAGCTCTTACATAAAAGCAAGGTGAAAAAAGGCTATTGGGGCTCCAACAAAACTGGTGACTTTTACTCGCAGATCCTGGAGTCCAATACAAGGATTGAGGTCTTCGATATCCAGAAGTTAAACCTCAAGCCTCAGAGTTGCGACATGTCTTCTCCGAATATCTCTCACCTATGGCCTCCTCATGTTCTTAAAAGTCCTACCGAGCAGCATAGATATGTCTTTGGTGTATTCTTGGCCTCAATTAGCAATCCTGAGCTACGGAATAACCTGGAGATTGCCACCTATCGTTTTCTCAACGGAGAGGGTATTTCCATTGAGGATTAGGAGCTCGATATGGTGCCAATAGTGGTATACAAATCCATTGCGGTTCACGTCCTAAAGTATGGAATGGCCATCTGGGAGAAGCAAATACTCCGATGCACGTCAGAGACTCGCTGGCATGGGGGGCCGCCACGCCATGACTGGGCTTGGTGGCGAGCTTGCAAACAGTCCAGGGTGATGAGCCGGCAACCCTCAGAGTCGCCAATACCTCCACTTCTGTGGAAAGCGCTGAAAGGCCGTCTGCCAGTACAGCTAATCTCGCTATTTAAATTCTCGATAATGAAGGACGGCAAGGCAATGCCAGATCTTCAGTTGGCATTTGTTCAGACTACGACCATGGCTGCAGGGGCTGCTGTTGAAAGGGCTTCCGGGATGGTGAAGGTTGTGCAAGCAACACCAGAGACTGAATACTGACGCGTCCATGCTTCCGAGATTGATGGAGCGGCACATCTTTCACCATTTGACCCTGACAGTACAACTAACTGCGCATGGCTTGTCAAATCGCACATCGATATCGAAACCTGGAATGAGGTCACAATGGACGACCAAATGGATGAGGATTTGACGGACGAAGATGAAGTACTTGAGGAAACCGCTGGTCAGTGGGTCACGGTAGACTCGGACTCCGTGTCAAATTGCGATTCTGAAGACAACAGCGAGAAATCGCAGTGGTAAGACTTGATCAGGGCCGCTGCAGGTACATTGCACGTCTTCGCAGCAGCCATGTTTTCACTTCGTCATACAATGTCGAAGGAAGCGCAACCTCCGGAGTGGGTAGCACAGCAGTAGCAAGGGTGCCGAAGTCAGGCCATTACAACACGGGCTCCCAACAATGGCAATCCTGGAGGCGCTATCTGGTGGCGAAGGATGAACAGAGGTTCACAGACACGGATCAATAATGAGCGTCGCCGGGAGAGTAACCGAGGTTCAGCAGCTGGATAGTCTACGCGTGAGACCGGTGGGAGCGCTTGCCAGTGGGGAGGATTTGCGAAGGCGTTCGACGAGCTGGGAGGACGACTCTCGGAGTTGGTAGCACAGCTGGCAAATGCAATGCAGCCTGGTCGTTTCAACAGAGACTCCCGATACCGGCAATCTCGAAGGCGCGATCCAGTGGCGAAGGATGAACAGAGGTTCGCGGACACAGATCAACGACGTGTGTCGCCGGGAGAGTATCCGAGGTTCAACTCAGTCAACGGCTGGATAGTCTACGCGTGAGACCGGTGGGAGCGCTTGACAGCGGTGAGGATTTGCGAATACGTTCGAGGAGCTGGGAGGACGACTCTCGGAGTTGGCAGCACAGCTGGCAAATGCAACGCAGCCTGGTCGTTTCAACAGATACTCCCGATACCGGCAATACCGAAGGCGCGATCCAGTGGCGAAGGATGAACAGAGGTTCGCGGACACGGATCAGCAACGTGCGTCGCCGGGAAAGTATCCGAGGTTCAATTCAGTCAACGGCTGGATAGTCTACGAGTGAGATTCGGAGCAGTGGTGGGAGCGCTTGACAGTGGGGAGGATTTGCAAAGGCGTTCGACGAGCTGGAAGGACGACTGTCGGAGTAGGTAGCACAGCTGGCATTTCAACAGAGACTCCCGATACCGGCAATCCCGAAGGCGCGATCTGGCGACGAAGCATGACCAGAGGTTCGCGGACTCGGATCAACGACGTACGCTGCCGGGAGAGTATTCGAGGTTCAACTCAGTCAACGGCTGGATATTCTATGCGTGAGACCGGTGGGTGCGCTTGACAGCGGTGAGGATTTGCGAATACGTTCGAGGAGCTGGGAGGACGACTCTCGGAGTTGGCAGCACAGCTGGCAAATGCAACGCAGCCTGGTCATTTCAACAGATACTCCTGATACCGGCAATACCGAAGGCGCGATCCAGTGGCGAAGGATGAACAGAGGTTCGCGGACACGGATCAGCAACGTGCGTCACCGGGAAAGTATCCGAGGTTCAATTCAGTCAACGGCTGGATAGTCTACGAGTGTGATTCGGAGCAGTGGTGGGAGCGCTTGACAGTGGGGAGGATTTGCAAAGGCGTTCGACGAGCTGGAAGGATGACTGTCGGAGTAGGTAGCACAGCTGGCATTTCAACAGAGACTCCCGATACCGGCAATCCCGAAGGCGCGATCTGGCGACGAAGCATGAACAGAGGTTCGCGGACTCGGATCAACGACGTGCGCCGCCGGGAGAGTATCCGAGGTTCAACTCAGTCAACGGCTGGATATTCTACGCGTGAGACCGGTGGGAGCGCTTGACAGCGGTGAGGATTTGCGAATACGTTCGACGAGCTGGAAGGACGACTGTCGGAGTAGGCAGCACAGCTGGCGTTTCAACAGAGACTTCCGATTCCGGCGATCCCGGGGGCGCGATCTAGCGACGAAGCATGAACAGAGGTTTGCGGACTCGGATCAACGACGTGTGTCGCCGGGAGAGTATCCGAGGTTCAACTCAGTCAACGGCTGGATAGTCTACGCATGAGACCGGTGGGAGCGCTTGACAGCGGTGAGGATTTGCGAATACGTTCGAGGAGCTGGGAGGACGACTCTCGGAGTTGGCAGCACAGCTGGCAAATGCAACGCAGCCTGGTCGTTTCAACAGAGACTCCCAATACCGGCAATCCTGGAGGCACGTTGCTAGCACCCCTTTTGCCCTCCGCCCAGGCCTGTCCCGTGAAGATATGAAGCGCACCAAGGAAAAGACAACGAGAAAGCGCGAAAGAACAAATAAAAAAGTCTAACCCTCTCCGGAGGACGCCATGAAGTCGGGTGTGGGCAGGAACAGTGGCGGTTCCCCCTCAGCGCCCGACTCCTCGGCCCCCGCTTCCTGCTCCTCCAACCTCCCGCACCTCCAGCTCCGACACCGCGCTCACGGCGTCATCCTCCACAGCCGGCACCCGCCTGCCCACGTCCGTGGTCGAAAGGAAGTCCAGCACCGCCCGGCTGCACCTCCCGTCGGCCAGTAAGTCCCGCACCTTCCACCGGTCCTTCCACCTCCCCGTCTCCTTCTTCGGGACCGCCCACAGAATCTTCTGCTGCGGTTTCCATTCCGGGCACTCCTTGAAGAGGTGGTCCCGGGTCTGTGTTCGGTACCGGCACCACCAGCATTGCGGGATGGGGCGGCTCTTTGTCCAGTTGAGGTATTGCCCGGTCAGGCAGTGCCCCGTCTTGAGCTGGTAGAACCGCGAGGCGAGCCTTTTGGTGCTCCCTGCTACCGTACCATTGGGCCGCTGGCTCACAGGCAACCGGTACTTCTTCTTGGAGGTTCGGCCCCCCGCCCATTGGCGTGCCTCCGCCCATTTCTTCTCCGAGATTTCCCGCTTGAGGCTGGCGAGAGATCGCGGGATAGGCCTGTGGCCGCCTGCCTGCTCCGCTGCCGCCTTGGCCCACTCGTCCGCTTTTTCGTTGCCGACGACCCCCTTGTACGCTGGGCACCACCGGATCTCGATGACAATGCCTGGTCTGGCCCTGTGCAGCGTGGCGATGTGCTTCCGCGCCTGGAGTGCGTACTGCTGACCGGGGCCAGGTTCGTCCGACGCCATTCGTCTGATGGCCGCTTGTGCATCTGTGAAGATTGTTACCCGTTCCGGGATCGTATTCCTCTTCGATGCCTCCTCGAGTGCCCGGGCGAGAGCGGCGCACTCTGCATCATAGGCCTCTTGGTTGCTGCCCATGTGTACCTTCGCGCCTACCCAGGTTCGGCCCCTCCTCCACACTACCGCGCATCCGGTCGCCCCATTCTCCAGCCGTGACCCATCGGTGAACATGGTTAGTCCCGGTCGCGCCCGCTCTGCCTCCGCCCTTGCCTCAGCCTCCTCCTCTTGCCGCAGCTCCGCGTCGAGGGTTTCCGGCTCCTCGAGCAGTACTGTGCTCTCCGTCTGTCCCCTATGCAGTTGCCAGGGCATTCTAGAGCCGCCGTCCGATCGCCGTTCTTGCACCGACGATTCCTCGTCCCTGGTCTCCCCGCGGCAGGCTGAGCAGTCGCAGCCCGAACCGCCGTTGCCTGTTCTCGAGCTGTGCTGTTGTGGCTCGGAGCCCCGACTCCATTGAGAGGGCCCCCAGGTTTGTCGTCCGAAAGCAGCCCGTCGTCGCCCGTGCCTCCTGATTGACCAGCAATTGCAGCTCGTCCGCCTGGCCCATAGTCCCCCGGACGTGGTCACCTTTCCGCCACAGCTCAGCGCCGAACATTGCGACAAACTGGACGCATGCTGTCATCACCTTTCTGCAGTTGGCAGGTGACAGCCCCATCTGCCCGTGAGGCGGCGGAGCCGAGCCATAGCCTTGCGCCCCTCCTTCAGCCGGGTGGCGTGGTGGTCTCTGAGTGTGAGCTGCGAATCGAGCCATACTCCGAGCCACCTTGTAGCGGTCTTGTTGAACGGGACATTGCTGGCGCCAACTGCCACCGTCGCCACGGGTGCCTTCTTCTTCTTTCCCCCCCCTTCCGGAAGAAGGCCGCCTCAGTCTTGCCGTGGTCAAATGCCACCCCATTGCCGGCTGCCCGCGCGATCGAGGCGGCCGCTGCCGCCGTAAGCTTGGCTGGCACTTCCCTGTCATCCGCTCCCTCTGCCCACCAGCTGATATCATCCACGAAGGACAGGCCTCTAACGCCGGGGACAGCAGCTTCCACCTGCGCTTGACAGCGGTGAGGATTTGCGAATACGTTCGAGGAGCTGGAAAAACAACTCTCGGAGTTGGCAGCACGGCTGGCAAATGCAATGCAGCCTGGTCGTTTCCACCGAGACTCCCGATACCAGCAATCTCGAAAGCGGGATCTAGTGGCAAAGGATGAACAGAGTTTCATGGACACAGATCAATGACGTGTGTCGCTGGGAGAGTATCCGAGGTTCAACTCAGTCAATGGCTGGATAGTCTACGCGTGAGACCGCTGGGAGCGCTTGGCAGCAGTGAGGATTTGTGAATACGTTAGAGGAGCTGGAAAGACGATTCTCAGAGTTGGCAGCACAGCTAGCCACTGCAACGCAGCCTAGTCATTTCAACAGAGACTCCTGATACCAGCAATACCGAAGGCGCGATCCAGTGGCGAAGGATGAACAGAGATTCACAGACATGGATCAGCAATGTGCGTCGCCAGGAAAGTATCCGAGGTTCAATTCAGTCAACGGCTGGATAGTCTACGAGTGAGATTCGGAGCAGTGGTGGCAGCATTTGACAGTGGGAAGGATTTGCAAAGGCGTTCGACGAGCTGGAAGGACGTCTGTTGGAGTAGGTAGCAAAGCTGGCATTTCAACAGAGACTCCCAATACTGGCAATCACGAAGGCGCGATCTGGCGACAAAGCTTGAACAGAGGTTTGCGGACTCGGATCAACGAAGTGCACCGTCGGGAGTGTATCCGAGGTCCAACTCAGTCAACGGCTGGATATTCTACGTGTGAGACCGGTGGGATCGATTGACAGCGGTGAGGATTTGCGAATACATTCGACGAGCTGGAAGGACGACTGTCGGAGTAGGCAGCACCGCTGGCCAATGCAACACAGCCTGGTCGTTTCAACAGAGACTCCCAATACCGGCAATACTGAAGGGGCGATCCAGTGGCGAAGGATGAACAGAGGTTCGCGGACGCAGATCAGCAATGTGTATCGCTGGGAATGTATCCGAGGTTGAATTCAGTCAACGGCTGGAAGGACGACTGTCGGAGTAGGTAGCACACCTGGCATTTCAACAGTGACTCCCGATTCCAGCGATCCCGGGGGCGCGATCTAGCGACGAAGCATGAACAGAGGTTCGCGGACTCGGATCAACGACATGTGTCGCCGGGAGAGTATCTGAGGTTCAACTCAGTCAACGGCTGGATAGTCTACGTGTGAGACCGGTGGGAGTGCTTGACAGCGGTGAGGATTTGCGAATACGTTCGAGGAGCTGGGAGGACGACTCTTGGAGTTGGCAGCACAGCTGGCAAATGCAACACAGCCTGGTCGTTTCAACAGATACTCCCGATACCGGGAATCCCAAAGGCGCGATCTAGTGGCGAAGGATGAACAGAGGTTCGTGGACACGGATCAGCAACGTGCATCGCCGGGAGAGTAACCGAGGTTCAGCAGCTGGATAGTCTACGCATGAGACCGGTGGGAGCGCTTGCCAGTGGGGAGGATTTGCAAAGGTGTTCGACGAGCTGGGAGAACAACTCCCGGAGTTGGCAGCACAGCTGGCAAAGGCAACGCAGCCTGGTCATTTCAACAGAGTCTCCCGACAGCGGCAATCCTGAAGGCGCGATCTAGCGATGAAGCATGAACAGAAGTTCGCGGACTCGGATCACCGATGTGTATCGCCAGGAGCTCATCCTAGGGACGCCTCAGTCAACGGGTGCATAATCTATGCGGGAGTATTGGAGTCACAAGTCTGTGTGTGTGGTTGCCGTGAGCATTTGCAAAAGCATTTACAAAAGTATTTGAAGCGCTGGGAGGGCACTGAGCGAAGGAGGTGATGAACCGACTAGCATAGGAGTAATATAAATATTGAATTATTTATTATATATCTTTGAATGTGCGCTGCTGTGAATAAATACATATGGAATGGCACGCCAGTAAACTGGTGTTCCCCAGTACCCTTCATTTTGCCGGATTTAAAAGCGCGACCGTGAGACAAGCAAATAATGGGAGAAAAAAATGTATCAAACACCATGAATTTGTGAATGTACGCGTCCGGAAAACAAACCATCGGATTGTGACAATACATTCAGGTGCGTACGCCCGCACTGCCCATTCATGGGAGTCGAGACACCAACTGTACCAGTTGCTGATACTTAGGAAACATTACGGGAGTATGACCAGTCTTACGGGAGCTTGGAAAGCTTACCGGAGCTAGGCAAGCTACCGGAGCATCGGATGCTCATCAGGAAAAATAAAACTTGCGTCCTGAGCGTCTGGACGCACTAGACACTCTGGACGCTGCGGACGCAACCTGCTTAACTCGGACGCAGTTTGCCATGTCACCGTGCATCCGGACGCAGCTCGCCACGGCATCTGTTTACCGGACGGAGCGTGTCAGGGCATTTTCCTTCTGGACGCAGCTGTGTCAGGGCAGATTCCTTCTGGACGCAGCCGTGTCAGGGCATTTTCCTTCTGGACGCAGCTGTGTCAGGACATTTTCCTTCTGGATGCAGCCGTGTCAGGGCAAATGGCGTCTGGACGACGTGTGTCATGGCACCACAGTCACGCTGGCTGTCAAGGCACGGAACATCACAGCAAATACTCGGGTCGCATTCGCAAACACGCAGCGGGTTCCAGGCATAGTGACTCAGTCCAGTTCTATTCATTATATCTAATGTACATCTATATATGCTACTACCACACTTCGCACGGAAACAAAGGAAAGTTGGCAAATACAACACGACGTGTTGAGTACGACGCGATGAGCACGACGAGATGAACACGACGCGATGAGCACGACACGATGAGCACGACGCGATGAGCACGACGCGATGAGCATGACGCGATGAGCACGATAACTATGAGGAGGATGGCAATGAGCACGCCGCCAGTGGCGAGGACGATAGCAAGTAGGATGCGGCGAGTATGATTGCGAACTTTGTGACACGGTTAGTGCAGCTCTCAGAGTGACAGACAGCGGGAAGTTGTACAATACAATGTGACGAGTACGATGTCAATGAGGGTGCCGGCGGCGAGAACGATAGTGTGACCCTGGAGTTGTATCGTAACCGGAGGGTAGGGTAGAGTCAAAGGTAATCAGGCTACTTTCGATAATTCACAACGGAATAATCTTAGATCTTGTGTGTGGGTTTGGTTTGGTAGTGTTGTAGGTGATGTTCATGCTGATTTCTCTCATCGAGGTGAGAAATCCCTTTCTTTTTATGGTGGAGGTCATAGCGTGAGATCTGATGAACCAGCGTGAGTGCTGGTGACTCGGGCTTGGGTTTCCCCGAGGTGCAGGGACCTCGTGGGTGAATCATTGATCATAGCAGGGTGTAGATAAGGGGAGATGAGGTTTCATGCACCTTGCGGCACTCTAGGCTCAGAGTCCTCCGTCTCTCCCTGAGGCGAGAGCTCTCTGGGGCGCCACGTACTGTATGAAGGCCATGCAGTCTTGCGGGGTCTGAGTTCTAGTGCCTGTCGATCACCCTGAGGTGACGCAATCTCTCTCTGGGGAGGATCCGTTCGTTTGCACTCGCCCCCTCATCTCCGGAGTTAGCCTAGGTCCGGTTTTCTCGGCCGACAGCTAATCTCCGCCTCCTCGATCTCTTGCCTAGACTTTCTGATGTCATTACCCGTGCTCCAGAAGGCAACTTAGTGTCCTTCCGGAGGCCCGTGCTGAGTCTCCCTTGCTACGTACTCTGGCTAATTACTAAGGTGTAACACTACCTCCCCTCCCCCTTAGCCTCGTCCCGAGCGCTAACTATTGTGAGTAGCCCGTCTCTTCTTGATCGTTTTGGATTCTTTCAACGCTGAGTTCCCTTCAACGTCACGGACTGCAGTCCTCCTCCCCTGCAGCCCTCCCAGCCACCGGATCAGGGCATCATTCTCTGTAATCCGTCGGAATGGCTGGGCCCTCTGAGTAGGCCGGTGCGTACTCATACTGTCGATGTCGCCCTCCGGGCCGCCGTGTTCGTGAAGACGAGCGTACCAGTTTTCCCAGTGCGCATCCTGTCGACTTTTGGCTGGGGCACGTGAAAGGAGTGACCAAGCCCGAGCAAGCCGAAGGAGCCAATGGTGTGCACACAGAGGTGTCCGCTGGCCGCCAGGATCCGCCGCCTGCTGGTGGGCCCGTCTTCCACGGTTCTTTAACCCGTACGGGGTCGTCCTTTGTTAGGCTGGAGTCCTTGGGCGCCCGAGAAGCGGGTCTTTTGGTTGCTCTTCTTCGTCCGTCAAGTTCCGGGGTCGCTTCTCGTAGACATGAGTTCGCTGGGAGAGCCTATGGTATCCGTCGGACTGTGACCGGTATCCGGATAGGGACCCGCCGCTGCGCTTTATGGAACGGAAGATGTATCGAGGAGTAACCGCGTTTTCGAGGGATGGGATGCACCAGGATTCGTCCTACCGAGCGCCGGTTCCGTTCGTCGGAAGGTGTGAACAGGGCTGTGAGTCGGATTGTCGGGCGAAGGCGGCGCGCCGGGCGTCGCCTTTCTTCGTTGTCTATCCTGCACAGTCTCAGCGCTTGATTCCGTCGGACCCGTTTGTTTGTGTCGGGACTATGCTTCGGTGAGCCGATAGTCTTTTGGTGTGTCGGGATTCCGCCGATGAAATTCCCGAAGCCTTTCCCCGCCTCCTTCCGAGAAATTGTCGTATGGTTCCTCCGTCCAGTCTTTTCGCTCCGGATAGTCGAACCATTTGACGAGATAGAGAATTCGCCGTCCTTGTCTTCGGGACGACATTACCTCCTCGACGTCGTATTCTTCCGATTGCTCAATGTCGTCGGCTTCTCACAACACTTTTGATGGATCTGGCGGGGTCCGGTGTTCGCTGGTTCAATAGGGCTCGAGTAGCGACACATGGAAGACATTGTGTATTTTCCATTTTCTGGGCAGTGTGAGCCGTACCGCCAGGGGGGAGATGATCTTCTCGATTTGGAAGGGACCATGATTTTTGTGGTCCATCTTCTTCGAGGGTTGCCGGGTTTTGATGTTTCGTCCGTTTAGCATAACCAAGTCCCCTACCTGGTGCTCCGGAGGTTCCTTTTGTCCTGGGTCCGTGTAGAGGCACATTCGCTCTTGGGCGGCCTCCAACCCTTTCCGAGTTTCTTCGTGGACGCCCGACATCCAGTGGGCGTAGTTGGTGCTGGCCGGATTAAAGGGTTCTTCCGTCGGAGGGTTTGGCATCGCCGGATGGAAGCCATAGTTGGCATAGAACGGCGAAATCCTGTTTCCTGTTGTGACCGAGTTGTTGTAGGCGAATTCGGCCATTGGTAGTAAGCGTACCCAATCGTCTTGCTCCTTCCCCACGAAGGCTCGAAGGTACGACTCGATCGTTTGGTTGAGTCGTTCTGTCTGGCCATCTGTTTGCGGGTGGAAGGCTGTCGACGTTCGGGGCCGGATTTTCAGGAGGTTCAGGAATTCTTGCCATACTTCCGAGGTAAAGCGAGAATCTCGGTCTGACACGATATCCGTGGGGAGGCCGTGGAAGCGCCATACCTCTCTTGCGAAAATCTTTGCCAGGTCTGCCGCTGTCTTGCTGTCCCGTAGCAGTGGTATGAAGTGGGCCATTTTGGTGAAGCGATCGATGACTACCCAGAGCTGATCGCATTTTTCCGAGACTGGGAGTTCCGTGATGAAATCCATGGCTACCGATTGCCATGGTGCATAGGGAAGCTCCAGTGGTGAGGATAGACCGTAGGGCTGGTGTCGAGCTGCCTTATTTCTCTGGCATTCCGGACAGCTTCTAACGAAATCGATAATTCTCTCATTCATTTTTGGCCACCAGAAGTTTCGTCGGATGAGCTCGATCGTCTTATCCTGGCCCATGTGCCCGGCCACCCTTGTGTCGTGTTCGGATTCCATCGTCCATTGAACTGCTGCCGCCGGGATCCATAGTTTCTCTTTTCTGTACAGCAGGTTGCCCTGGATCTTTATTTCCTTCGGCGTCGGTTCCTCCAGCGCTGCTTCTTTCGCTTCCTGGTACTGTGGGTCTTCCTTCGCTAGCTTCCCAATTTCCTCTAAGAACGCCGGGCTCCATCTTCTTGCCGGGAGCGAGGACAGTCTGGCTGATGAGCAGACGAAGGAGATCGCGTCTCGCCGTGGTGCGTTTGTATCGGCGAGATTTCCGGTGTTTCCGAAGTGTTTTTTCCCTAAAACCGTCGTTATCGGCTGGTTTTCTACCCCCCCCTTTTCGGGGCGGTACTCCGAACGCCTTGATAATGCGTCTGGTTTTCCGTTTTGCGAGCCTGGTCTATAGTAGATTCGAAAATCGATGCCGGCGAGTTCTTGCGCCCAGCGCGCCTGCCGGCGGTTAAGCACTTTTGTGGTTGTGAAGTACTCCAAATTCTGGTGGTCTGAAAAAACCTGAACCTGGTGTTCTGTTCCTTCACAGTAGCGTCTCCAATGTTTGAATCCGTCGACTATTGCCAAAAGTTCTTTGTCGTGTATTTCGTAGTTGATTTCTGCCGGGGAGAATTTTCTTGAGTGGAACGCTA
>Ga0307516_10007487_pt1 | contig 12553 bp, 8 predicted proteins | sample 19_EM_MG_FD_203310 | JGI IMG/M metagenome (GOLD analysis project Ga0307516, IMG submission 203310) | Populus trichocarpa ectomycorrhiza microbial communities from riparian zone in the Pacific Northwest, United States - 19_EM | ecosystem: Host-associated > Plants > Roots > Unclassified | place...
ATAATTCGGGCGGCGTCGCTGCGAGGAACGGTGGGGGGGAGTTGGCGGTCGGTGGTAGCGGAAGGAAGAGAAAAAGAAAATCTGCAGAGGAGAGAGAGAGAGCGAGCATCGGTGGCTCCTGGTGGCCGGAAGGTGGTTGTGTTGGCTTCCTGTGGTGGAGTTGGTGGCTGAAAATCTGATGGTGATGACAGTGGTGGCTGGGATGGTGGAGAGAAGAGAGAGAGTGAAGATAGACGGCAGAAAAGGAAAAATTCTAGGGAGGAAGGCTGGTTTTCGGCCGACTTTGGACATTTCCCCTCTTTCAGGTCATGAAATGCACCCCTATTTATAGGAGGTGGAAGAGAGACATTTTGTCTTTAATGGTGCCAAATCGTGGCCTTTGGTTTGGCTGGGAAGGATCTCAACCGTTGGTTCAAAGTGTGCATCGTGAGTTGTCAAATTTGTAGGAAAAGACTGTCTGAGTTGGCTTTTTTAGGCTGGCGCCGGGGCTGGTGTCATGTTAATAGGCCTGAACGGACCATACTCGGGGGTATAGAGATGTCAGGTGACCATTTTGGTGCATGTGTTGTCAATTTTGGTGGACATATGAGGCATTAAATGCACCCTAAAAGTAGCTCATAAGTTGTCATTTCGGGTTGAAAAATGAAGAAGATAATGAATAGTGAGCAGAAGACGCATGTTTTTTTTTTAATATTCAAAACGGCGTCGTTTTGGGCTGAATTAGGGATTGTTTGCATATCTTCAATTTAATCCTCCAGCTTACACTGTTGTGCAATAGTACCCCTAATTAACCCTAAACTTTTGATTTAATGCAATTAAGACCATGATGAATTACTGTTTGAGCCCTAGATTTATGCGCCTTTTGCAATATGGTCCTTGGTCTCGGATTTATTGAATTGAACCTTTCATTGACCATTAAACTTTTAATTTCTTCAATTTTGCCCCTGATTTCAATCAATTAACTTGAAAAAAATTAAATTTAGTCTCTTAAAATTCTAATCTTCTCAATTAAGACTAAATTGGGCTCCCAAATTTAATTTTTCACCAATTAAGCCCCAAATAAAATTAATTTGACCCATTTAAAGTATAATTAAGTCCTTGCACTTAATTAAATCCTTCAATTGGACCCAAATTAGTTCTTAAACATAATTAAAATTCAATTTAGCCCATGATTAAATCAAATTTGCCTATTAAAAATTTAATTATGTCCTCGAACTTAATTTTTATGCAAATTCATCCAATAATCATTTAATTTGACATTGAATTTGTATTTTCTCTCTATTTTGGGGCATAATGGGGTACAATTAGGTCTTTAATTTTCTTAAAAAATTACAGCTTGATTTTTCCATATTTTTATAGTTCTCCTTGATCTGTTTTCTCCACATTGCCAACCTTTATTTTATTTTTTTAATTTTGATTTTTTAAAAAATAAAATTTGGAGAATAACCCAGAATTGGGTTATAACAACATGCATGGAAGACATGGATTTTCTTCAAAAATTCTTTTCAATTTCATATTAACCATTTATTTTATAGTTGACTAAACATAATTAAATTCAAATTTCATATTAATTAAATCAACCCAACTCAATCTCTCTACCTATCCTTAGGCCGAATCTCACTTTCAAAAGAGAGGTGTTTTTTTCTTTTAATTTTCTTCCATTCTCACATTACCTACTCTTATTTCATACATAAGAACATAGCTATAACACAAAATAATCATTTCAAGCAACAATTCATTCAAACTCAACATTCTATAGTCTATTCATCATATAAAAATATCTCAATTCATGGCATAAACTTATACCAAGCTTTAAACAAGGTTTCTTACCTCTTTATAATAAATCATGAAGAATTAGACAAAGAAAACAAGCTTTTCCTTCACCTCCTCTTATTCGTCACGCTAACCTTCAAACCATTTTCAAGCTTTATAATCTACCAGAAATTTTTTATTTTTATCTCTTAAAACCCCTTTTGAACTCTTAATATAAGGTTTTTAAGTGATTTCTATAAAAGTTTATATATATATATATATATAAAATTTTATCGACCAATTTTCTTGTTATTTATAATTTTTTCTTCGTTTAACGTCCCTTGTATATTTCGCGTAAACTACCTAGCTACCGACCTAAATTGTAAGGCCTTCTTGAATTTTGATTAATCTGATTTTTTTTAAAGTAGAAAAATATTTCAGGAGACTTATTGAAAAATTTCAACCCCATCTGATGGTCGGATTGAAAATTCTACATGCTAGCATAAAACTGGTCAATAAGTGATTTTCCATGAAATTTTGATTTTTCTTGTTCAATCTTTGCATAATAATATAAATTATTTTACAAAATCCTCGAGAATATTTTCTTAATCTAAAATATATTTATTTTATCTTTTTTTATCATTTATTCTTTTTACGAACTTATTATTATCTTATAATAATATTACCGATTTTTAACTGGTATTTATATGATCACTTTATTATTTTCCTTTATACCATTCTTTCTCATAGTTTATTCCTTAATATTAATTTCAAAGGATCATTTTTTCATTTCAAATAAACACAATGTTAAAAGAATAAAATTAGAAAAAAAAATCAAAAAACAAAATGTAAAAAGCCAAAGGATAAAAAAATAATAATATTGTGAATACCATTACAATCCATTATACTCTCTTTTATTTTTTTTAATGAATTAGTCACACCTTTTAATTTTTTTTTAATCTTAATTGTAATGATAATATTTTATTTTTAAAAGTTCTTAAGACGTTTTCTTCACACATATTTTTATATATATAACATAGCCATATTAATTATTTAATTGAAGATATAGTTTTTAAAATGCCTCCAAAAACCCTAATCCCTCAAAATATCCCATCCTCACCGTCAGCTGCTCTCCCTCTCTCTCTCTCTCTCTCTCTCTCTCTCTGGCTCAGGACAATAAGAAGAGACTGAGACTATCCCTAAAATCAATCCTCCAAAATCCATCGTAGGTATTCTCTCTCTCTCTGCCCTTCCCCCTCCCTTCCCTCTCTGTTTTCGGCAGCAAACAAAACCAACAATGAACTGTTGCTTAAACCGTTACCACTGCTCTCACTCCCTCTCTTTCATCCACCAAAACAAAGCTTCCTCCTCCTCCTCCTCCTCCTTTTCTCTCTCAAAACCCAATCGTTTCCGCCTCTTCTTTTCGCAAACTAACTACCCGAGAAGAATCACCTCTTCTTCCTCCATTCGCTGCTGCAGCAGCATCGTCCGCCAAGAAACAGAGAAGAGGAGCGTGAAAACAGGGGCTGGAAAGCGCACCGACTTGAAGAAAATCTTGATTCTTGGTGCTGGACCCATTGTGATTGGTCAAGCATGCGAGTTCGATTACTCCGGTACTCAAGCATGCAAGGCTTTGCGAGAGGAAGGGTATGATGTTATTTTGATAAACTCCAACCCTGCCACTATCATGACTGACCCGGACTTGGCTGACCGCACTTATGTTGCGCCATTGACGCCGGAGGTCGTTGAACAGGTGGTGGCTAAAGAACGTCCCGATGCCATTTTGCCCACCATGGGAGGCCAGACAGCGTTGAATCTTGCTGTGGCTTTAGCGGCAAATGGGGTTTTAGAGAAATATAATGTTGAATTGATTGGAGCTAAACTGAATGCCATTAAAAAAGCTGAAGATAGAGATCTTTTCAAGCAGGCTATGGAGAATATAGGACTCAAAACTCCGCCTTCTGGCATTGGGAGCACGCTTGAGGAGTGCATTCGCATATCGGAGGAAGTTATTGGGGAGTTTCCACTTATTATTCGGCCTGCTTTTACGTTGGGTGGCTCTGGAGGTGGGATTGCTTACAATAAAGAGGAGTTCGAGGCTATTTGTAAGGCAGGGTTAGCTGCTAGTTTAACCTCACAGGTTTTGGTGGAGAAGTCACTCTTGGGGTGGAAAGAGTACGAGTTAGAAGTAATGCGCGATTTGTCTGATAATGTTGTTATCATTTGCTCCATTGAGAATATTGATCCAATGGGTGTGCATACAGGGGATTCAATTACTGTGGCTCCTGCACAGACTCTGACTGACAAGGAGTACCAGAGGTTGAGAGATTATTCTATTAAGATTATAAGGGAGATTGGAGTGGAGTGTGGAGGATCTAATGTGCAGTTTGCTGTTAATCCTGTGGATGGTGAGGTTATGGTGATTGAGATGAATCCTAGGGTGTCCAGGTCTTCTGCTCTGGCTTCCAAGGCTACTGGTTTCCCCATAGCCAAGATGGCTGCTAAGTTGTCGGTGGGGTATTCATTGGACCAGATTCCTAATGATATCACAAAGAAGACCCCTGCGAGTTTCGAGCCTTCTATTGACTATGTGGTGACTAAGGCAAGTAGTAGTTGTAATTTTTATATGCTCAATTATGCTTTATTGTCTTTGTTGAGTAGGATGACTTGGGTTGTTTGCTATCACTTTTGTTACCGAGATTCATTAGACCATTCTATGTTAGGTTTTATATATATATATATATATATATATATATATATATATATATATATCATTTGACTGGATATATCATTTGACTGGTGTGTTTCGAGTAATGTTAAGTGCAACTGTTCCTGCATTGCCTGTCTGCTTCTCCATGCAAAATATTTTCTAAATTGAGATGGTTTTGTGGATTTCTAAATCTTAGCTTTCTTTTGTAGTACCAGTACGCTCGGTTTGTACATTTTTCCGATTGTCCTTATTATCGTTGTTTCATAACTTATTTATTTGTCATTCCGGCACTTCATCTACTACCCCACATTTGTTTTTCCTACATCTTTCTAATTATTTTTGCTATGTACATCTAGATCCCCCGATTTGCATTTGAGAAGTTCCCCGGTTCTCAGCCAACCCTTACAACCCAGATGAAATCTGTTGGTGAGTCCATGGCATTAGGCCGAACATTTCAAGAATCATTTCAAAAAGCTGTTCGATCATTGGAGTGTGGATACTCAGGATGGGGATGTGCGCAAGTTGCCGAACTTGACTGGGACTTGGAACAATTGAAGTACAACCTCCGAGTTCCAAATCCTGATCGCATTCATGCCATTTATGCAGCAATGAAAAGGGGTATGAAAGTTGATGAAATCCATGAACTGAGCTTTGTGGATAAATGGTTCCTCACTCAGCTTAAAGAGCTGGTAGATGTGGAACAATATCTTATGACTAGGAGTTTGTCTCATCTGACAAAGGATGACTTCATCGAGGTCAAAAAGCATGGCTACAGTGATAAGCAGATAGCATTTGCTATTAAATCAACAGAGAAGGAAGTCCGGTCACAACGGATTTCTTTTGGAGTTACTCCGTCGTATAAAAGGGTTGATACTTGTGCTGCAGAGTTTGAGGCCAATACTCCTTACATGTACTCCTCCTATGATGCAGAGTGTGAATCAGCTCCCACCAAAAAGAAGAAGGTTTTGATTTTAGGTGGAGGACCCAACCGTATAGGTCAGGGAATTGAGTTTGATTACTGTTGTTGCCATGCATCTTTTTCCCTGCAGGTATGTGTTTATTATAATCTTTGTATTATTTATGTTCCCCTGTCTTCCTAGGCAATTTCTTCAAAAGACTGTTATTAATGCATATTGGCATAACCTACTTTGCTATTTTGTTGATAATGTGAGATTGCAGCTGTAAGTCAACACAACACAACTTTTAACTCCTTTTCTTGTTTATTAGTTTTTTTGTTTGGCTAATCTTTAATCATGAAGCATCAATGTTGTACTGTTTATCGTTAATGCTATTAATCACAGCACTCTGCCTGTTATATTGTTTTTCTTTCAATCAAAATTAACTTGTAAAACATCGATCGTGTCTTTTTATCAATTGAATAAACTTGGATTGATGTTGAAAGTAATGAGTAATATGGAATTGTTAAAATGTGCCTAAATTTCTTTAATTGCTTGTATACTTTGAAAATTTAGTAATATCTATGTTTTTGGTGTTTTTTCTGTTGGAACTAGTACTGCATGAAAAAGAGCATCCAGGTATGTGAGCTAGAGGAACATAAACAATGATGAAATGAATCAAGCACTTTGTAAACTCAAGCAAATATTCATATGCAGCTGTTTGTGGTTAGAAGTCATGTAAATGTGCTGAATCTATATATGACTGTGCCCTGATTTAGTTTAGCAATAAAATTTCATGCATTCAATAACGGACCTGATAGTGTTTTTTAGTTGTGTAGTTAAATAATATGTTGGAATAAGTGTAAAGGAACCTGCTTTTGTATGACTTGGTACTTGAAGATGGTTACCATTTGGGTACATCATTTTTTAATTTGGAAGCTTTTCCGCTTTGCAGAGTGCAGGATATGAGACAATTATGATGAATTCAAATCCTGAGACAGTGTCCACAGATTATGACACAAGCGATCGTCTCTACTTTGAACCCTTGACAGTTGAAGATGTTCTGAATGTAATTGAATTGGAAAGACCTGATGGGATCATTATACAGTTTGGAGGTCAAACACCCCTGAAGCTGGCTCTGCCCATCCAGCATTATTTGGACAAGCATAAGCCTCTTAGTGCCAGCGGAGCTGGGCATGTACGCATATGGGGCACATCACCTGATTCTATTGATGCTGCTGAGGACAGAGAAAGGTTCAATGTGATTATAAAAGAGTTAAACATTGAACAACCAAAAGGAGGCATTGCTAAGAGTGAGGCTGATGCTTTAGCCATTGCAGCAGACATAGGTTACCCAGTTGTTGTCCGTCCTTCTTATGTCTTAGGTGGCCGGGCAATGGAGATAGTATATAGTGATGACAAGCTTGTGAAGTATCTTGAAAATGCTGTTGAGGTGGACCCACAACGCCCTGTGTTGATAGATAAATATTTATCTGATGCTGTTGAGATTGATGTGGATGCACTTGCAGACTCACATGGTGATGTGGTGATTGGTGGGGTAATGGAGCACATTGAGCAGGCTGGGGTCCATTCAGGTGACTCAGCTTGCATCCTTCCCACACAAACTATCTCATCTTCCTGCTTGACCACAATTCAGTTATGGACTACAAAGTTGGCAAAGAGTCTGAATGTTTGCGGTCTCATGAACTGCCAATACGCGATCACCATGGGTGGGGATGTTTTTCTGCTTGAGGCAAATCCTCGTGCTTCTCGTACCATTCCATTTGTCTCAAAGGCAATTGGCCATCCACTAGCTAAATATGCCGCTCTTGTTATGTCCGGAAAGTCACTTAATGAGATAGGTTTCACAAAAGAGGTAATCCCAGCGCATGTTGCCGTCAAGGAAGCAGTTCTTCCATTTGATAAGTTCCCAGGCTGTGATGTGCTGTTAGGGCCTGAGATGAGGAGTACTGGTGAGGTAATGGGTATAGATTATCTGGTTGCGATTGCATTTGCCAAGGCTCAAATTGCTGCTGGGCAGAAGCTACCACTTTCTGGCACTGTGTTCCTTAGCTTAAATGACTTGACAAAATCCCATCTCGAACGGCTGGCAAAGGCCTTTTTAGGACTTGGCTTCAGGATTGTTTCGACTTCTGGAACAGCTCACTTTCTTGAATTGAAAGGCATCTCAGTGGATAGAGTGCTGAAGATGCACGAGGGACGGCCACATGCTGGTGATATTCTTGCTAATGGGCAAATTCAATTGATGGTGATCACTAGTTCTGGTGATTCACTTGATCAAATTGATGGCCGGCAATTGAGGAGGATGGCACTTGCTTATAAAATTCCTATAATAACGACAGTTTCTGGTGCTTTGGCAACAGCAAATGCAATTGAGAAATTAAAAACCTGCAAAATTGAAGTGATGGCCCTTCAAGACTTTTTTAATGTTGAGCCACAGAAAGATGATAGTAAAAGTTTGCAGCCAGCATCTTCTTCTCTATGATTGAGGGGGCAATTCCAGTAAGTGCTCCAGTTTATTATGTTTCCTGTTAGATCTGGTTTATTGTTGCTATTGTTTGGGGTGGATTTTCCTTTCAGTTACATGTCCTTGTAAAATTTTGTCTGCCAATCTTTTTGACTTCCGTGAGCTAATTAATAATATCCTCGTAATGTGTGTTAGGGAATTTTTGAGCATCGGAAGTGTAATATTTATCTATAGTTTGAAAATTGGCCCGGCCAGAAACTCAGTTCAGGCATAGCAAATGAGTAATCTGTTGCCAGAAACTTAGTTTAGGTATAGCAAATGAATTGTCTGTTTTAATGTCTGCATGTCCAACAACAATTTGAAAAATCATTTTTTTGCTCACCCTATCTCTTTCCAAAGACATGTTTGAGTGAACCAAACATGTAATAGAAAAATGAGCTAGATTGTTGTAACTTGTGTTATCAGGAATGATCATGGTATTAGTTCTCGTTTCTTAGTTATGCAGCTTGGCATGGGAAATGATTGGTCTTTATCAAGTGAAAGGGCAAAATACTAGTGAGAAAATAGAGGGTTTTTTTTTTAAAAAAAAAACTAAAAATAAAGTGTGCAGGATACCAGGTTTTATTAACAGTCTTTTTCAGAGGCTGAGTTAAGGCTCCTTTGTATTTTGTACTTTCTTTGCGCTGCTAGAAACTTACCTATCCTAATCAAATTTTAAGGTTAGCTAGGATAAACTACCTATTTTTACCCCAACTTTTTGTTCAAGTGTATGTTGTGCGTTCATTCACTTTCTGCTATGTGTTTGGTTTGTTATGTTGATGTTTTTTCCCTACTGAAAACAGGTTAAAAAAAATCTATCGAACTTTATTCGCCCTCTGGGAATGATGATACATAGAGGGATTAGCGGGGCCATGTGTATGCCATTGTTTGATCCTTGCAATCATGTAGCTGTTTGTTTTCATATGCTGTATGATGACGGTGTTTTCAAATTAGGAGATTTGAAGTTCAAGGCATGGAGTCTAAAATGGCATCTGGGTTCTTCTTGTTAGTTTTGCTTAGTTTGATGAGTTTACCTAAAGATTGGCATCTAGTTTTTATTTTTTATTATATTATTATTATTAGCAGAGATTGTCCGCAGACAGGTTATTTGTGCTGATTGGCTACTTGTAGTTTTGCATTGCTATCCTCTCATGTTTGGTCTTGTTTGTTAAATTTAAACCGCAGAGTTCAAATTAATGGGTATGATTTTAGCAATTTAAAAATGGCACAACATAGCCTTAAAAAAACTCAGCTGCTAACTTAATTCAAAATTAACTTTGAGTAATCCATGTTAGAGATTAGGCATGTGTGTATGAATGGAGATGGAGGATAGCTCAAAACATGACTCGCACTTTATTAAATTTTATTTAGTTGTCTTTGGACTTCAATCTATGTTTTTTTTATTGATTTTTTATTATTTTGTGGGTTTTATACTCAAATTTGATTTTGATTAAGGATTTACTATTTATTTTTAATTTTTGACATTATGATCAGTTTATGAATAATATGTTGAAGACTTTTGATTTCCTTCCCTAATTTTTCCTCTTTTCTTTAGCTTATTTTCTTCTCTTCAGCTTCTTCCAATTTTAAGCTTTTTTTTCCTGTTTATACTTCTCTTTAAATCTGACCCACATCAGCTTAGATATCAGAGTCAGGTTCTTGGTTGTTCTCCCCTTTTCAATATTTCCACAAGAATTCCAAAATCCCCAGACCATCAGGAAAGCAAAAGGAGATTAAGCAACAACAGTAGCAACGTTCTTTTCTTTTTTCTCAAGTTCTCTTATAGCACAACAATTTTCTTGCACGGGTCTGTTTCCCAGGAACACCAACAGTATACCAGCAATTCAGCAGCCCTCGTAGACGTTGGAGCCAGCCACAGACGCCAGCCACCACATCCACACATAATCTAACCACGACAACCCTTTTAACCTGCAAGCCGACTTGCCTGAACAAGCCTCATTGCCACCAACAAGACCGGACCGAAAACAACCACCCACAATCACCACAAAATCAGTTTCAGCCACCACCAATCACACCCCGACAACCTCCATAAAAAATCCAACCTCCCCACTGTCGAACAAAACAACACCACAATAGCCAGCCCTGCCTTGCAGCTCCCCCTCTCCCTCCCTTTGAAAATCACAGCCCCTTCCTCAACCACGATAGCTATGACATTAGATTTTGAGAGACACGTGAAGAATAAAGGATTTAAGTAAAGAGTCTTCTGTCAAAATTCCACCACGTAATTCTTATTTTTAATTTTTTAGATCTCTTTCTTTTATCTTAATTAAAAAAAGAGTAACATAAAAAACAAAGTAAAAAAAAGTGATACCAACATTTAGCTAGACAACACTATATTAATGATTCTACCTACATAAACAACAATCCAAGTGGTTTATCGCTAATCTAATTAGTAAATATTTCAATTTGTTGAACTTTATTTTTCTGATTTTGCACTTGTAATTTTAATACAATAAAATAAAATAGAACTTTTATTTTTGCTTATCAACCCCTTTCGGCATTTACATATATCATCTAGTTCTCTTTAGTAATTGCAAAGTTTATAACAAATAGTAGAAAGTTATGACTGTTATTTGATTAATCATTTACATTTAAGGGTCTAGCAATACATGTTGAAAAAAATTTTCTTATGTATTATGGTCTTGATTAATCTCCACATTAAAAAAAAAAAGAAACAAACTAGCTCTATTTTTGTTTTGTGTTTTTACTTGCAAGATGTGTTTATGATGTCAATTTCATCTCTAAGCTAGTGTTGCAAGCATTTATGTCATGATCATCTAGTGTCTAACCTTGAGTCTATAATTATCATGGATCTGATCCATAGTGATACCCTTAGGATCATTCGAGGAGAGCTACAACTTATGCAAATCGAGATGACCAACATGACTAAGAGAATTTAACCCTTAAAGGGTTCTCAAATAAGGCACCCAAAGACCAATAAAAATTACATCAATAATCATTATAAGCAAGTCCACCAAGGATACCACTAGTATATATATCATTTAGGTTATTCTAGTCATGATTACCCTGATAAGCGAGTCATGAGACCTAATAAAAGAGAGGCCCCTATGTTTTATGGTCGTCATGACCTTTGGATTTTTACGAGGTGGATTTGTGACATGAGTCATTTCTTTGATTGGTCTAACTTATTAGAAAACAAAAGAGTTAGATATATTAAGATGAAACTCATTGATACTATCTAACTTTATTGGGAAAGTAATGAAAACAATTCGTAAACCTCCTATCACAAATTAGAACGAGATGAAAAAAATAAATTACAGGAGAAGTATCTACCTCAATCTTATAAAACTAAACTTTTAGACTAATGTAATAGTCTTAGATAAGGGAACACATATGTCAACGAGCACAAAGTATAGTTTGATAAGTATAAGATGAGATGTCATAAGGGAGGATGAAGCCACAATTTTAAGTAGGTTTTGTAAATGTTTAAATGATGATTTTAGAAAAGAGATCATGCTTCTAGGTGTCTTCACTTTTGACCAAGTTTATATTGTAATGCAAGATTATAAGTTAATTATAAAGAGTCAATGAATAAAATGCAACCTTATTAGTTTTTAATTTGGAAATAATAGTTCTTTATTATGTGCTTTACCCTTACAGACTTAATTCTAATAATATCTTACTTTCTAATAAAGATATGGGCAAACAAGTTGTAAAAAATATCTAGGTTGAGTTCAAAGGTCTAATATGCTAAAATGTCAAGGTTTTGATCATATCATCGCTAACTATACCATTAAACCCTTAGTCATAAGGATATAAGTAAAGAGGTAGATTATAGTACTTTTAGGAAACTTTTCTTAACTTTTAGTCTATTTTAGTCGTAGAGAAAGTTTTAGGAAACTTTTCTATTAAATTGACTGAAGAAGTAGGTGTTATGTTAGAAGAGTCTTATAATATTAATCCTTTTGAACTACTTGATTTCTTACTTTTCATGCTTGATGTTTAACATGTCTTAGGTTTTGAGCGAGCTCTCTAATCTCTTTTCCTTTATAAAGAAAGATGAAGATAATTCTAATTTACAAGGTCATGTCCAATCCATATCTACTCAAGTTTGGAATAGTGTTTGCTTTGCTCCTCATCTTCAATCATTTAGTGTTCATGTTTTTACTATTCTAAGAAGCATGTAAGAGTTATTCCTATGTTTTCTTATGTTAAGTTGTCTAAGTGTCCATTTAGGAATCACCAATTTGGTTGTGGCTTTTAATTATGATTATGACTTTTAAGTGTTTGGTAATACTTTAAAAGCTAATATCATAACCTTCTCCATATTTTATTTTCAAAAGCTATAATTTGTAGCTTTTCAGAAGGCACAACCATAGCTAAAAGTCAGAACCACAACTAAAAGCCACAACTTTCCCAAACGGTCCCTAAGTCAGCTAAGTCTTTTGCATATAGAGTTTATAATTTGCATGTTGAGATCATAAAACAATCTCAAGCAAATAATGAATAAAACAAATTTCAAGCTGATTTACTTAAGTATGACACATTTAATGTTTAAGATTATTTTATGACACAAATTAGACATGAAAGGTGTCCTTTAGAAATCAATCAAAATTTACAAGCGAGTAGTGCTAGATAATTCAAAGTATTGTAAATGATTGAATCATATATTTATGTTATTAAATC
>Ga0307516_10007488_pt1 | contig 12553 bp, 6 predicted proteins | sample 19_EM_MG_FD_203310 | JGI IMG/M metagenome (GOLD analysis project Ga0307516, IMG submission 203310) | Populus trichocarpa ectomycorrhiza microbial communities from riparian zone in the Pacific Northwest, United States - 19_EM | ecosystem: Host-associated > Plants > Roots > Unclassified | place...
ATCTAAGCCAGATACTTAGGTGAACCTCGGGGACATTTGTGACGTTCTGTCGAGTAAGCGAGAGGTCAATCATGTCTTTTACTCGATCTATACCAGAAACTCAACTTGTATTGCTCGTTTTCTTTCACTCAGGGTCACCGGGCTCGATATCTAACACCCATCTCTCGAATTCCCTTTGTAACTTATCCCGTCCCCATGTGTGATTTCATACCCCTAATACCTTTCTGCTCTTCGGGTTCCAACAGCAATGATGATATTTATGGTTTACATGGATCATTTCCACTTGGTACGCTTGAGCAACTTCAGGTGTCTACTTCCTCTTTCACAAAAGCCCCCGATCACGGTCGCGGATGGGTTTTGGCCTTCGTCACTTTCGAAACAAAATGCCCGTCAAAAAAGGCGAGTCAAAGAAAAGGAGAAACAACTAAGCTTCACCTTGAAATCCTCGCGCTTCAAAAGACGTCCATGCAAAACTTTCCCCAGATGTGTCGACTGATACCCCATTCCCTTTCTGCGCAGACTCACAAGATCCTTCAAGAAGGGCAGCGGGCTCGAAGTGAGCTTGCAAATCTTCTTCATCTCACCCCGACGCTTTTCTGGTTTCACGAACCCATCGCTCTCCCACCACTGGCCCTCCTCGCCTTTCGTCTCGTCTCCAATCAGACCCAACATCATCTGAAGATGGGTGTACGCATCGTAGTCTTTAAAATACAACTGCCCCGCAAAGAGATTGAGTTGTGTGGTATCAGTCAAGGGTAGGCTCCAACTCTCCGGTAGCGGAGGGATGCAGAAAAAGTCGAGGTTTTCAAAAGTCTTCATTGCCTGGGCCACGCGGGGAGCATACATGTGGAGATGGACGAATCGGCTTTCTTCAATCAAAGGAAGAAGCTGGTTCACTTCGTATGGGCTCAAGACAACGAGGAAAAGACCCCCCCGTCGTCTTGCTGAGAGGATCCATTGCACGGGGCGGTGATAATCCCTGGCTGAAGACATGCCTAGCGAGCCAACGATCGTGGTCGCAAAGTCCTTCGTGGCCATGAGAGTAGGCGACCATTCATGATTACCGATATGGCGAAGGGGCCCAAAGAGCGGCACGAATGCCTCAGAACTGTCATGAAATATCCCATGCTTCACCAGTGAACGAACATCCTGGTGAACTTGATGCGTCGCCGGCTCCGCTCTCTGTGGCTGCTGAACCTGCCGTTCTCGCTCCATCTCATGGCTAACCTCTCTTTCCTGCTCCTCGTCCACTTTCACGGTACTCACGGATGTGACGCCCAAGTCATTCAATCGTACTTGAAGCTCGGGAATGGCAAAAGCGGAATGGCCCTTGTTCCACTGTGGTGCCAAACTATACATCTCCTCTAAACTCCGTGCGTCTGGCTCCTCCCACGAGGCGCGCAATTTCTTGATAGCCTTTTTGGCAGACATGTTGGATTCATAGGTGATCCATGCGTCATGGCGCTTCTTATATTCCACTCCTTGCTGTGCCCAGTGAGCGAGATGGTGTTGAACGTATTCACACGTCTCTGCCATAACCCATCGCACGATGTCTAACGTTTGCACAGTCTGGAGCGGATTAAGCCCAGCCAATGCACGTATCGCCCGATCGACTTCTGGTGGTGCCAAAAAGACGAGAGATTGTCCATGGCCTAGTTTGCGCATCCGCATACAACCTGATACGATGCGTGAGTCATTTCAAGAATCAACATCGTCTTTCGTAGATATCGTTACCTTGGACTAATCGATCTTTGGTCAGATGGGGACCCAACGTCACGGCAGCTCTGAACTCTTTCGGCAGATTGAGGTCAGTTCCTCGCGTATGGGCATCGTCCAGGTATATGCCACAAATGTCCAGCTTCTGGCTGAACTGGGATTCTTCAAGGGGTTCTGTAGTTTTATCTCGGCTCATAACGACAAGCTGGTCGTGCTGGTCAAAGAAGACGATGGCTTCAATTTCCGAGCTCAAGGATAGCCAGGTGAAAGCAATTTCAGGACTTTGCATATCCAGCATCTGGGCGCCAACGTCGAGCAATACGCGAATAGGAGGGGATTGCTTGACGATGCACTCTAGAAAGTTGCGACTTGATAATAATCCACCCGGCGCCTCAAGGCAGAAATAGTGATTGTTTTCCGGACGCAAGAGGTAGCTCAGCACCTTCGCGTTCGTGCCTCCCTGGCCCAGAGGGTCCTTTTGGTCTATGGTTGTGGGAAGTAGATATCTATTGTCATTTGTCCCGCTGAAGCCGGTAGTGACAAGTCCTTTCTTCTCGGCCAAATCCCAGGAAGATGCAGCGAGCCTCATCGGAAATTGTTTTGCTTCCCTCGGGAATACGACGTTGGAAAGGTAGAAGTCTATCACAGCATAGTTCTTCGAGAAAAGGGGTATCAAATATTTTTCGCGTTGGTCTTGGTCCTCTACGTTCACTCCTATGACCTTCTGGAGGAAAGGTGGCATTCGATCGCAAGCGGCAACCCAGGCCTACAATATAACGCATAATTATGTCCAAGGAAGGGAGGATAGTAATGAATGGACTTTACCTCGTACTCCAAGGAAGGATTATCGAGTTTGAGCAAGAGCTGAAAACAAAGCATCACCTTTTCATCTGGAAGACCACCATAGTAGTAGCTGAGGCAAGAAAGTGCGATCGCGACATCCGGATGTCCAAAGTCAGCTCGAAGTGTTGGAACGTCTTTGGCCCGGTATGGGACAGCCAAAAGAGTGCGACTCAGATCCAGACCATAGTCAACACGCCAGCGTTTCTTTTCCAATACAAATCGGAGGATTCCGCACCCAAGTAAACCTCGCAGAAGTAAAAGATGTCTCCACAGGCCGGTTCCTCTGTATTGGACGAGTATGGAAGCATGTCTTTCACTATCTTCGCAGGTGATAAATTTTAGGGCGGCTTCGCGAGCTCTCTGAGGAAGTAGTCTGAATCCTTCCTGCATTAGAACCTCCTCCGCTACACAGTTCGTCAGGTGGATACCAGTAGCTGTGTCAAGAATGCGAATAATCGGGAAGGCTTCTCTCTTGGTCTGCTCAACCTTCAAGCTATCGGGATACATTTCTCGCATTCGGTAGGCATGTTTTCTGGCGCAGTGGAGAATTTCCTGAACCCTAATCCAGCGCTCTGGGTGGTCCTCCAAGGGTTCTTGCACACCACTCGTATACACAAGCTGGTATTTGACATTCAGAACTTCATCGCTTTCGTCGAGAATATCCCGAGAGTTCTTGAAGAGCCAACACTGCGAGGCAAGCAACGTGCTAGCGATGCCGTTGGATGTGTTTTCCATACGGATTGCTATGTCAATCCCCATAAGTTTGAAGGAGAGGATGTGTTCTGGCTGAACCACCAGGATACCACGTTCTCGTCTACACGAATCAAAGAGCGGCTGAAGTTCTTGGCTGGCTGTCGAAGCCTTCACATCCCTCGAGAACGGTAGATAGAATATCCGACGGTTTGCAAGCCCGCTCAATCTTCGCACGAGGACAGCAAACATTTGCTTCGCCAATGGTTTCAAAACTACGACCCGGACGAGTTGTTTCCCATCTGCCAATGCAGACGACACCACTGGAACGATGACAGAAGATTTCCCCTCTCCCATATTTAGCTGTAGGAGGGTATTTTCACCTGTACGCGGGAACATCATTTCTTCTGCTACCGAACGTTGAATGGGCCGCAACAGGAAGTTACCCTCAATCTTGTCATGCGAAAATTAATTGCATGCCGGGGTAGCTTAGAGAGTTCTACAAACCTGTATCAAGAGCCATTCCGCATAATCTTCTGACCCGAGAGGAATCGGGCGATTGTGATATTCCTTCGAGAAGTCCTCCGCCGCATTGAGGATTTGATAACGCACAAGTCTCTGGGCCCTTTGGTAGTGCATTACATTCTGTGCGAGTTGGACGATTGTTGACTTCCATTTCTGGGACAAATGAAATTTCGATGTTTCTGACAATAAGCCGAGCAATAACGTGAGGGTGAGACGTGGCCATTGACCACTATGCCATTCCGCATCTTCAATGGGATGAGCAGCTCTAGGGGACAAGACTTTGATGATCGAGCCCAAGGTGTGTGTGAAATATTGGGCACATTCTTCGCGATACAAGATCAACTGCTTGAGGGGGAACGGTATCGCTTGCAAGACGTCTACTTCATCCCGATCATGACTCTGACTTTTTCGACTGTTATCAAGCGCCCATCCATATCGGCGGCGCAGGGCGCACTGAGGGTCATACATGAACTCCTCGAAGAGAGTTTTCAACCCAAGGGCACCAGCATCCTTAGTAACCTCAACACGAGTAACTACCGGAAAGGAATGGCGCAGGAATCTTGGGAGCGGGTCAAAAATCCGTGGAGGCATTCGCTCGAGTAGATCGTCCAGCTTCTGCACACAGTGGCGGCCCAGAGTAGGCGAGCGCAAGGTTGATGGGTTATATTCCATGACGCAGGAAGGGACGGTGTGGAAAGGGTCCGAGCGCACCGTGTCGAGTATCTTCTGGACTTGTTGTACATAACGTTGCAAAAGCATGTTTCTGTACCAATTATCAAAAAGTCCATTCACGGTACCCTTCAAAGAGGGTGACAAGTTAATGAGCCGAGGCTCCAGATCCATTAAACCGGACCAAGATGGCTGTGAACATGGCCACTGAGAGGTGATGTCTTCAGTGAGCGTCTCCACGTGCAACGAATATGCCAAACGATGATGCTCCTTCGCCTCCCTGCAGCGTTTCCGAAAATCCATGTCATGTTCATTAACTCGGCGTATCAAGTTGTTCGATGGAGATTCCTCGAAGGGAATGGCGTTTGCAGTGAACAATCCCAAAAGTCTGCGTTCATCCGGTGAGGTTCCGACGCGTAAGTCGTATGAATCCCACCCAGGAAGATCAAGTGTATTGAATTCAGGTACTGTCGCAAAAGCCAGCAGCGTGGGCAAGACATCATGAAGTTCTGGTGAATGGTAGGAGAGTGCTGAGAGGCTGAAAGTCAGCTGGAATTGCGATGTGTTGCGTCCACTCTTCCGACACTGCTCGTACAAAGGTAAAAATAAGTCTTGAAGGCCAGAAGACAGATATTGACTCGAATACGACAGTGTGTGTGTAGACTTTGAATGACAAGAAAGACTTCCCCAGGATTTGATCCTGGTCCATAAATCTGGAACAGTGGAGAGAGTGGATGACCAGCCTTGCACCATAGCGGAAACATTTGCAGCAAGCTGGACTGCTTTCTTGGAGGGTACGCTGCGTCGGGGGACAGAATTGAGTGAAGGATAGACCTTATCATGAGACAATGCGGGTGTGTAGAAGGCATATTCACTTGGGTAGAGGTTATAGCACCGGGATGCCGCGCGCTCGTGAAGGTGAAGATTGTACGCAGGCAATCCTCGTGTAGATGCCTGCATTGTGCAATCCTTTTTCGCAAAAATATCTAACTGGTCGTTGAACTGCAGGATAGTCTGTACGAGGAAGTAGAAACCCCAATGCTGGCCAAGCGGTTGCATATCCCCATGCCAGCGTGCAGTCTGCATGACCTTCAAATGTTCAGGATACCAAGATCTTGCAGGAGCAAAGTCCGCAATCTTGTAAAGCAGACTGAGTTCATCCCGACCCAGGGATTGAAACGATAGACACTTTGCAGAGCCTAACGCGCTCAAAGCCTCCTCTGTACCGGTTCGCCCAGTCAAAGGATCAGGTAGGGGGAAGGCAGTAAAAGCATGGAGGTATATCTTATAGAGCTCCGCAAGAAGTGTGGCACTGGAGAGGAAGCCAAGATTGGTGTCGATGTCATATTTGAAGTATCGAACAGATGACTCTTGCCCGACATCGATACGTACTTCGGCCGCTTGTTGTTGACCAGTCTCAAGCTGTGCTCGAACTTCCCCGTACGGAACGATGAGGGAGCGTGACCGGGAGATGTCCAGATCAGGGTTTTTTTGCTTCAAGACTAGTCGTGATTGCAAGCCAACCATTGTACCAGTAAATTGATCGAGATCGACAACCATATCACGAAAATTCCTGGACTCTAGCTCAAGGGATGCATTCAAAATGAATGATAATTTGTAGCGTGGCAAGGATGATGAAAGCTTGAATACGCTGCTGCCTCTAGTTGTGATGTGGATATGACTTGGTACTTCCAGGGGCTCCAACTGGTCCGAAATCATTTTGAAGGTTGTGCTTCGCACGTCGATCATGAAGGCGTCCCCTTGACGCATTGTCGAATCGTTTAGCGACAGTGTTGAGAAATTCAAGCGCCAATTATCTGGTGACGGAGACCATCTGTCATGCAAAGGCCGGAACTCTATTTCCCAAATGTTTGGATCCAGATTTGGAGAAACCCGAAGCCAGTGCGTGTATTCAGCAATAAATTCGGCAGGGAAATCTTCCTCAAACCAGGTATGGGGAAGTAGTTCGTATATCTCGGAGTCACATTTTTCATGTATGATTAAATGGCGATCCTGAAGCTTGAAATGTAGCTGGACACAAATCAGCATCTTGAACAAGCTAAGAAAGAAAGACCTACATGGAAACCCGACGTAGAAATAGGAGCGCGCGTTGCAAAGTCCATGCCAGGAATATCGGAAGGGATTATATCTAGCGTTTTCTGTTGATAAAAATAAAGACAAGGGGGTTGCGGATAGATGTAGGGAATACACACCGATCCTAAGACACGACAAAAGGTGGGATGCTTCACGATGGAGGACGGTAAACGCTTGAGTGGTTTTCCATTGATCAATAATGTGCCGTCCAAAAGATTAAGGTGTACTGCTGATTGGGTATGAGAGCCCATCACTGGGGTCAAGGTGGTCACCCATCGATCGTTGGGACGAGGGTGTTTTTCCCATCCGTTTCCTGGCCTGTAATCAGACCATACCGCAGCCAGGGCGTCGTCAAGTCCTCTACATTTCTCGTGTATAATATCCCACAATGCTGATGCGAGAAAATGCGATAACCTAGTGTCTCGCGCTCGAAAAGCGTGCGACTCGTTGGAAGAATTGTCCGGGGATATGTTGTCTTGTACAATGATTGAGCAATATATTAGCTTCATAACGTCCGAGTCTGAGTGGAGAAGGCGATGCAAATGCACAGTACTTGAATCGTACGTCGCCTTGCAGGTGAATGCTGCGTCACATAGGCGACGTCGGAAATCCTTGATGCTTTCCTCGCTATCCGCCGCAGCCAGCAACTTTGAGACCACCAGCACCCATGCAAAAGCAATTTCCCGTGCACGTTTCAATATGGCACATCCGGAATCGACAACATCCTCATCCACGGCGAAATTGAGAAGTTGAGTAGCCAGTAGTAGGAGGGTTTGCAATGTCCCAATCTGAAGCCAATTCCCTTCGATACTTGTTAATACGCTGTCGATTTCTGCGAGAATCACGTTGCCGAATCGTGGGCATTTCAACAACACATGCCACTCTGGGTCCCCTGAGCTGGAAAGTGGACCCATTTGCGTTGCAGCTTGAGCCACGAGCATCTGAACTTCCAATCGCGAGAAGGAAAGAATGCCAGTTCTCAGCTCCCGCGCTAGGTTCAACCATTGTAGCTTTGGCCCACATCGAAGAGTACAGAATGACATGTATTCATGCAAAGTGATTTGAGTGGATGCTTGTGCTTGTCGAGCAATCGCAATGTTGGAAGCCTCGGTAGTTGCTTGGAGTGCACCTTGCAGTAAACGATAGGGACTGTCGGAAGGTAAGATGTACGTGCACAGGATTTCTATTCCACAGTCCGTGAACGAGTCGACGATCCATCTTTTGAGCTTCGTATCAAAAAGGGCGAAATTAAGGCCATTGTTAACGCAGACATTAGTTTCTGTCGCCGAGGAAACCTTCTGAGAGGCGTAATGTGATTGAGAAAATGACTTGGTGGACGATGCATACGTCACTCGGGAGAGAGGGTCAATATATGGTAGTAGACCGCTGTACCTCTCTAACAATACCGGTGGATTAGCTTTGTTTGACGTAACCTTTGATGGGCGGCAGAAGTCGTGAAGTATTGTGTAGGTGGTGTCTCTCCACGTCTGGAACGCGAGTGGGCACCGCAACTCGAACACGACTCCCTTGGCGAGCAAATCACTTCTCGGAAGCGGCCACTCATGTGCTTTAATTTCTAGCTTGTTCGCCTCGCTTTCCAAACGACATTTGCCACAATTATGTTCCCAGTGTCCTTCGTTCCCCCTCTTCGAGATAGACGTGACATGGCTTAGTGATCTCGCCCTTTGAATGAGCGAATCATATTGGTCCTTTTTTCGACGAAGCTCGTCAAGTTTCCGTTTCCGGGTAGCCTCAGCATCGGCTTCAATTCTGCCTTTGAGAGCTTGCAATTCCACCGAGGAATCGAAATACCAGATCGGAAATGATGTTGTGGTGACCTTCTTGTCGAAAACAGATTCTTCGGTAGCATGACTTTGACGTATGGAGAGATATCTCTGGACGTAACCGAGCTGTCCTATGAATAACAAATCTCGAAAAAGCAGTGGCTCCAAGAGTCCCTGAGGGACCTCTGGTGAGAACTTGAGCAACAGTGGGTGTTGAGCTGTGGCGAGCCGATCAAGAGCTACCCACATCTGCAAGATGGTGAGCAGCCTGATTGATTCGCTCTCTGGGTCTCCTTGGTAGTGCCTGCCAGACGACGCAGCGTAGAGAGTGATACAATCGGATAATGTCACGCAGGCGCTTGCATCATGGAGGTGGGTTTCAACCCAACGATTAAGACAGGAAGCAAAGGAGAACTCTGCAACGAATAGCTCCAAATCAAGCAGCGATATAATGGGATCTGCTGCAAAAGCAGCAGAGAGGGTAGCACGATTAAAACAATTTGGGTCTTCGAGAGTGTAGATGAGACGAGGGAATTCAGCCGGTGCAAAGCGAGCCGGCGAAGTGACGACTTTGGCATGACTTAGGCGGCTGCGAATGTGGTCTCTCGAGTTGCGGAGTGAAAGACGAGTATCAGCCTCTATGCTGAGACTTTCAGGATCCCACGGCGATAGCTTCCGAGGAAGTTGTAATGTATGCCAGCGTGTCTCCAAAAGAAGGTTTATTGCCTCGATGCCTTCCGATGCCCTATTGACCACAAACCCTGGTGAATCTCTCGAAAGTTTGCGCAGCCGACGCGCGAGTTTCGCCCTCATGCAATGTAAAACATCGCTTGACAGCCCGTTGCAATCGTGAGAGAGAGAGATTGAAGCCATGAAGAATATCATGAAAGCTTTGAATTCCGCTGTCCCTGAGTAGCCAAGGACCCTGCACAAGGTCGTCTGGATTGCGACACGGATTATAAGCCATAATGGCGACCGTCTCCAGGGTTTGTAAGCCTTGTCCCACAAAATGTCGTTGCGCGTGTGCTTTTCAATTCGTTGAATATCCGCCGGATAGCTATCAGCGAGGCCGCGGACGATGGATGTTAGGAGATCGGTAATATAATGAGGATTGGCTGTATCTCGAGCCTCCAGTACGGCCGATCCCGCCTTGGTGCTGAAAGGCGTAGATTTCTCTAAAGTATCGGCGTCCATTTGGGTGAGGAACGAAGCCAACTCTTGTTGAAAAGATTTATCCACAGCTGATGTATCAGGAACGCTAATGGCAGGTCCGGGGAACGAGCGGATGAGGCGACCGATCGTGCCCATCACCTCGGCATTGGGTGGGTCGACCTCGAAAGACTCGAACACGATGTGTCCTGGGATTTTGCGGATGATAAAACATGCATTTTGCATGCGGACGGGAATGACCAGTACATCTGATTGAATCGGCATTGATAAGATGTTCTCTCGAGCGAAAAAATTACCATACCCCCCGGAACAAGACCTTTCATCGAAGATTTCACTGCTTTCAGATCAAGGACACTCGTGGATTGAAGCTTCCGCAGCGTTCGTAGCATCTTGAGAATGTATTTCCAGGGTGTTGATTGAGGAGAGGAAAGAAACTGTTGGAAGGCTAAGGCGTGGTCAAGGATCTCATCGCAGATGGCAAGATCCTTTTCGATGTCGTAATCGTCACTTTTCGGGAGACGGATTGGGAGGAAGATATGATTCAAAAGGTAGGTCAATGTATCCGACGTATCCATATTCATATCTTGGACATTCGCAGCGTTAGCGCTATGTACCCCCGAAAGCGAGGAAACCACTCACCCATTGACGAAACAATCAGGGCAAATGAATTCTGTTGATTCAGAGCTGGATGGAACTGTGGTAGGACGCTAGTTGTCTGAGACGTATTGTGTTGCTGCGGACGTCAAACCACAGCTCAGCCTCGAGGACTTATCAACGTGATTCGGCGCTAATTTGATAGAATATCATCATGCCCCGCCCCCGCAGGGATCGACAACCAAGAATGATCAAAGACCCAGTAATTGTAACGATTTCAAAACGGCGTAGTGGGTGATTTGCTCTTATTCCATTAAATCGCGGGCGTGTAACGGTATTTCAGAGTTCTGGCGAGACTACCGTGTCAATAAAATTCAAAGACTAGGAGTCTAGGGACCTACTGAGAAAGGTTTCCGGCCAACTGATTCCGTTTGAGACTGGGGTGGGCTGGGAGACTCGCAGCGCGCTTTCCTCTCGACGTCCAGGTCTGGATCGGCACCCCCGAGTATTCGCAGATCGATTGGGTGTAATCCAAGAGAAACCTTTCATATAATTCTGGCGAGGGAGGCGGACGACGACGGGCTGCCGTGTTGCTGTTAGTGGGAAGAACTGTCATGCCTGGACATCAAAACAACCACGGCCTCAAGGCCTCATGGCCACCGCTTTCCTCGCACTTTCAGAGTCTCTGACCACCAACCTCTGTGACCCATTCCCTACCTTCTTGTTCCATGAACAATCTCAATAATTCGCGTCAGCGCCCTCCAACCCCAAGACTATATGGCTCCAGTTGCTAAATGTTGCAGCCTCTCAACGTTATCTAGCCCTGGCGGCACCTCAGCGGGAGCATCACCATTACGATTATGGATCCTTTTACCTGCCATGCGTCTTTGTCCTGTGTTCGGAGGCCCTAAATCATGAAATAGGCACTGGCCACATGTAATGGTTCAGCTAAAAATTGGAACGCAACCGAATCACACCGTTGGACTATCCGTCCCCATTCAACCTAGCCAGTTACAACCCTAAGCGTCTCTCCTATGGACCGCCATACCCATCAGAGACGGGGAAGGTTCGTAATTTTGGAATCCGGAAAGTTGAAACTTCAGTGGTGTATCATAGCCATTTGATGCTCACAATCGTCTGCTTTAACATTTGGCAACCCTCTGGGGAATTGGACACGCGCTCCTCGGATTGCAAATCTTCCACGTATATCTCACATGGTTTGTGCTCTCTGCTTCTCTCGTCCTATAACGGTAACTCAGGGGCTGGATTTCAGGTATCAAGTCTCCCAGAGGAAGACAGGTCCTCGAAATCCCCCTAACCATCGTTTCACAATACTGAAAATCCCTGTTTGATTCGTACAGTTACCTGGCGTGCAGCATGCTATACCCTCGGATTATCTGTTTGGCCATTTTATTCCGCCTTACGTGTGGTATTCGTGAATTACAGCCTGTTCTCAACATCGTTTATTCTGGATTAGAACCATGGGTGAATAGACATTATCCAGGAAGCTGTTCCCTTTTGCTGAATCTACTTATACACTCCCGGGGGTGAACGTTGGCGACTTGACATGGTTATCGGCCCCTAATGGCTACAATCAAGTGGGCTCGAATGTGGACACTTCCCTGGCGACTGCAAGCATTGTGCTGTCCATCGCAACGAACGCCGTCACGACAATGATGATTGCATATAAATTGTGCTACGTCGCTGTGGGCGGGATTCACCGGATTCAATGGCTCACCATGGACTGATATTGCAGGAGTCACCGTAGGTTCATCCAAGGGACTTTCAAATTAAGTCGACGAAAGAGTCAAGTGCAGATCGTATTGCTTCTTGTCCTAGAATCAGGCCTTGTTTACCTCGCATCCCAAGTCAATCACTTTTATATCTTGCTCGCGGATATGTGTACGCAAGATCCTCAAAGTTCTCGCCGTTCTGACAGATAGTGTATTTGGCTTTTACTGCGGTTGGCAAAACTCTTGACCTCAAAGCAAGTGCCTTTAATTTAGTGTATTCTTCAATTTCTGTAGGTGTTGGGCAGACTGAAGATTTCCAATATGTTTAATTATCTGATCTACATCTATTATTGTAGCCAATGGATCCGACTGTAATGGTAGTCCTTGTCGGGGCTCAGCATTCGATGACGGATATTTGTGAAATTAGCCCTCGAACGCAAGCAAACTCGCGGGTCCAGTGGTATCTGAAGCTCGTCCTCCAACTCCAGGACACCTCGCCTTTGTGGTCGGACCAGTCCGTAGTACGATGGATAATTATATAACCGTGACGAAGCTGAATCTCAGCGCTCGCGTGCGTTGCAGAGCCAAGGTGGACTCGGAGAGGAACATGGCTTGGAGGATGTCATTCTCGAAGTGGTGGATAGTCAGGTTGGCACTACTATGGCTAATTAATACTAGGACAGCCCCGAGCGCTCCAACGTTACATACCAATAACTTGAACTCATACCTAAGTTG
>Ga0307516_10007489_pt1 | contig 12553 bp, 10 predicted proteins | sample 19_EM_MG_FD_203310 | JGI IMG/M metagenome (GOLD analysis project Ga0307516, IMG submission 203310) | Populus trichocarpa ectomycorrhiza microbial communities from riparian zone in the Pacific Northwest, United States - 19_EM | ecosystem: Host-associated > Plants > Roots > Unclassified | place...
CGCTGCAATGCGTCGCGCAGCGTCTGGTTCACGTCGGCATCGAGCGCGGTGTGGCGCGACGCGTCGAAGCCATTCAGCGCGACGTGCGCCGTGGCGCGCTCGAGCGCCGGCGCCGATGAATCGACGCTGGTCACATGGCTCGCGCCACCAGCCAATGCCGCAACGCTGAAGCCGCCGGTGTAGCAGTAGCAGTTCAACACGCGCTGAAACCCGAAGTGGCGCACCGTGTCGGCAAAGAGCTTGCGGCTGTCGCGCTGGTCGAGGTAGAAGCCGGTCTTGTGGCCTTCGGCCACGTCGAGCGTGAGCTGCCAGCCGTGTTCGCGGATGGTCAGTTCGGTGGCGCCTTCGCCGCGCAACCAGCCCTTCACCTCAGGCAGACCTTCGAGCCCGCGTGTGCTGGCGTCGCTGCGCTCGTACAGGCGCGTGAGGCCGGTGGCCGTGAGCAAGAGGTCGGCGATGGTGCTCTTCCAACGCTCGGCACCGGCGCTCAGGAACTGGACGCTCAGCGTGTCGGCATAACGATCGACGATGAGCCCGGGCAGGCCATCGGCTTCGCCGTGAATGAGGCGCAAGCCGTCACTGGCGATCGGCAGGCGAGCGCGAATGGCCAGGGCTTGCGCAATGCGCCGCTCGAAGAAGGCTGCGTCGATGCGCTCGGCCTCGTCGAAGCTCCAGGCCCGCACGCGGATCTGCGACTGCGGGCTGAACGCCGCCCATGCGAGGAACTTGCCGTCTCGCGCGTTCACGCGCACGGTTTCTCCCGCATCGGCTTTGCCGGATTGGATGCTGCTCTCGAAGACCCAGGGGTGGCGCTTCAACAGCGAGCGCTCCTTGCCTTCTCTCAGGGTGATTGCTTTCATGTCCTAGTGTGTGTAGTCGGGCGGAGATGCAGCTCAATCAAACTCATCATGAGTCCGCTGCTACCGCTTTTTGGCCCTGGGGTGTGCAGCGTCGTACACCTTGGCGAGGTGCTGAAAGTCGAGCTTGGTGTAGACCTGCGTCGTCGTGATGTTGGCGTGGCCCAGCAGTTCTTGCACCGCGCGCAAGTCACCACTCGATTGCAACAGGTGCGAGGCAAATGAATGCCGCAGCATGTGCGGGTGCACGTGGGTGGGCAGGCCCGCCTGCAGGGCGCGCGCCTTCAGCCGCGACCGCACTTGGCTCTGCGTGATGCGTGTGCCGCGCTGGCTGACGAAAAGCGCTGCTTCGTCAGGCGCAGCGAGCGAGGCTCGTTGAGTCAACCATTCGCGCAGCGCCTTCAGAGCGGGGCCACCCACCGGCACATGGCGGCGCTTGCCGCCCTTGCCGAGCACATGGGCGGCGGCATCGGCCGCATCGACCCAGCCGGCCGCCTGGGCTCCGGCCCGCACATCGAGCCCGACCAGCTCGCCCACACGCAAGCCGCAGCCGTAGAGCAGCTCCACCATGCAGTGGTCGCGCACCGCGAGCGCCGGGGCGCCGGGCATGTCGACCGACTCGGCCAACGCCACGGCATGGTCGACCGACAGGGCCTTGGGCAACGGCTTGGCGGCCTTGGGGGCTCGCACGCCTTCGACGGGGTTGAGCGTCACCATGCCCTCGCGCCCTGCCCAGCGGTAAAAGCCGCGCCAGGCCGACAAGGTGAGCGCGATGCTGCGCGAAGCGAGCCCTTGGGAATGCAACTGCGCGGCCCAGCGGCGGATGTGATGCACCTGCGCTGCACGAATCGCGACGCCGGCATCAGCCGCAAACCTCTGCAACCTGGCGAGGGAGTCGCCGTAGAGCGAGAGCGTGCGGCCTGCGAGGCGGCGTTCGACTTCCAAGTGAACCAGATGGAGCCGGATGTCTTCGTCCCTGACGATGGCCACACCGTCGCCGGCAACATCCGTCGCGCCGCCCCCGACGGACTGCGAGCCGGCACGGGAGCGGCCAGGCGCTCGTCCCGCCGGCGTCTTCATGTCACTTCACCGGCAGCAGCCGCGCGAGCCCGGCGCTGGCGATCTCGCCGATGCGCGACAGGAACTCGGTGCCCATGTCCGCGCTGTAGCGCGTGGGGTCGGGCGAGGCCAGCACCAGCATGCCGAAGGCTTCCGGCCCCGCGTCAGGAAGGCCGCTGCGCAGCGGAATGAGCGCCATCGACGCGACGAGGCGCGAATCTTCCAGCCACGACACCGCCTCGAAACCCGAGTTGACGCCGCAGTACGGCACGGTGAGGCTGGACGCGAAGCTGCGCGCGTCTTCGCTCACGCCCTTGGCGAATGCCAGCATGCCGAAGGCCTCGGCCGCACCCCACACGCGAATGGCGGCCTGGGGAATGAGGAACTGGTGCTTGAGCTCATTCACCAGCACCGCCGGCAAGTCGCCAGGGTTGGTGGTGAGCATGATCGCGCGCGTCCACTTGTGCAGCTTGTCGGCGATGGCCACGTTCTCCTGCCCGTGGCGGATCATCTCGACGATCCTCTGCTCCAGGCCCTTGTGCTTGTCGCGCAGCATTTCCATCTGCCGCTCTTGCAGCGAGACGGCGCGCTGCCCGTGCGGGCTGGTGATCTGGATGGCGGCCAACAACTCAGCGTGGCGCTCGAAAAAGCCCGGCGTGTTGGCCAGGTAGTTCGCGATGTCTTGCTCGGTGATGCCTTGGATGGTCACAGGTCGCCCTTCATGGTTCTCATAGTTCGATCTCGCCTTCGTAGACGGTTTCAGCGGGGCCGGTCATCAGCACGTGGCTTTCGCCGCCCTGCCATTCGATGCTCAGGCAGCCGCCGCGCGCATCGACGTCGACGCGGCTGTCGAGCAAGCCCAAGCGGATGCCGGCAACGACGGCCGCACACGCACCGGTACCGCACGCCAGGGTCTCGCCCGCGCCGCGTTCGTACACACGCAGGCGAATGTGATTGCGGCTCACGATCTGCATGAAGCCGGCGTTGACCTTGCGCGGGAAGTGACGGTCGCGCTCGATCAGCGGGCCCTGCGTTTCGACCGGTGCGGTGTCGACGTCGGCCACGACCTGCACTGCATGGGGGTTGCCCATCGAGAGCACGGCCACCTCTGCGCCCACGTCGAGCGGCCATAGCGCGAAGTCGCCTTGCGGGCGCGGCTGGCTGCCGGCGACGTCGAACGGAACGAGCGCTGCATCGAAGATCGGCGCGCCCATGTCAACCGTCACGCGGCCGTCAGCTTGAAGGCGCAGTTCGAGCAGGCTGCTGACCGTGTCGACGCGGAGGGTGGTCTTGTCGGTGAGGTGCTTGTCGCGCACGTAGCGCACGAAACAGCGAGCGCCATTGCCGCACTGCTCCACCTCGTCGCCGCTGCCGCCATTGAAGATGCGATAGCGAAAATCGACACCCGGCGTGCGGCTGGGTTCGACGACGAGGATCTGGTCGGCGCCCACACCGAAGCGGCGATCACCCAGCACGCGGTACTGCTCGGCACTCAGCTCGATGGGCGCTTGCGTGGCGTCGAGCACGACGAAGTCGTTGCCGGCGCCCTGCATCTTGGTGAACCGCAGTTTCATGCCGCGATTATCGCCGCCTGCGCCGAAGACACATCAAGTCCTGATGTCGGGCAGCGTGGTGTACCAGTTCGCCGTCAAGCCGGCAGAGGCCGCACCGGCCGCAAGCGATCGAAGACCAGATGGAATAGGTAGCCGTAGGCGGCGTAGGCCAGCGTCAGGCCGGCTTCTGCCCACAGGGCATCCATCCAACCGAGTGAAGTGAGGGCCACCACGAGCGGCCAGGTGAACGCCACGGCAGACACCTCGTGTCCGACCGCGTGCAGCACACGCCAGTGGTGCGGCCGATCGCTCGCGACGCGCTGCGCCAGACGCTGCTCGATGCGGTCGACCACGCTGTTGTAGATGGCCGACCAAGTCATCACGGTGATCGACAACATCATCAGCACGAAAAGCGACGAACCCATCTGCACGCCGGAGAAATGGGCGAACAGCGGGCTGACGACGGCCAGGCCGATCACCTCGAACCACAGCGTCTGCAGGGCACGCTCGCGGGGGCTGCGAAGCGGGGGCGATGCGGGCAGGGTCGAGGCGTCGGCTTCGCCGTGGGTGAATGTCTTGGGGAAGGTGGTCATTGCAAGCTTCTCTGGGAGGAAGGAAGCGGGGCGACGAGTGGGGTCGCCTGCGCCATGCAATGACATTCGAGATGAGGCGCCCGACGGACGCATCGCCTCTCAAGAGGATCTGTTTCAAATATTTCGGGCCCGGGCCCGAGGCGACCCTCAGTACAGCGAGGCGTCACCTTTCGGCCGCGTCTTGAAGCGCTTGTGCACCCACAGGTACTGCGCCGGGTTGCGCTGGATCTCCTCTTCGATCCAGCGGTTCATTGCCGCGGTGTCGGCCAGCGGGTCGTCGGTGGGGAAATGCGTCCACGGCTCGCCGAAGCGCACCTTGTAACCCTGCCCGCCGGGCAGCATCTCGGCGATGACCGGCTGCACGACCATGTCGAGCGCACGCGCCATTCGCGACGGCGCCAGCAGCGTGGCGGCGGGCACGCCGAAGAAGGGCACGAAGGCGGCGTCACGCTCGCCGAAGTCCATGTCGGGCAGGTTGAAGAAGGCGACGCCGCGCCGGATGGCGCGGATCAGCGGCAAGGCCTTGTCGCTGCGCGGAAAGATCTGCGCATGGCCGAAGCGCAAGCGCCCGCGGCGGATCACTTCGTTCATCGCGCGGTTGCTCTGCTCCTGGTACATGGAGCAGCCTTCGTGGTTCTGGAAGATCAGCACAGCGACACCGGCCACGTCGAGCCCCATAAAGTGCGGCACCAGCCACATCACCGGCTTGTCGCTGCGCTCGGCGAGCTTCACGTCGCCTTCGACCTGGATCACCTTCTTCAGCCGCTCGGCCGACGCAAACCACAACAGGCTGCGCTCGAGGATGCTGCGGCCCAGCCATTGAAAGTGCTCCTTCGCGAGAAGGCGGCGCTCCTGCTCCGACATCTTGGGGAAACACAGCTCGAGGTTGCGCAGCGCAATGCTGCGGCGCGAGCCTGCGGCCAGCCACAGCAGGCGGCCGAGGCCGCGGCCCAACCCGGCCAGCAGCGGCATCGGCAGCCACTGCAGCAACCACAGCAAGCCCAGCAGAAGGCGTGTACCCAGCAACTCCAACGAACTACTCCTTGTTCTGTTCGGTGCCATCGGCCACCGGCTGCTCGCGTGGTGCCTTGTAGCGGTGGTAGCCCCAGAGGTACTGCCCGGGGTTCTGCCGGATCAGTGACTCCATCGCGCGGTTGATGGCCGCGGCAGATTCTGCGGCATCAGCAGGTAAAGCCTCGGGGAAAGGCAGGAAGCGTTGCACGTAACCCGCACCGTGCGGCAGCCGCTCGGCCCAGGTCAGCAGCAGCTCGGCGCCGGTCTGCTGCACCAGCCGCGTGGCCAGCGTCATGGTGTAGGCCTCGCGACCGAAGAACGGCGCCCACACGCCCATGCCTTCGGGCGGCACCTGGTCGGGCAGCAAACCCACCATCTGGCCCTTGCGCAGCGCACGGATCATCTGCCGCACACCGGCCAGCGAAGCGGGCGCTGCAAACAGCTGCGGCCGCTCGCGCGAGGTCTTCACCAGCTCGCGCAGCCAGGGCTTGCGGGCTGGGCGGTACAGCACGGTGATCGGGCTCGTGGCACCAAATCGCTCGGCAATGGCCTGCGCTGCTACCTCGAAGCACCCCATGTGCGGCGTGAGCAGCAACACGCCTTTGCCACGAGCCAGCGCCGCATCGAGCAAGCCTTCGTTCTCGTAGCGCATGCGCGGGCGGATGGTCTCGCCCGGCGGGCGCATCCACAGGTAAGGCAGCTCCATCACCATGCGGCCCGCCGAGGCGACCGCGGGCTTCCATTGCGCGGCGCTCAAGCCCGCCTGTGCCGCGTTCGCGGCCATGCGGCGGCGGTAAGTGGGCGAGAGCGCGTAGGTCAACCAACCCAGGGCGCTGCCGAGCGTGTGCAATAGGCCCAGAGAAAGGCCGGACAGCCATCGGAAAAGGGTCAACATCTCTTTCTATAATGCGGGCGTCGCCGAGTTATGAACTACTTGCAGGGCGATGCAGAGGCTTCAAGGCGCTGCCGGGCAAATCTTTCAGGAGATCAGCTCAACAAATTCTGCTAAAGCGTTCGCCGCTCCTCCAGAAGATCCAGGCCGGCAACGCAGTGTGCAACCTACTGGAGTTTAAGAGTGTCGAACGATTTCCTTTTCACATCCGAGTCCGTCTCTGAAGGTCACCCCGACAAGGTGGCCGACCAGATCTCCGACGCCATTCTCGACGCGATCTTCAAGCAAGACCCGCGTTCGCGCGTGGCCGCCGAGACGCTGACGAACACCGGCCTCGTGGTGCTGGCGGGCGAGATCACGACCAACGCGCACGTCGACTACATCCAGGTCGCGCGCGACACCATCAAGCGCATCGGCTACGACAACACCGAGTACGGCATCGACTACAAGGGTTGCGCGGTGATGGTCTGCTACGACAAGCAGTCCAACGACATCGCACAAGGCGTGGACCATGCGTCCGACGACCACCTCAACATCGGCGCCGGCGACCAGGGCCTGATGTTCGGCTACGCCTGTGATGAGACGCCCGAGCTGATGCCCGCGCCCATCTACTACGCGCACCGCCTCGTCGAACGCCAGGCCCAGCTGCGCAAGGACGGCCGCCTGCCCTTCCTGCGGCCCGATGCCAAGAGCCAGGTCACGATGCGTTATGTGGACGGCAAGCCGCACAGCATCGACACCGTGGTGCTCTCCACCCAGCACAGCCCCGACCAGAGCGAAACCTCGACCAAGATGAAGGCCTCGTTCACCGAGGCCATCATCGAAGAGATCATCAAGCCGGTGCTGCCGAAAGAGTGGCTGAAGGAAACCCGCTACCTGATCAACCCGACCGGCCGCTTTGTCATCGGCGGCCCGCAAGGCGACTGCGGCCTCACCGGCCGCAAGATCATCGTCGACACCTATGGCGGCGCCTGCCCGCACGGTGGCGGTGCCTTCAGCGGCAAGGACCCGAGCAAGGTCGACCGCTCGGCCGCCTATGCCGCCCGCTACGTGGCCAAGAACATCGTCGCCTCGGGCCTCGCGCGCCAGTGCCAGATTCAGGTCGCCTACGCCATCGGCGTGGCCAAGCCGATGAACGTGACGGTCTACACCGAAGGCACCGGCAAGATCTCCGACGACAAGATCGCCGCGCTGGTGAACGAGCACTTCGACCTGCGCCCGAAGGGCATCATCCAGATGCTGGACCTGCTGCGCCCGATCTACGAGAAGACCGCAGCCTATGGCCACTTCGGACGCGAGGAGCCGGAGTTCAGCTGGGAACGCACCGACAAGGCGGCCACGCTGCGTGCAGCGGCCGGTCTGTAAAGACCGGCAACCGCGCAGCGGTTTGGACGTCTTGCGGCGCAGGCTAATTTCGCAAAGCGAAGTTAAGGCCCGCAGGGCCGGCCGAAGCCACAAAGCCCAGGTGCTGAAAGCTGCTGCGGGCCTGTAAAAAGGAACTGCACACACGACAAAAGGGGCGACGCGAGTCGCCCCTTTTTCATGGAAAATGCTGCAGTGCTCCTCTCAAGCGAGCCACGCCAGCAGCCCGCTGCTCACTGCTCCCAAGCAAACGACGGCCGCAACCCGGTGAACGCTGCGAACAGACCACTTGCGGTGAAGCGCGCATCCAGCGCGTTCGAGCTGCCGAACAACACATAGCCGGCCTTGCGCGACATCGAGGTCGTGCTGACGCTGCCGGTGGTCTTGTCCGTCACAGCCTTCGTCTCGCCGGTCACCCAGTTGCGCATCACCACGTTGCCGACGCCCGAGCTACCCGCGCCGGCACCGATGTTGTTGGCAGAGGTGGAGAAGGCGACCCAGGCACCGTCGTACGAGATCGACAGGCGCTCGCCCTGGCCGATGGGGCTGTCGGCGTTGCCCTGCGTACCGCCAGTGCCCACGCTGGCCCGTACCACACTGCCGGTCTGCGTGTCGACGACGAACACGTCCTGCTTGTCGTTGGTGTCGTTGGGGACCACGTTGGTCGAGGTGGTGGCATAGGCCACGTAGCGGCCATCGCCCGAGATCACCGGCGCGACGATGCGGCTCGTGCTTTCGTTGCCCTGGTTGCGCTCGCCGCCGGTGCTGGCCAGGCTGACGCGGGACTTGGCACCCGTGCCGCTGTCGTAGACGAATACGTCCCACAGGGCATTCACATCACCCGGAACGATCTTCGACGAGTACGAATAGAAGGCCAGCCGCGTACCGTCTTCCGACAGATGCGGCCGCGCGCCGCCGACACCGCTGCCGTTGCTGTAGTCGCTCGTCACCAGCGTGTTGGCGCCGCTCGCCAGGTCTCGGCGAATCACGTTGATCGTGCTGTTGCCACTCACGCCGCCGGTGAGGTTGCTCGCGCCGCTGGAGAACGCGACCACCTTGCCGTCACCCGACACCGTGGGCTCGCTGCTGGTCCCATTCGCTTGCACGTCGCCTGCGCCCACGCTCACTCGGGTGAGCTTGCCCGGGTCGAGCCGTGACCAGACGAAGATGTCGGACACCGCGTTGGTGTCGTTGGCCACGAGGTTGCTCGCGGACGACTCGAACACGACCGTCAGACCGTCGGCCGAGATGGCTGGCGCATAGCTGTTGTCGTTGCCGGGCACGTCGCCCACCGCGCTGACCAGGTAGGTGGTGCCGTCGTAGCGATCTCGCCAGTACACCTGGCGGTAGCCGGTCGACGCGCCAGGTGCCGCAGCCGATGACGTGAAGGCCACGAAGCGTCCTTCTCCGTAGCCCTGCGTCGTCGCGCCGATCGGCTCGTCGCTGCCGCCCATGCTGTAGTGGTAGGTGTCGTAGTAGGTGCCGACCACGCTGTCGTCCGTGCTGCGGTTCACATGGTCGAACTGGTACTCGCACCCGACGCGCAAGGCGCCCGCTGCGACAGGCATGGTGCCAGTCCCCCCTTGGTAGACCGAGCAGGCCATGCCGGCAGGCACGGTCTTCAAAGTGGCCGTGTACGCCACGCCATCGAGCAGCTTGGTGGTGAAGGCGAATGCGGTGGCGTCATAGGGATAGGGACCACCGGCTGACGCAAGGACGCTGGCCACGAGGTCGTCGCCGCCGTTGTTCAGCAAGGTGACCTGCGCACCCGTCGGTCCGTAGAGCTTGCCGCTGAGCACGGTGCCGGGCGCCGCAGGTGGAGGAGGAGCCGGCGGCGGTGGCGAGGGCGGGGTGACCGGAGCCGGCGCGGGTGAAGGGCTGTCCCCTCCTCCGCCGCATGCGGCCAGACCGGCGGCGGTGGCGCCAACGATCGCCATCAATGTGGCCAGGCGTTTGAGCGAGGCAGAGGTTTCGTTTCGGATCGGCTGCATGAGTGTCTCCAGGGAATCCCTGCAGCACCGTGCCGCAGTGGTTGGAGAGCAGTGTTCCGAGCGAGGCGTTATGAAGCCGTTATGGGCGTTCGGGTACCGAACCGTTGTGGGTACCGCGCAGCGGCCATTCGATGATCAGGCGCGTGCCGCGCACCGGGGCGTTCTCGACCTTCAGCTCGGCGCCGATCGCGGTGGCGCGGGCCCGCATGTTCGTGAGCCCATGGCCGGCCGGTGACACCTCGGCCGGCAAACCTACGCCATCGTCGATGAGCGACAGCAGCACCTTCGGTTCGGGGCCGTCTTCCCAGCGCGCCTGCACCGTGACCTGCGTGGCGCGCGAATGCTTCAGCACGTTGGTGAAGCCTTCGAGCAGGATGCGCTGCACCTGCAGCACCGACTGCGGCGAGAGCTGATCCATCGGCGGCAGCGGCGACACGTCCCACATCACCTGGATGCCTGCCGACTGCAACCGCGGTTGCAGGCGATAGCGCAGCGTGGCCAGCACGATGGTCAGGTCACCGTGCATCGGCTGCAGCGAATCCACGGCCATGCGCATCTCGTCGAGCGCCAGCTTGACCTGGTCTTCGAGCACCGCCGGGTCGACGTTGCGCTGGTTGATCATGATCATCAGGCCGACCAGTTGCGAGCCGATGCCGTCGTGGATCTCGCGCATGATGCGCTGCCGCTCGGTAAGCACGGCCTGCTCCTGCTGCTGGGCGCGCAAGGCGTCGAAGGCATCGTGCAGCTGTGCTTCGCGCTCGGCCACCCGCTGCGCCAGGTTGGCATTGAGGGCGCGGTAGTCGGCCACCGAACGGCTGTAGCGCTCGGCCACGAGGCCGGCCATGATCAGCACGAAGACGAAGATCGCATGCGGCGTCAGCGAGAAACGCAGCCCGGTCGAATGGCCGGCACGGATGAACCCGAGGTCGTAGATGCCGGCAGCCACGGCAATGCTGGCCGCCACCACCAGCACCCAGCCGAAGCGGCCCCGGCCACGCAGCGTGGCCCGCACGATGACCCACAGCGACCCCAGCCCCACCGGCACCATCACTGCGAGGCCGGCGGTCCAGAGGACCGGCATCGCGAGCGAGAAAGAGAGCACCGCGAGCAGTGACGACAGCGCCATCGCCGCGTAGATCGCACGCCCCGCCCAGGCCGGCGCCTCACCCAGCGCCAGCAACGCAAAGCGGCAGATCAGCGCGAGGTGGCACGCATAGCAGACAGCCGCGAAGGCGCCCCACAGCGGCCACGGCACGGGCACGTCGGGCCACACCTGGTCGAGGTTGCGCACGACGCCGAGGATCGCGGCCAAGCTGAAGCAGCCATACAGCGCATCTCGCTGCCGCCACCACAGCCCGAACGCGAGGCCGCCCATCACCGTGAGGCTCACCGCGAAGATCACCGACGAGAAATGCCGCAGGCGGCGGTGCTCGGCGTAGAGCGGCTCCACTGCCACCTGCGGGCCATAGCGGATGAGTGAGAGGCCGCCCCAGCGCTGCCGCTGGATGGTCACCTCGACCTCCAGCTCGTTCGGCCGGTCGGCATGCAGCAGCGCCGCCGGCACGGTGACGAGATACGCCGTCTTGGCCGCGTTGAACCGCGGCTCACCCAGCGTGCCCAGGCGTTGCACCGTCGCGCCGTTGATCTGCACCAGCACCTGGTTGCCCACACGAGAGAACAGCAATGCCATCGGCTCGCTGCCCTCGCGCGGCGGCAGGGCGATGCGGTAGGTGGCGCTGCCGTCGCGGCCGGGAAACTCGAGGTCCCAGCGCCGGCTCAGGTCGACATCGCCTTCGCGCACCGGCAGGCCGTCGGGCCGCAGCGTCGCCTGCGCATGGTCGAAGGTGAGGACCTCCTGCGCCAGGCAGGCCGGCGCGACGAGGCACTGGCAGAGGCACAAGCCCAGCAATGCCGAGAGCCAGCGTTTCATCAGCCGCGCAGCAAGCCGAGCTGCCTTGCCTCGAACACCGCTTCGGTCTTGTTGTGCACGTCGAGCTTGCCGTAGATGTTGCGTACGTGCGTCTGGATGGTGCTCACCGACAAGCCCATCTGCTGGGCGATCTCGGGGTAGATGAAGCCGCGCGCCACGAGATTCAGCACCTCGGACTCGCGCTTCGACAAGGCCACCGGCCCGCCTTCGGCAACCGGCACCGCCGGGGCCGCGTGCGGTGTGTCGGCCTGCCATCGCACCAGCAGCTGTCGGGCGATGATGGGCGACATCGGCGAGCCGCCACCATGCAGGCTGAGCACATGCGCCGCGAGGTCGGCCTCGGTGCCGTCCTTCAGCAGGTAGCCGCCGGCACCGGCCTCGAAGGCCTGCAGCATGTTGGCTTCGTCGCCGAACATGGTGATCACCATCACTGCGCAGGCCGGCTGCATGCGGCGCGCACGGCGTATCACCTCGAGCCCCGGCGTGTCGGGCAGGCCCAGATCGACCAGCAGCACATCGACCACGTTTTCGCTGAACCACGCCAGCAGTTCATGCGCGGTGCTGGCCGAAAACAGGCAACGCAAGGTTGGCTCGGTCGCGATGACGCGCTCGAATCGCTCGCGCACCCGAGAGTCGTCTTCGACCAGGGCCACGGTGACGGGATTGGTAGCGGGGTTCATGGTCCTGCGCATATTCGCACGCGCTCTGCCCTGCGGCCATGAGGCCGCATCCTTCGAACATGGGAGGCACCGCCATTGCCGCGATGAAGTCGGCACTCAGCTGCGCGGCACGGTGAGCAAGGGCCGCGTCATCATGGCCAGCGCGGGCGCACGCTGCAGGTAGTTGTCGCGCCACGGAGGCGGCAAGGTCGAAGCTGCTGCATGCATCCACGCGGATGCACGCAGCGCGATCACGGCCGCCACCTCCGGCCGAGGGCCGATAAGGGCCGCGTACAGCTCGGCCGCCAGCTCAGGCAGCTGATCGCGCCCGCTCAGGCCTTCTTCCATGCGCTGCCAGGCCTGAAGCGCGGCGGAGGCCGCCTCATCGGCACGGCCCGCCACACGCAGGGCGGCCGCGCGCTGCACTTGAAGCGACAGCCACAGCCCGTGGGCGCCACACTCGCGTGCCGTGGCCAGGCTGACGCCGAGCAGCGGCAACACCGCGGCGGGCTCGCAGCCGCGCCGTGCCATGCACAGCATCAACACGCGCAGCGGAAAATCGTTGATGCTGCCGACCTGCTCCAGCACTGCACCGGCATCGGCGGTTTCGCCCACCGCCAGCAAGGCCGCATTGACGAGCGAG
>Ga0307516_10007490_pt1 | contig 12552 bp, 16 predicted proteins | sample 19_EM_MG_FD_203310 | JGI IMG/M metagenome (GOLD analysis project Ga0307516, IMG submission 203310) | Populus trichocarpa ectomycorrhiza microbial communities from riparian zone in the Pacific Northwest, United States - 19_EM | ecosystem: Host-associated > Plants > Roots > Unclassified | place...
GTCTACGACATACTGACTCGGGTTACAGGCTGGTCTGTTCTCCGCCGTGACCTCCGCGTTCATCATCCAGGTCCAGCCCCAACTACAGTCAGATCCGAACGAAGAGACAACCGCCCTCCTCCGCGTCCTCATCTACAAAATTGATAGTACGATGTTCGGCGACAACATTCCTCTGATCCCGCAGTGGTCCGGCCCCCCACACGCAATTGTCCAGGTTCAAGCCATCCTCTATGCAAGTCTCGCCGCTTCACTCTTCTCCGCCTTCCTCGCGATGCTCGGGAAGCAATGGTTGAACCGATACACCTCGATTGACATGCGAGGGTCGGCCATCGAACGCAGCCAGAACCGACAGCGGAAGCTGGACGGGATTGTCACCTGGTACTTCGACACCGTAATGGAGTCGTTGCCTCTGATGCTACAATTTGCGCTCTTGCTCCTCGGTTGTGCGCTTTCTCGCTACCTCTGGGAGATCAACACGACCGTCGCATCAGTTGTCATTGGTGTCACCTCGTTTGGCGTTGCCTCCTATGCTTTCTTCATCATTGCAGGGACAGCCTCCATCAGTTGCCCGTATCAAACCCCTGGTGCACATACCCTTCGTCGTATCCCGCCCCTCGCTCTGAGCGCACTTCGCTCAGCATTCCCCCACTCCTACACTGTCAGGAAGGTTGGCACATGGCAGAGTACAGTAACAAATAACTTCGGGTATTCGGTTAAATGCATCGCCCTGTCATCCGCAACTATCCTCGTCTCCCCTATCTTTCTGTTGGGTTGCCTGGCTGTTGACATCTACCTCCTCGGACGAGCAACAGTGAGGACATCTGTTGCCAATGCTCCCGGTTGGTTCCACTGGGCGCGTGGATGGGACCCACAGACTGCCACGTTGGACCTGCGATGCATCTCCTGGATGGTCCAGACGTCATTGGACAAGACCGTCCGCCTGTCAACCCTGAGATTACTTGCAACGGTGACTACGATGGGTAACTTTGACCCTGCCCTTGTTTCAGTTTGCTTCGATATCTTTACCGGTTGTGTCTCAATCATTAATGGCAAAGTTGTAGTCCTTCAAGAATCAGAAGAGCTTGCAGCACTATCCGTTTTATGTTGCCTCCGCGCGTTATCCCACCCTACAACCATGGGTCCGGCATCGGGTGTTTTCGAGGATATGCGGCGGCAGTACATCAAGACCTTCCCGATCGATACCAACTTCAAAGACTTGCCGTATTCTCACTGCTTCTGGATGATTCATAACATATTTCATCCATCCATGGATCCGATTAGAGACTTCTTCCCCCGCCGGCGTCCCCGCCGGCCAAAGATCCAGTGGAGTGACCACGAGCTGTCCGGCACCGAACATCTTGCCCTCGCCGAGCTTGGGCGGTTCGAACATCGGAGGAAGCGATCTCAGAAGGTGCCCCGTTGGATCCTCCGTTATGCACACCACCTATTATCCCAGGATCCCCTACCTTCCGCTTCAGCCATCACCGACTGCTTGTCCATCGTTGCGACGGACCTGGGCTGCACCGTTCCAAACACCACAACATCAGACGAGAGGTATGTCCCCGTATCCTATAAATATCCACCTTTTTTACCAAGAACTAGTGCATGGTTGAACGAGGTTTCAAATCTGATAGCCGAGGAACTCGAGAAGATGGCTTGGGTTGGTGACCTGGACCAAATCGAGTCCAAGCACAAGGCTATCATCGTGCTCCTCCCATATTTAGTCTGGGGGGAACAGGTTGGGGACCGCAGGATGACAGACGCGTTCTTGGGTGTTGTCCGGGTTCAAAATGTAGGGGAATTCATGGCCCAACCGATCGCCAGGCTGCTCGGGGAAGCGGGTCCCGATTTCCCAAACCGGGTCATGACACTTATGTCACCGCACGCGGATTGGTGGCGTCGGGGGCCCAACGCAAACACAGTAACCCGGTGGGCTGAGGCAGCCTTAGCAGTCCCATATTCGGAGGAAATTTGCCAGAGTGTGGTTGACACACTATTGCAGATCGCATCTAATGGCCACCTAGAACCATTCATTCCTGTCAGCATGTGGGCATGGTTGAAGAAGCGACCATCCCTCCCACCAATTTGCTATGGGCGGAAGAAGGGAGCATGGGGTTGTGTTGTCCGCAGGGTTCGAGAGCTTGGAGACGTCGAAATTCTCGAGTCGTACTTCCTTCTTGTTTGGTCGGAGTGGAATCACATTTACGTGGGGCTCCCAGAGATGTATGCCTCGATTAGGAAGGACCTTGGTGGAATCGGGATGGGGCGCCATCGGGAAGTTCTCATCAAACGGCTGGATCACATCCTAGAACAGCTCGATATGGGATTAGGACACCTCCAAGAACAGAATCCGCTTCTTGGTGGAGATCACATCCTGGAAGCGAGGGAACAATACAGGGAACTCAAGGGGATGTTGCTGAAGGCGGATAGGGAAGCGTTGGAGGTCCTGACCAGTAAGCCTTTTCGGATTAATTAACTCGTTCAATTTGCTCACCCCAGCGGATATCCGCAGAATCCCACTCGACGTTCATATGTGCACTTCCTCTCCCGTGTCTGTAGCCCGTTCACGGCACTTGATCCTTGTGCCCAACTCCGAACTCCGAACTCCATCCGCATGCGGGTTCCCCTCCGAAGTCCGTTACCCCGGCCCTTCAGGCTCCATCGATTCGATCCTCAGTAAGAGGCGGCTCAGCGGGAGGGCGTGTCGTACATATCATCGTTTTTGTCTCTGTACTATCCTGTGTACCACAACTTACCGCTTTACACCTTTGTTCCTGAATATTTTAGTCTTTTCATCTCACCCTTGCCGCATTCCTCACGGTTCTCGCTGAACACCGTGTCCTCAGACAAATCACCAACACCCCCACCTGATCTTATCGCCACAACTGACGTCAATCTGGACATCCCCAACACCGTGCCAAAATCGTTAGGGGAGGGGGAAGGGATCGAGGTTTGGCGCGGCTCACTGCTAGTACGATGGCACAGTCAGAAGCTCGAAAGTCCATTCGCCGTAGTTCTTTGTGATCAAACCCCCGCTGCGCACACTCCGCCGCACTACCAAAGACGGGGGATGGAGGGCGTTGTTGGTCGGTTCTTGGAGACAGCCATGCACGTAGCATCAGTTCGCGTTGTCCGGTCATCACTGCTTCCTTCCAGTAGTCGTTCGGGTCGCCTTCACCACACACAATGTCAGGCCGAACACTGGACAAACAAACAATAACTTTGGCAGCGACTCCGCCACACAGGCGAGACACCAGGTGACGGACCAATCGCGTTTCCACCGGGGAATTTGGCCATGCTCGACGGCGGAACCCCGCACGCCAATGGGAGCGTACTAGTCCGACCGTCGTTCATCGGGGTCGAGTGAACCTGCTCGTTTGGTTACTTCGAGGCATCTACCCTGCCAAAGATAGGTCAAAGGGGGTCGGATGGGGTCGCTGGTCAACGAGGCAGCTACTCACATTCGCCGTCATTTACTGCTGTCGGAACCGGTTATCTCTCGAATGCGCCGAAGTTGTTTCGCCGGGATAATTCGTACCCTCTGTATCCGAGCCTTGTACCGGTTTCAAACTCCAAGTGTGCTCAAGGCGTGGAACCTGGGGTACCTGAGGGGAGGAGATACCGCCGTCCATCCGAAGTACTCACGCGACCGTTCGATGCGGCTACGAAGCTGACCATGCGATGGGTATTTGGGGAGTATACCCGGTGCAGGGGGTCCGGTCCGGTGATTCGAGGGACGTTAACCCCACGCTCCGATACAAACCACGGAACGAAGTCGTTGACCGGAACTGGGGGGGGAGAAGATGTTGAAATGACGGTCAGGAAGATGGGGTCGCGATCACCGAGCCACTGCACGGATGAAGACCGACGGACCGTGACGGTCGTCTGTCATCAGGAAGAGCCAGGCAGGACTTTGTGTTTGAGGATTTCAAGCCTGAAATCGAATGCGTCCCTTCCCGTCGGACTTGGCGGGTTTTGCCGAGTCCACCTCGACCTGCAGCGCCGTCAGGAAGGGCAACTCACCCCTCCCCAAGTGCTACTACCTTGTTTTATAGGCCACTCAACGGTCGTCCACTTCCTCCTTCCTGCCCCACCCCCATCGTGTCGGACTGGGAAGTGCCACCCAGAAAGAACAGAAGGTGTATCTCACCGTAGCGCCGCCGTTCATTTCGCTGGACGTCAGGGCTTTAGATCCAGAAAACGTCGGAATTGGACTCGGGCAAGCGGTACTATGAAGACCTGAACACCACTCGATCTTTGTATGTGCCTCATATTCCTCGTGTCTGTGATGTGCTGACTCGGGTTACAGGCCGGTCAGTTCTCCGTCGTGACCTCCGCATTCGTCATCCAGGTCCAACCCCAACTCTAGTCAGACCCGAGCGAAGAGACAGCTGCCCTCCTCCCGTCCTCATCCACAGGATCGATAATACTACGTTCGGCGACAACATTCCTACGATACTACAGTGGTCCCGTCCCCCCACACAATCGTCCAGGTCCAAGCCACCCCCGCGCAAATCTCGCCGCTTCACTCTGCTCCGTCCTCCTTGCGATGCTCGGAAAATATTTATTGAATCGATATGCCTCCATCAACGTGTGAGGGTCCAAAGTTCAGCCTGACTCCACCGCGCGGTGTTCTATTTCACGGACGACCACTCGGAACGGGTAAAAGATGCGCTACGGTCTCGAAAACGTCAAGATCCACCGTCAGAGCCACACTCGACATTCTCTCCCCTTCCGACCCCATACATCTTCCCACAGTCGTCGATGGGCCGTTCAAGACCCTTCCTCGCGACGTTCACGCCTGGTTCAGTCCGGTGAAGGACAACCGGGTCGAAATCACGAAATCCTCCACCAAGCAACGTGACGAGTTCTTTGGCTCCGTCCTCGCTGACGCACGCCGGCCACCCAATCAATTCCCTGACCGTGTCAAGCGCAGGCGAAGGGTACTGGAGGAATTGTCTATTATACCATATGTCGAACCCTGGCAATTATCAGAGGCAGAACTGGCCGTGCAGGAAGGGAATGACCAGAGAGCGGTCACGTTGTTGAAGTGGCGATTAGGGCCGATGCTCACCGGGTCGAAGAGGAGAGGTTCACCAAGAGGGTCACTGTGCGTTCAGACCGCCTTCGATATCTGACCTGGGACTGAGTTCATTTGTAGGACGAATACGACTTCGATGGGAAAAATGAGCAACCCCCACCACCCATTGAACAGCCTCCTGCGCCACAAGTTCAAACCGTAACCACACAGGTCGATAGTATGGAGGTGAAAACCGGACCCGACGGCACCGTTGAGATCGTGGAACAACACCAGAAGCGGATACAGGAGGTAATCCCCATCGACCCTCCGTAGGTCAACGGCCATGCGGTTGAGAGGCAAGAACCTGTCGTCGTCGAACAACTCCCACTTCCCCCTCCGAAGCTCCAACTTTACGATATGGACTTGGAACGTATTCACGTCGAGCCATCCCGACACAGGTACCTCATTCCCATCGACTCCCTCCACGGCATCCGGAACATTGTGCACAACGCCGAAGTCTATCCCCCTGATGATCTCGAGCGGCTATACGAGGCGCAGGCGATGTTAACCGCAACCCAAGTCAGCTTGAACGACTTTGACCAAACCTTCCGGTTGGAGTGCGAACGTATGGCGGTCAGAAAACGGAGACGGAGGGATAATAGGAAGAAGCGACGGGAAAAAGAGAAGGTGGTGGAGGAGGAGGCACAAGCGAACGAAACTGCTGACCAGAACAACCCCTATGCTCCTGGGACAAGGCGCAGTGCTAGGAATGATGGCCAGGAACCTGAGGTTGCGATCACCGACCCACTGCAGTTGGAGAGGCGCCTAAAGCGAGGCCGTCCTGCGGAAGGGCACCTTACCGATGGTCGTCTGTCTTCAGAGGAAGCTGAAGAAGGGAGGTCCCCAAAGAGGTCCCGAGTTGCGAGTGACGACGAGCAACAAGCTTCGCAATCCCTTCTTTCCGCCCAGTTTGCGAAGTGCACTACCCCCGTTCCGGATGAAAACTTGCAGCCTCCTCAGCACGACTAATTGATGCATCCATCCCCTTGACGATCGGGTGGATTTGACCCTTCCCTGCTGAACCCTGCGCCGATGGTCGATGGGATAGGGCTCAATCTGAATGGGACTCCCACGACTTCAGCTCAGAATGGTGTAACTCCACCCCCGCCCTCAACCTTGTCGTCTACTCCCACGTTCCCGATCCAGCAGCGACCCGATAGCTCAAATCCGTTCATCTTCACCGCACAGCAATCACAGCAGGAGGTTCCCGCCGTTCCAACCATTCCCGCCCGCCCCGTAGCCCCGTAACCGAATGGAGCGGGATCCAAGGAGCAGCAGAGTGTCCCACACCCTAACAGCGAGCCGCCTACGGAGTCGCCACCGAAGCGAATGGGACAGGACCGCTCTCGTCAGCGAACCTTTGTCGATAGCAAAGGAGTTTGTACAGGAAGTACCATCCTTGCGGAGGATGCCAAGATGAGCTCTTAGGTGTACCACCCGCTCCTTCCCTTCTCTCCCCATTCAATCGTGTTTATTCGTATTTCGCTTCTTCATATTCGCGTTTGATCCCGGACTCTAGTATCTAGCTATCTTGCCCGTTTCCTGTCCAAGTCTAGAATCGTAGCGGGTGCGAGGTTCCCATGATGTAAACGGGCTCAGGGTGCAGCGCTACTTACGGCCCGGGAAAGAGTTGAAGATACTGCGTCTGTTGACAGAGTGGCGCATCGACGCCATCTCGACTGGGGACCGAGACTCATTGAGCTACTGGTTGACGTTGATCGTCATGCTGAAACCCTCCCACTGGTTTCGATATGACAAAGCGCCGACTTGTGGCGCTCGGCGTCTCCACTCCCAAGCCTTGCGTCGGACACGCTGGATCAGCGTGTCAATCCATACCGCCGGAACGCAGGGAACGTGTTCACCCGACGGCAACTTCTTCTGGATCCCCCAAGCTGGTGGCGAATCCATAACACGACCCCTTCGTTTCCATCGACCGCAGCGTCCAACGGTTGCCCCACGTCCTCCCTCCTGCACTCACCGCCTACCCATCAAGCGGATCGGGTCTAGTACCCCCAAGCATCATGGCCAACTTGGAGGAGGTCAAGACGAAGAGGTGATACATCCGATGGCTTTGTAACTTTGTATTTCCTGATCTCCACAGCCGAGAAGGCAAAGACGAGTCAGCGCGTCCGACTGGAGAAGAGCCGCCCACTAGCCCCGGAAAGAACAGAAGAAGGTATGTCTCACCGCCGCGCCTCCATTCCCTTCGGTGAATAAGTATTGGGGCTTCAGGTCCGGGGAACGTCGGAATTCAAGCGACTCGGATGTCTCTGTCCAGAGTCATCGATTGGGGTAGGATTTATTGTGTCTGAGTGCTACGGACCCCCCCAACGTCTGACTGCAGCCAGTGTCCTGATCTTGAGAGGAAATCTGAGAGCGGACGGGGGGAACGGGGTACCCAGCCGATGGATGGGTCTGTTGGGTCTCGCGTCTTTGAATTATCGTTAAATAACTGACCAGTTTTGCAGCCACGAACAGAGCTCGCCGCCAACACAGGAAGATTACCGAACGAAGTTCTACGAGGTGTACCGCCGCGAAGCAGAGGAGTACGACCGAGAGTTCATCAAGAGATATGATGAAGACCTGAACACCACTCTGATCTTCGTATGTGTTCTGCATTCCTCCTGTCTGTGGCATGCTGACTCTGGTTACAGGCCGGTCTATTTTCCGCCGTGACCTCCGCATTCATCATCCAGGTCCAACCCCAACTCCAGTCGGACCCGAATGAAGAGACAGCCGCCCTCCTCCGTGTCCTCATCTACAAAATTGATAATACAACATTCGGCGACATCATTCCTCTGATCCCGCAGTGGCCCGGTCCCCCACACGCAATCATCCAGGTCCAGGCCATCCTTTATGCAAGTCTCGCCGCCTCGCTCTTCTCTGCCTTCCTCGCGATGCTCGGAAAGCAATGGTTGAACCGATACGCCTCCGTAGACATGCGAGGGTCAGCCATCGAACGGAGCCAGAACCGACAACGGAAGCTGGACGGTACCGTCACCTGGTACTTCGACCATATAATGGAGTTGTTACCTCTGATGCTGCAGTTCGCACTATTACTCCTCGGTTGTGCACTCTCTCGCTACCTCTGGGAGATTGATGTAACAGTTGCATCAGTTGTCCTCGGAGTCACCTCGTTTGGTGTCACCTGCTATGCCTTCTTCGTCGTTGCAGGGACAATCTCCATCAACTGCCCATATCAGACCCCTGGTGCACATACCATCCGTCGCATTCTGTCCCTCGCCCTGAGGGCACTTCCCTCAGTGTCCTCCCATTCCTATACTATCAAGTGGGTTATCGAGTGGTGGGATACAGTAACAAATGACTTCGAGCTTTCGTTCGGATACATCGCCACGTTATTCATGATGGCCCTCCTCTCCCCGATTTATCTGTTGGTTTGTCCGGCCATTGACATCTACCTCCTTGGACGAGCAATGGTGAGGACTTTCGTCGCCAATGCTCCTGGTTGGTTTCGCTTGGCGCGTGGATGGGACCCACAGACTGCCGCGTTGGACTCGCGATGCATCTCCTGGATAGTCCAGACGTCGCTGGACAAGACTATCCACCTGTTGACCCTGAGATTACTTGCAACAATGACAACACTGGTCAGCTTTGACCCTGCCCTCGTTTCGGCTTGTTTCGATGTCCTCGCCGGTTGTGTGTCAATTGTTAGCGGCAAAGGGGTGATCCTTCGAGGGTCAGAGGAGTTAGCAGAGCTATCTGCCCTGTGTTTCCTTGGCATGTTGTCTCACCTTACAACCATGGATCCAGCATCGAGCGTCTTTAATGGTGTGCGCCGGCGGTATACAAAAGTTTTCCCAATCGGGACCGACTTTGGAGGCCTCCCATCTCACCACCGTTTCTGCGTAATTCATAACACATTCCACCCATCCCAGAAATTGGTCAAGCGCCAAGCATCCCAATGGTATACCCACCGGCCGAAGATCCAATGGAGGGACTACAAACTATCGAGTCCTGAACATGCTGTCCTCATCCAGCTTGCACAGTTCGAATACCAAAGGAAGCAACGCAGGAAGGTGCCCCGTTGGATCCTCCGCTATGGCCATCATCTATTCTCCCTGGATCCCTTACCTCCCGTTTCAGTTGTCGCCGACTGTCTATCCATCACCGCGATGGACTTGGGCCGCACTGTTTCAAACGCCGCATCCCTCAACGAGAGGTACGATCATATCTGACAGATATCCACCCGTCTGACCAAACACCAGTACACGGTTGGATGAGGTTTCGAACCTGATAGCCAAGGAGCTCGAAAACATGGCTCGGGTTGGAGACCTGGGTCAAATCAAGTCTAAGCACAAGGCTCTCCTCACCCTCCTCCCATATTTAGTCTTGCGGGAACGAGTTGGGGACCACAGGATGACTGACGCGCTCTTGGGTGTTGTCAGGGTTCCAAACGTAAGGAAGTTCATGGTTCAACCGATCGCCACGCTGCTCGGCGAAGCGGGACCCGATTTCCCGAACCGGGTCATGACGCTTATGTCACCGCATGCGGATTGTGGGGGCGGGAGCCCAACGCAAGCACAGTCACCCGTTGGGCTGAGGCAGCCTGGGCAGTCTCGTATTCGGAGGAAGTTGGCCAGAGCATTGTTGACGCACTGCTGCAAATCGCGTCCAACAACTCCCTACAACCGTACATTCCTGTCACAATTTGGGCGTGGTTGAAGAAACGACCATCTCTCCCACCAATATGCAGGGGGCGGTTGGTGGGAACCATGGGTGATGTTGTTCGCACGGTTCGAGGACTTGGGGATGTCGAAATCCTCGAGTCATACTTGTTCCTTGTCTGGTCGGAGTGGGATACCGTTTACTTGAGCGGTATCACCGAGATGTGTGCATCGATTAGGGAGGACCTCTGTGGAATTGGGATGGGGCGCCGTCGGGAAGTTCTCATCAAACGGCTGGATCACGTCCTCGGACAGCTCGATAGGGGATTAGGGCACCTCCAACAACAGAATCCGGTTCTCGGTGGAGATCACGTCCCGGAAGCGAGAGAACAATACGGGGAACTCAGGGACATATTACTGGAGGTGGACAAGGAAGCGTCGGAGATCTTGACCAGTACGTCTTACAGATCGACCCACCCGTTAGATTTACTCACACATCCGCAGAATCCCACTCGACGTTTGTTTGTGCCCTCCCTCTCCCATGCCTGTAGTCCCCCATCCACGACACTTAATTCCCGTTCCCCCAACTCCGAACTCCGAACCTTATTCTCACATGGGTTCCCCTCTGTCTCCCTCCGTCGATTCGATCCTCGGTAGGAGGCGGGTCAGCGGGAGGGCGTGTCGTACGTGTCATCGTTTTCGTCTCCGTACTATCCTGTGTATCACAACTTACCGCTCTACGCCTTTGTTCCTGAATATTTTATTCTTTTCATCTCACCCTTTGCCTGGCTCCTTGTGGTTCTCGCTGAACGACAGTTGGAGTAGTATGCAACCATTGGCATGCGGGGTCCCACTAGCGAGCGTGGCGAAAGTCAGCGTATTCAATCGTCACTTGGTACCTCAACTGTGGAGTCGCTGCCAATGCTATATATCGTTTGTCCCGCGTTCAGCTTAACATTGTGTGTGGCGAATGCGAGCCCAACGACTACCGGAGGTAGTGATGACCGGACGACCTGAACTGACACCAGGTGCTTGGCAGTCTCCGTGAGCCAAATGCTTTGATAACAACGGACAATTTGGAGATGATACACTTTGATTGGTGCGGAGAGTCCGACACAGAGAACTGCGACGAACGCGCATTCGAACTTCCGACTAGGCCACAGTACTAGCAGTGCGCGGCGCAGGACCTCGACCCCTTCCATCCCGAGGGTATCCAGGTCCGCGTCAGTTGTGGAGACCGGATCAGGTGGGGAGTTCGTGATTCGCCCGCGGACGTAGAGTTCAACGAGGTCGAGTGAGTCGTTTATTTGGTATACATCGAGGCACACATCACCACCAAAGAGTGACGAGGGGGGTCGGGAGTGAGGTCACTGCGGTCAACGAGGTCGTTGCTCACATTGGCCATCCTTTTCTGTTGGTACCGGTTATTGCCCCAGTGCGCCAGGGGGGCTGTGCTGAGATAACAGTACTCCCCATATACGAAACGACGGAGGCTTGTATCGGCTTCCAACTCCAACCGTACTCGATGGAAGCCAAGGCTCGAAACCTGGTGTAGCTGAGGGGAAGGTGATATCGCCGTCCATCAATACTCACGCGACAGTTCGATCCGGCTACGAATTTGACGGTGCGACGGGCGTTTGGGGAAGTACCCTGGGCAGAGGTGACCCTTCCAGAAGAGCTGTTGGCTCCAGTACGAAACGCCTCCCATGATACGTGGGGCCAGAGCACATCCTGTCGATGGTCTCAATAAATCGGGATCCCAGCCGTTAGAGAATGAAGCTGTTGGCCGGAACAACCCCAATGCTTCTGGGGCGGGGCGTAGCGTTGAAATAACGGTCATGAGCCTGGGATCGCGATCAATGATCCGCTGTAGTTTTTACGTGGCCTTTCGTGTCCGCGTCTGGTCTCGATTTCAGGATGTAATTATCTTGCTCTTTTCTTATCCAAGCCTGGAATCGCACGTGTCAGTGATATTCATCGCGTCCACTGTATTACGATTCCAGTGGGTGGGTCGGGAGCCGACGTCGACGTTGTGGTCGTGGGATTCTTCTCCGACCGTGCGACGGCTGGCTTTGCCAGGCTCCAGTTTTATCTCGGTTGGTTCCATGAGGTGAAAGATCTCAGCCCGTTGTGCCACTTACAGGCAGGAAAGAGTTCATAAGGACACGCGCCTGCTAACAAAGTGATGCATCGCTGGGACCAGACAATCTCGGCGGGGATCTGTAATGCGACCATTCTGGCCAGGCGCTGCGACAGACCTCGATGAACCCAGGTTGGGTATTCTTGATTGGGTACCACGACTAAATCGCCGTTACTGAAGACGCGACAGTCAGTAATTGAATACATCTCGCAGGCATAAGCAAATCTTTCTCGCGTGCCTTAGTTCGGTGAAGCATCTGCATTCTCGCTTTTTGGTGGGCAAGCTTTTCCGTCGGACTTGGCGGGTTTTGCCGACTCCACTTTGACTTCACCCGATCGACCGGAGCGCACTGATGTCAGGGAACATGTTCGCCAGCGGTAGACTCCAACTTCTTGTCACCTGGCTGGTGGCCATTCCCGAGTAGGACCACTCACCGGGCGCCCCACCACCTCCCTCCTGCCCTCACCACTCATCCGCCCAGAAAGTCAATCCGGTAATCTCAACGTCATGGCAAATCTGGAGGAGGTAAGGGTGGAGTAGTGAGACACTCGATTGCTTTGCGACTTCGTATTTTCTGACTTCGCCCGCAGCGGAGAAAGTCAAGGCGAGGAGTCGCCGTGTACGACTGGAGAAGAACCTCACACAAGCCCCAGAAAGAGCAGAAGAAGGTACGTCTCATCGCGGCGCTACCGTTCCCTTCGCTGAAC
>Ga0307516_10007491_pt1 | contig 12552 bp, 11 predicted proteins | sample 19_EM_MG_FD_203310 | JGI IMG/M metagenome (GOLD analysis project Ga0307516, IMG submission 203310) | Populus trichocarpa ectomycorrhiza microbial communities from riparian zone in the Pacific Northwest, United States - 19_EM | ecosystem: Host-associated > Plants > Roots > Unclassified | place...
GAAAGAGAAGAAGAGGGATCGAAGGCATTGATTCCCGAAAAAATGCCGATGGCGCCGAGACCGAAGCCGCCCAAAAATGCAAAGACCTTCTCGACCTGGGTGAGTTTGTTGAAAGCCGGGGACAGGGTGAGGGGGTTCGGCACCCCCGGTGCGATGTTCGGGAGCCCACCCGACGGATTCAGGGCGATCGGATTCGGGGTGAACGGCGGTGGGCGTAGTTTGGCGATGCCGCTCTTCGCAAGATCCAAAAGCTTGTTGATGCCGGTGATCCTGCCGATGTCCTTCAGGGACTTGAGGAGGCCGCCGCCGTTCTTGAAGGCCACGAACAGGGAGAAGCCGCCGAAGACGACGCCGACAATACCGAGAATGAGGTCGAGCTTGTCCACCTCTCCGGTAGCCGCAATTTTCGCGATAGTCAGGCCGAGCGAGACGATACCGACAAAGGAGCCGAGGATGCCGACCAGGATGGCGGCCGGCCCGGCGACGAATATTCCGATGAAAGCCGAGATCAAGGCGACGAAGGCGAGCACGAGTCCCACTTGATTGGAGGCTTGGCCGTCGAAGAAGTTCGTGCCGTCGACCGCGTTGTTCTGTGCGTCGGCCAGCATCGCGCTCGCCGAGGTCGCGTCGGCCACCCGCAGGTCCGACGCGTCCTGGGCCAGCCGCTGGGCGATCGCCAGCTCGATCCCGGCCGCGGTGGCCCGGGCCTGCGCCGCCTGCTTGTCGCCGGAGGCCTTGTCGACCGCGCTCTGCGCCGACTTTCGAGCCTCCTCGTCGTCGCCGGCCGCATCCATCGAGCCCTGCGCCACGCCCAGGGCCGCCGATAGCGCACCCACCTCCGCGGACGCCTGATCCAGCCGGGCCTTCGCGTCCTGGCCGTCCTGCAAGGCCCGCTGAGCCTGATCCTGGTGGGTCTCGAGCTGCGGCGCATACGACTGGAGGGCAGTGGCGGCGGTCCGGTAGGAGTCCCTCAGTTTCGTGATCTGCACGGGCAGTTCGTCGAGCGTCTGCCGGAGCTTGTCCATGGCCTTGCCCTCGCCCAGCTCGGTGGACTGCAGCCGTTGGACGATCGACATGGCGCTCTCGGCGTCGTCGGCGATGCTGTCGTATTCGGTGGCCAGGCGCTGAAGGATGTCAGCTTCGCCCGGTGTCGGATCGTCGTCCCGATCGAGTACTGCCCATTCGGCTAGTGCCGGCCGCGGCATCTCAGTCCTCCTTCTTCTGCAGCCGAAGGCTGTCCGCGATGGACTCGAACAACGCCAGGAAGGCGTCGCTCTGATCCAGATTCGGGGTGTAGCTCGCGACGATCAGCAGGTCGTTGGTCTCCGGCAGCGGTACCAGCGTCTGCATGATCAGCATGCGGAGGGTCTGCTCCGGTCTGAGCTCGATGTCCTCGATGGTGGTAGCCCGGCCGGCCGGCCCGGCGTGTTCGAGGCTCAGCAACTCGGTGCGGTGCGCGGGCGTGCCCTTGCCGAGCGGCAGGCCGGCGTTGCGTAACGCGTAGGCCACCATGAGCTCGGACAGATCGGGTGTGAACCCGTCCGGAAGCGTGATGCGGACCACCGTGGTGGCGCCCATCAGCAGTTCGCCTTCGTACACCTCGAAAAGGCCCTGAATCCACAGGGCGCCGGCCCGGTGTGCCTCGGCCGCGAAGTGGCGGGCCTGCCGGACCAGATCGCGCAGTTCGTCGGCGTACTCGACGCGGTCCTGTGCCGAGATGCCGTTCAGGATTCGCCGACGCACCTCCGCGTCCCGCACGCTCGGGTGCAGGTCGAGACTCCACCACTTCTCCGGAAACCCCAGCGAGACCTCGTAGGGAACGGCTGCCGTCGTCTGTGTCATTCCCGTCGGCCTTTCATTCGATGTTCTCCACCGTTTGCAGATCGGTGTCGGCAAATCTCTTGAGAATGCCGTCGACCATGTCGCGGAAGGTGTCGGTGTTGTCGCGGACGCGCTCCTGGCCTTTCCGCCACGCTTCGTCGAATCCCTGCACCGCGCCGGCCAGCCCGCGGTCGCCCACGTCGCTCTCGGTACCGACCGCCTCCAGGCTCGCGGCGCGTTCGAGGCTCTCCCGAATCCGCTTCAGCAGTTCGATCGCCTCGGCGAGTTCGTCGCCGGGTATAACGATCCGGGCCATTTTCCTCCTTAGGAGCCACCATCGGTCGCGGCCGAGCCATGCGTGGTCGCCCACACCCGGCCCGGCCGCACGCCGAAAGGGGAGATCAGCCGATCGAACCGGCGGTCTGGTCGTCGGTGTCCACGAACGCCTGGGCGGTCTGGTCGAGGAAGCGGCTCACACCCTCGATGCCGTCGATCGCCTGCTTGGTGCCGTTGATGTACTCGTCCCAGAACGGCTTGAACTTCGTCTCCGAGCCCGGTGTGCTGTAGGCGGCCTGGACCAGGTCGGCCATCTTGGTGTCCGCCTCCTGGAGGCCCTGCTGGAGGGTCTCCCGCTGCTGAAGGAGGAACTGCGAAGCGGCCCGGACCTCTTCCGGGTCCAGGGCAATCTGCTGGCCGGCCATATGCTCGATCCTTTCTCACGTGGCGGCAACGAATGCCGCCGTCCTGTCCGGGACTACGGTCATCCCGGCGTTCGCGTTCTCGCTCGTGCCGGTGCGAGGAATGGGTCACGTCGATGAACTCACCCAAGTCCCCTCCTAGCGATGAACTTCGAGGCCCGGGCAACGTCGTTTCACACGTGGGAGGCGAGACCATCGACGAGTCCTTTGCCACCCTTGTGGCTGAGCTGGCCGGCGACTCCGACGTGGTCGGCGACGAGGTGTTCGCCACGCTGCGGCAGCGGTTCCCGATCTACCGCACCGTGGACCCCGACGCCCAGCGCGCGCTCTGCCGCCGCAACGCCAAACTGGCCCTGGAGGGCCTGGCACGACAGCAGCTACCGACCGCCGAGGAGCTGCACGGCTATCGGCAGTACGGCCGGATGCGCGCCGAATCAGGGGTGCCGCTGGAGACCACAATGGCCGTGCACCACATCGGCCTGCGCACCGCCTGGGAACGGCTGGTGAGCCTCGCCCGCAGGCGCGGCCTCGATCGTGCCGAGTCACTGCCCGGTGTGGTCAACCTGATGATGGCCTGGACCGAGGCGCTCAGCGCGGCGGCCGCCGACGGGTACACCGACGCCGGCCACCAGCGGGAACTGGCCACCCTCGACGGCGGGCAGCAGTTCACCGAACGCCTCCAGACCGGCCAGATCGGCGACGCGGGCATCCGGCTGCTCGCCCGCTCGCTGAACTTCGACCCGGAACGCGAGTTCCAGGCCATCTACTACACCGACGGGCTGACGCAGGGCGGCTCGCCGAACCTGAACCGGTGGATCCGGGCCGGGGCCGAGGCGGCGAGCCTCGCCGTCTTCGGAACCACGACCCTGGTGGTGTTCCAGGCCATCAGCGCCGAGCGGGTCCTGACGCTGCTCGCCATCCCCGACGCCGCGCCGGCCGGTGTCGGCCTGACCCGCACCGGGCTCACCGGCGCGGTGGACAGCGTGATCGACGCCGAACGCGCGCTGCGCCTCGCCACCCGGCGGCGCAGCGTGATCTGGTTCGAGCGGGATTGGCTGACCGCGTCGTTGCTGCCCGAGCTGGACCGGCTGCGTCCCTTGCTGAACGCGGAGGCGACCGCCACCCACGAACACCTCAAGGCGGCGGTCCGCGCGTTCGCCCGGAGTTCGTTCTCGATCACCGAGGCCGCCAAGATCCTGCACATCCACCCGAACACGCTCAAGTACCGGTTGGACCGCTGGCACGACCTGACCGGCTGGGATCCGCGGACGCTGGACGGCCTGCAACGGTCGATGCTGGCGCTGGACACCGGCTGAACCGGCCGCGGTCACCGGCCACCGCCCGGATGATTCGGTCCTCCGGCAGGCCGTGCTGGCTCCCTGTCCTTTGCCGGCGTCAGCGGGCGGCCGGCTTGAGCAGGGGACGCGCCGCAACGACGATCAGCACCACCAGCACGATGGCGAAGTACAGGACCGCGTTGCGGGTGGACAGGTGCTGCGCCGCCAGGCCGAGACCGACCACCGGCAACGCCAGGCCGAGGTATCCGGAGAGGAACAGCCCGGCCAGGGCCTCGCCTCGCGCCTGCGGTTCGGCGATGGTGATGGTGGTGGCGACCGCACCCTTGAACGCCGTGCCCGCACCGGCGCCGGTCAGCAGCCCGCCGGTCAGGAACAGCGCGAAGCTCGGCTGCCAGATTCCGGCGATGAGGACGGCCAGGCCCACCGTGAGCGCGATCAGACCGGTTCGCAGCTGCACCGGCAGGGCCAGCTTCGCCATCACGAACTGCCCGGCCACACCGGCCGCGAAGACGCCGAACGTGACCAGACCGGCCACCGCGTGCGAGCGCTGCCCGAGCACCCCGACCAGGAAGCCCGGGGTCAGCGAGGTGAACAGGCCGAAGATCGCGAATGCGGCGAACGCGGTGGCGGTGGCGGCCACGTACTTGCCGAGAGCGGCGGAGGGCACGGAGATCCGCTGCGGCCGCCAGGCGACGTCGCGCCGGGTCACCGTCTCGTGGGCCGACAGCGTCACGATCAGGCCGGCCGCGAGCAGTCCCTCGAAGACCAGGTACGGCACGGTGAGCGGACGGGGCGCGTACTCGGCCAGGAAACCCGCGACCAGCGGCCCGAGGCCGATGCCACCGATGTTGGCCGAGGTCGCGACCAGGTCGGCGCGGCGACGCCCGGCACCCGGGCGGGCCTTGGTGTGCAATTCCATCAGGTACGCGGTGGCGGTAGCGGTGAGCATGCCGACGCTGATCCCGGACACGAACCGGGCGGCGACCAGCGCGGGCAGGCCGGGCAGCAGAAAGACCGCGCCGGCCACCAGGTCGGTCGCGAGCGACCAGGCGATCATCCGCTTACGGCCGACCCAGTCGGAGATGTGCCCGGCGGCGAACAGGCTCAGGACAACGCCGACCGCGTACACGGCGAAGACCACCGTGACGGTGAACGAGCTCAGGCCGTCGCGTTTCTGATAAAGCACGTAAAGCGGTGTCGGCGCGGCGGAGAACGCCATGACGACGGCGAACGCGAACGCGATGAACCAGAAGCCACGCACGCGGGGGACGGTCGCGGAGGTATCGGTGTCGGCGGTGATAGGAGTACTGGTCACATCTGGCTCCCCGGATGGTTTCGGTTTCCGTCGCAAAGAGTCCCGCCAATGCGGGCCCGGGTCCGCAGCAGCTGGAGATGGGCCTGCCCGCGGTCCTCGGCCGCTGCCACGTGGCCCACCTGTCCGGACGTACGCCGAGGTGCTCAGTTCACCGGCCCGGACAGAGTCTCGGCCAGGCCGGCCAAACGCCTGGTGATCTCGGGGTCGGCCAGCCCGGCGCCGTGCGCTCGCAGGAATGTGTCGGCTCGGTCCCGGGCCGCGCGCGCGTTCGCAAGCTGTCCGATCGACACGTATGCCTCGGTGATCTCGATCATGGCGTCCAGCCGGATGAGCCGGCTGCCGTTGATCTCCTCGTGCAGCGCTATCGCCGCGGCCAGAGCCTCGATTCCCGGCTCCGGCCGGCCGGCCGCGATCAGGCCGCTGCCCAGGGACATGAAGACGTTAGCCCGGCTGTTGGCCGTTCCGTACTCGGTGGCGATCTCCATGGCCTCGGCCAGCGCCTCGATGCCCGCCTCGGCCCGGCCCAGGTGCAGCAGACAGTTCCCCATGTCTCGCAGGCTCTTGCTCAGGCTGGGCTGCATGCCGTGGCGACGGGACAGTTCCGCCGCACGCTCGAGATGCCGGACGGCGACCACGCGGTCCTCGCCTTCTCCCCGGCCGGCGAGCACGGTTGCCGTGTTGAAGTTCATCGCGGCCTCGCCCGGCTCGTCACCGGCGCGGACGAAGATGTCGTGGGCGATGCGCAGGTGGTCGAGGGCCATCTCGTGTCCGCCGAGTGACAACTCGATGCCGGCGAGCAGTCCGCGGATGTGGGCTTCCGCCGGCTGGTCACCGGCCTCGACCGCCATGGCCAGCGCGGTCCGGGCCAGGACGCGCCACCGCCCGATCCTGGTGGTGCGGTGGAAGTAGGGGCCCAGGATGACCGCCATCCGCCACGGATTGCGCCCCTGCCGGTGGGCGTCGGCCAGCGCCGCCTCGGCATTCGCGCTCTCCGCCTCGAACCACGCGAGGGCCGCCTCGGCTTCGGGCAGATCCTCGGGCGTGACCCCGGACCGGGGCGGCGGGGCCGGGAGGAGAAGCATCTGATGGACGCCGCTGATCGCGGCGGCGTGCACGGTCTGATCGAGATGGTCGAGAAGCCGGGCGGCGGCCTCCGCCCGCTCCGGCTCCGGTTCCCGCTCCGCGGCCAGTTCGGCGGCGTAGACCCGGATCAGATCGTGCTGGCTGTACCGGCCGGGAACGTGCTCGGTCAGCAACCGGGTCCCGGTCAGCTCCCGCACCAGCCGGGCGGCTCGGGCGCGGGGCAGCCCGGCGATGCTGGCGATCAGTGGCAGCGCCGCGTCCGGCCCCGAGTTGGCCGACAGCAGCCGGAACATCCGGGCCGCCTCAGGGCTGAGCTGGCGGTAGGACCAGAGGAACACCGACCGCACGTCGTCCTCGAACGCCTCCAGGCTGCCGCGGGTCTCCTCCAGCTCGTCCAGGATGGACTTCAGCCCGCCGTCGCGTCCGGCGGCCCGGGCGGCGACGATCGCCAGCGCGAGAGGCAGACGGCCGCAGCGCGTCACGATCGCGTCCAACTCCTCGGCCGACGGTTCGGTGCCGCCGTCGAGCCGCAGGCGTACGTTGTCGCGGGCGTCCGCCGCCGACGGCAGATCCAGGTTGATCAACTCGGCGGCGGCCCGGACGGCCAGCCCGGTGAGCCGGGAACGGCTGGTGACCAGCACCAGGGACTCCGGTGCGGACGGCAGCAACGGCAGCACCTGGTCGGCGTCGCGGGCGTTGTCCAGCACGATGAGCAGGCGCCGCCGCATGGTCAGCGTCCGGAACAGCCCGGTCCGATCGTCCACGCCGGACGGAACCGCCCGCGAGGGCACACCCAGCGCGGTGAGGAAGCCGCCGAGCGCTTCTTCGGCGCTCATGACGACCCCGGATCGGTCGAAGCCCCGCAGATTGACGAACAGCTGCCCGTCCGGAAACCCATCGGCGATCATGCGTGCCCAGTGGACGGCCAACGTCGACTTGCCGACCCCCGGGATCCCGTCGATCGCGATCACCCCGGGCCGCCGTCGCAGCGCCTCCGACAACGCCGCCAGTTCAGCGGCTCGGCCGCCGAAGAAACGAAGACTCGCGGGCAGTTGAGCGGGCACCGCCAACCGACCAGCAGCCGGGTCCGGCCCTGCCGGTGCTGCCGGCATCACCTCACCGGCGGGGGCCGGCGGCAACTCCGCCGATCGACCGGCCCACATGGCCACCACGGCGGCATCGCGGGCGACCTCGGCCCGCTCCCGGTCGGCGGCGGCGAAGTCCGGGTGCGCACGATCCAGATCTTCGGCGTACGCGCCGGTCCACAGCCGAAGCGCCGCCGCGTATTCGGAGACGGCCGCTTCGGGACCAGCCTGCCGTGCCCTCTCCGCCAACTCCCGGAACTCCACCAGGTCGACGGAGCCCGCATCGGTACGCAACAGGTAGCCGCCCGGAACGCCCTTCAGCCACGAGCCCTCGGCCCGAACCGCGAGACCCGGCTCCAGGGCACGACGAATCACCCCGACGTACCGGTGCACTACGTTGCGTGCCCGGGCCGGCGGCTCGCCCTCCCAGAACAGCCCTACCAACTCGGCCAGCGTCACCATTCGTCCGGCCCGGGCCACCAACAATGCCACCATCAGCCGCACCCGGCGCGGACCCAGGTCGATCTCCCGCTCACCACGGAACGCCCGCACGGCGCCGAGCACTGTGAGACGTACGGAATCTGGCGCTTTGGTGTTATCGATTGACGAAATCTAGCAAAGGGCCGGCGGCATGCGTGATGACGTCACGGGTCATGGTTCGATCACCAGCTCCGCGATCTTGCCGCTCCGCAGGGTGAAGCGAAAGTTCAGATCGACGACGCCGCCGGGGAAGTCTCCTTCCAGGTGTTGGACCACCACGAAACGGTCGTCGTCTATCCGGCCGGCGCCGGTCAGGCGGGTGGTGTACGTGTATTCGCTGGCTGCCCGGCCCAGCCAGGTCCGGATCGCGTCGTGGCCGCGGTAGGTGCGTCCCTCGTCGGTGACGACGCCGTCGGCGGTGTAGCCGGCGGCCACGGTGTCGAGGTCGCGGGCTGTGTGGGCGGCGAGGTATCCGGTGATCACTTCGGGCAGATCTGTGACAGCGATTCTGGTGGCCCGGGTCCAATCGGTAGCTTGCATGGATAAAGCGTCGACCCTCCCGCAGGGAGAGAGTCCACCGTGCGAGTCTCCCGCACCTGGCTCGGGCAGACTGGGTGGTATGCGACCCGGGCTGACCATCGGCGAGTTCGCCACCCTGACCCAGCTGAGCGTGCGGACGCTACGCCGACATCACGAGGCCGGTCTGCTGGAGCCGGCCGAGGTGGACCCGCACACCGGGTACCGGTACTACACCACCGATCAGATCCCGACGGCTCAGGTCATCCAGCGGCTGCGCGAGCTGGACGTACCCCTCGCCGACGTCGGCGCCATCCTCGCGACGGGCGACCCGGGCAAACGCGGCGAGCTGATCATGGAGCACCTCGACCGGGTGGAGGAATCGCTGAACCGCGCCCGGTCAACCGTGCTGTCGCTGCGCCAGCTTCTGCACGCCGACGGATCAGACCCGCAGGTCGAGCTACGTTCGATCTCCGCGCGTACCGTGGCCGGCATTACCGGCGAGGTGGACCACGGCGAGAGCCTGCGCTGGTACGCGGATGCGATGGCCGAACTGGACGCGGCGTTTCCCGAGCACGAGCGCACCGGTCCGCCGGGAGGGCAGTACGCCAACGAGCTGTTCACCGAGGGGCACGGCGCCATGACCGTGTACCGGCCGGTCCGCGCGCCCCGCGCGAGCGGACGCATCGACGTCACCAACCTGCCCGTAGCCGAGCTCGCCGTCACCATCCACCACGGGGCGCACGACGACATCGACGTCACCTACGGCCGGCTCGGCGCCTGGGTGATCGAGCACGCGCTCGCAGTCGACGGCCCGGTTCACGAAATCTACCTGGTCGGGCCGGCCGACACCGGCGAGCCCGGCCAGTGGCGCACCGAAATCGGTTGGCCCATCTTCCGGCTCACCGCCACGCAGTAAGCCGGGCCGCGTGATCTCGGCCCGGCCCACAAACTATCCGCCGGTCACCAGGTGGTGAACCAGTAGCCGTCGGTGGTGCCCTCGGCGGTGACGCCCAGGCCCTTGGTGCTGAGATTGATGGTGGTGGCGTACAGCAGGAACCAGCCGTCGTGCCGGAGCCACTTGCCCTGGAACTCGACCCGTTCGGCCCGGTTGAGACCACTCATGGTGCCGGAGAGCACGCACGTGCCCGGGCGGATGGCGACGGTGCCCACCGCGGCGCGCTCGGGGAAGCCGAGGGAAGCGGTGTAGTTGGATCCATTGCAGAGCTTGACGTAGCCGACCGGCACCACGGAAGCGGCGGCAGCCGATCCCGCAGTGCCGGTGACGACGCCGGCCGACGCCACAACGACGGCGACGGCCACCGCCGCCATTCGCCGGATTCCGTTCCTGAAGCTCACTGCTTGTCTCCTTCGGTCACACAGCGGGAGCCATGACTGGCTCCCGACATTGACGACGACCGCCGGGCCGTTCAGGTTCGATCCTCTCTGTCCAAGGTGGCCCGTAAGGACCTGAGCGCGTAGTGGGCGCGGGATTTGACCGTGCCCTCGGGCACGCCGAGACGCTCGGCGATCTCGCCTGCGGTCAGGTCGTGGAAGTAGAGCCCGACCAGCACCGCGCGGTGTTCCCGGCTCAGCCGCGGCAGGGCCGCCCGCACGGTCAGCACCGCAGTTACCGCATCGATCGGGTCGTCCGTGCGCGGATGCCGGGCCAGATCCTCGACGATCAGCTCACTCGGGCGCACAGCGCGGGCCCGGGCCGCGTCGACGGCCTTGCGCCGCGCCACGGTGAACAGCCAGCGGAGCTGCGACTCGGGCCCGACGGGCACGTCAGCGATGGACCGCCAGGCCTGCAGCATCGTCTCCTGCAGCAGATCCTCGGCGAGTTCGCGATCGCCGAAGGTCAGCCGCACCAGGAACCGCCGCAGCGTTTCCACATGAGCGGCCTGCAGCCACCCCATCCGCTCGGCCGCGCTCCCCGGATCCGTCACGCTGCCTCCCTCGCCCGGCCCGGAGACCGAAGCGAAAGGCGGCGGCACGTCCGAGGCCGATCTCAGGGGCAGCGCCCACCCTGGCCGCCAGGTGTCAACAGAATGTCCACAACGGCATTACGTGCCGAGGTTCGCAGTCGGGTCGTCGTCCCGGTCCGGGTCTGCCCCGAGGGCCGGTGCGGCGGAGGACCGGCGGAACCGCTGCCGGAATGACCGGCCGGTGCGCAGCTCGACGACGGCGAGGCCGGCGGCCAGCACCGGTGCGACGATGAACAGCAGGATCAGGGCCCACCAGCCGCCGCTGAACTTCCAGTTCGTCTCGGTGCGCCGTGGCGGATCCGCGGCGACCAGCCGCAGCGCGGCCGCCGGGTCGACCTGGCCCACCTGGTCGTCGCCGGCCAGGGCGCCCGCCCGCGCGGTGTCGCGGACCCGCCGGGTGACCTCCCTGGCGGTCAGTGCCGGCCAGGCCGCCCGCACGAGCACGACGGTGCCCGCGACGATCCCGATCGGCGCGGCTTTCGCCGCTGCTCCGGCGGCGGGGGCGTCGGGCGCCACCACGTCGATGCCGCCGGTGATCAGATCGGTCGTGGGTTGCCCGTCCGCGTCGACGCCGCCCACCAGCAGCAGGCCGTCCTGCAGGTAGCCGGGCCCGGACTCGTCGGCGCTGCCGCGGCGTACGGCGGCGCCGGCCACCACGACCACATCGTGGTCGACAGCTGCGTCCACCGCGAGGGCCACCTGCCGGGTCCGCACGTCGATCGCCGGGCCGAGCGCGATGACCCGCGCGCCGGCGGTGACCGCCGCTTCGATCGCCGAGGCTGCCTGCGCCGGGTCGCCGGCGCCCTTGGCGTCGAGCGCCCGGACCGGCAGGATCGTCGCCTCGGGTGCCAGCCCGGCGCGGCCGTCGTCGCCCGCGGCGATCCGCCGGGCCAGCGCCGTGCCGGAGCCGAGCTTGTCCGTGTCCCCCCGCGAGCCACCGGTGACGTCGGCACCGACGGAAACCCGGCCGGCCAGTTCCGGCAGGCGGCCGTCCACCCCGGAGTCGATCACGGCCACCACCACGCCGCCGCCCCGGGTACGCGCCCACGCCTCCAGCACGGACAACTGGCCCTCGACCCAGTCCGCCGCCGTCTCGCGCTTGTCACAGCCCGCGTTCCGCGCCGAGCCGGCCGGCAACTCGCCGTAGCGGACGCCGGCGCCGGCCGCGTCCCACGGCAGCGTCAGCACCCAGCCGCAGGCCAGGCGACCGTCGGCCCGCAGCGAGCCACCGTCCGCCTGCCGGCGACCGGCGTTCAGCGCGAGGATGTCCCGTGCCCGGGCCGGGTCGCCGAGCAGCCGGCGGGAGATCTCGTTCAGCGTCTTGCCGCCGTCCCGCCCGTCGGTGACGCGGTAGAACTTGACGAACTCGGGCCCGGCGGCCGCGGCGACGGGCGCCACCAGCGCACCGGTCAGGGCCGCCGCCGCACCCATCGCGACCAGATTCCGCCACCGCGCCATTCGTTGTCTCCCACCCCCCGGGGCCCGCGTCGTCCGGGCGCTGACTTGATGACGCCCGGACACCGCCCTCAGTTCAACCGCGGCGGCCGATATTTTCTTCGTCCGGTTCGAACTAGGTGCCGCTCTCATCCGTCATACCGGCCGGCCACGACCAACCCCGAGGAGCAAGCCGGTGCGAGGAATCTTCGCCATCGACCCCGCGAGTGAGCGGACCACCCTGCGGATGCGGGCCATCCGCGCGAGGGAACCGATCAGGCGGGTCGCGGCCGTGGTGGCGCTCGCCGCCCTCGTCGGGTCGACCGCGGGCTCGATCGGGCCGAGCTACGCGGCCGGGCCGAGCGATCCGGGCCGGCCGGTGCCCGACGGGCAGGTCGTCATCATCGAGAAGGCCGCCCTGTCCTGTCCCGCGCTCAGCGGCTCCCGCCTCGCCGGCCTGCTGATGGCCGAGTCGGGCCTGAATCCCGAGGCCCGCGACGCCGAGGGGCGCCAGGGCCTGGCGGGACTGACCGACGAGATGTGGCAACGTTGGGCGCCGGTCCCGGGCGCCCCGAGGGCCGACACCGGCGCCAACGTCGTGGCGCTCGCCCACCGGATCTGCGACCTGGCCGGCGGCGCCCGCCTGGCCGGGGTCGAGGGCGACCCATGGCGTGTCGCGCTGGCCGCCCACCGCGTCGGCCTGGAGAAGGTCACCCAGGCGGGCGGTGTGCCGGCTGCCGCGGCGTCCTATGTGAATCAGGTGAATCGGTATGCCGCGTGGTACGGCGCGCTGGACCAGTTCAGGGCGGACAAGGCGGCGGTGCTTCCGGCCAA
>Ga0307516_10007492_pt1 | contig 12552 bp, 12 predicted proteins | sample 19_EM_MG_FD_203310 | JGI IMG/M metagenome (GOLD analysis project Ga0307516, IMG submission 203310) | Populus trichocarpa ectomycorrhiza microbial communities from riparian zone in the Pacific Northwest, United States - 19_EM | ecosystem: Host-associated > Plants > Roots > Unclassified | place...
CGCGCGGCGGGTGAGGTAGCGCTGTTCGGGCAGGCTGGCGGTCATTCGGGCGGCGCGCAGGTAGGACTCGCGGGCGGCTTGTGGGTCACCGGCTTGTTCGAGCAGGTGGGCGCGGACGGCTTCGAGGCGGTGGGTGTGCGCCAGCCGGTCGTCGGCGTCGAGGGTGCCGAGCAGGGCGAGGCCGGCGATCGGGCCGTGCACCATGGCCACGGCCACCGCGCGGCTGAGCGTCACCACCGGGCCGGGTGCCACCTGGGCGAGGACGTCGTACAGGGCGAGGATCTGCGGCCAGTCGGTCTGTTCGGCGGTGCCGGCTTCGTCGTGGACCGCGGCGATCGCCGCCTGGATCTGGTACGGGCCGATAGGGCCGGCGCCGAGCGTACGGGTCAGCAGCGCCTGCCCTTCACCGATCGCGGTGGGGTCCCAGCGGGTCCGGTCCTGCTCGGCGAGCGCGACGATAGACCCGTCGGGGTTGGTGCGGGCGGCGCGGCGGGCGTCGGTGAGCAGCATCAACGCGAGCAGCCCGGCGGCCTCGCCCTCTCCGGGCAGCAGGCGATGCACCAGCCGGATAAGCCGGATCGCCTCCATGGTGAGGTCGGCCCGGTGCAGATCCGGCCCGGAGCTCGCGGTGTAGCCCTCGTTGAAGACCAGGTACAGCACATGCAGGACCACTCCCAACCGGCCGGGCCGCTCGGCCGGCGGCGGCAGCACGAACCGGGCCCCGGCATCGCGGATGCGCTGCTTGGCCCGGCCGATCCGCTGCGCCATCGTGGTCTCCGGGACAAGGAACGCGGCGGCGATCTGCGCGGCGCTCAGGCCGCCCACCGCCCGCAGAGTGAGCGCGAGTTGCGACGGCGGCGACAGGGCCGGGTGGCAGCACATGAACAGGAGCACGAGGACGTCCTGCTCCCCGAAGCCGGCGTCGCTCTTGTCAACCGCGGACACGTCGGTCGGGTCGAGTGCCGCCGTCGCCTCCCTGCGGCGGCGGGCGCTGTCGGTGCGCCAGAAGTCGATCAGGGTCCGGGTGGCCACGGTCAACAGCCAGGACCGGGGCCGGTCCGGTACACCCTCGCTCGGCCACTGAACAGTGGCCGCGATCAGCGCCTCCTGCACGGCGTCCTCGCAGGCGTCGAACTGCCCGTGCCGGCGGACCAGCGCGCCGAGGACCTGCGGCGCCAGTCCACGCAGCAGGCCCTCGATCGCGGGCTCGGAGTTCACCACTTCAGACTGCACCGGCGGGTCACTCCGGCGCGGACTGGTCCATGATTCGCCGGATCTCCATCGGGTATTCGGTGACCGCGACGACCTGCGACGCGATCTCGACGGCGCGCTCGTGGCTGCCCTCGATGATCCAGTACCCGGCGAGGGACTCCTTGATCTCGGCGAACGGGCCGTCCGTCGGGGTCGGGGCCCCGTTGGCGAACCGGACCGTGGTGGCCTGGCCGGGATCCATCAGGTGCTGGCTGTCCACCACCTCACCGGACTCCCGCAACTCCCCGTCCATCCGCATCATCACGGCCTGCATGTCCGCGATCCACTCCGGGCTCCGATCGGCCAGCGACGCGCCCAACCCACCGAACATCATGATCATGTACTTCATGGCGGTTCCCTTCGTCCGGCGCCCTCTGGCGGGCGCTGGCCCCCGGTCGGAGCAGCCACCCCGATACACGACATCCTCCACCAAGATCTTTTCAGTTTTGCGTCTTCGATCAGTATCACCTCGGTGCCGGCGAGGATGCGGCCGTTGACCTGGATGTCTACGCGGCGCTGGCCGGGTGAAGCCAGCCCTTGGCGAACGCGCTCACCGCGCAGGACCGGCGCGGTTGACTCCCCTTCTTCCTGGATTCCGCCTCGGCCCCCGCACCGCGAGCTCACGCTCGTGATTCTGATGGGTCTTCGGTGGCCCTGCCGATGGGGGTAGAGACGGCTACATCGCCACGGCGAACCCGCGCACCACCCTCGCCCAGCGCCGCAAAGCCGAGCACAAAGCTGCGCTGCTGAGCGGGTACGACATGGCCGCCTGGCACACCACGGTCGGCCGGACGTCCAACTGAGCTGTATGTTCGGCTCCACGGGCCTACTCGACGGTGTGCGCGGCCGGCAGGGTTGCCTGCGACATCCTGGTCGCCATCGACGCGTTCATTGCGCCGAAGATGCGCCTTCTTGCGGTTCGCGGTAGCACTGCGATCGTGGCGCGGTTCATCCGCCCGCTGATGCGTACGGGCCGGTTCGCGGCGAGGGCGGCGAGGGCGTCGCTGACGCAGGCTTGGACCGGCATGATCATCCGTCGCATCGGGGTCTGGTCGGCGCCGAACCTGGTGATCATGGGAGTGTCGGTGGCGCCGGGGACCAGCACGGTGACGTTGACGCCGGTGGGCGCGAGTTCGTGGTGGAGGGCTTCGCCGAGGGCGAGGGTGTACGCCTTGGTCGCGGCGTAGTTCGCCACGAACGGCACCGGCTGAAGTCCGGCGATGCTGGACACGAGAAGGATGCCGCCCCGTCCGCGCCGGGCGAGTCGCTGCCCGAAGTGGTGGGTCAGGCTCAGGTGGGTCTCGGCGTTGACGCGTATCTCGTCCAGCAGCGAGTCGTGGGTGCTTGCCAGGAAGGCTCCGAGGACCATGTCGCCGGCATTGGACACGACGATGCCGATGTCGAGGTCGTTGGTGGCTTCGGTGATGGTTCTCAGGAAGCCGGATGTGGCCAGGTCGACCTGCAGGCAGCGGTATTCGATGCCGTATCGGGCGGCGAGGTCCCGGCCGACCTCGTCGAGGACGGGCCGGCGCCGCGCGGCGAGTGCCACGTTGACTCCGTTGGCCGCGAGCTGGCGGGCGAACTCCCGGCCGATGCCCGAGGATGCTCCGGTGACCAGGGCCCAGGGCCCGAACCGCTGTTGGTCGATGCGGCGAAATGCGGTAAGCACGAGGCGCTCCTTCGACGGTGGGGACAGAAACGGGACAGCGGATCGCGGGCGTCTTTTAGGTTTTAGGTAATAGAGGCCGCGGTGGCTGACGGCGAGTCGGTGTGGCGGGTTGACGGGTCTACTCAGCCGGTGCCGGGCCGAGACGTCCGGCCGTTTCGGGTTGTGGTGCGTGGCCGCGGGTGTTGGTCGCGCCGATGGCTATGACGGTGGCGGCGAGCAGAGCGATGCTGGCGGCGAGCAGAGCCCATTGGAATCCGGAGGTGAGTGCCGCTGATGGGGTGGCCTGGTTGGCGAGGAGGTGGGTGGTGCGTGCGGTGGCGATGGCGGAGAAGACGGCGAGCCCGAGTGCGGAGCCGAGTTGTAGTGAGGTGTTGAGCAGCCCGGCGGCGAGGCCGGCATGGTTGGCCGGAACGCCGGCATTGGCGGCGGTGGTGACGGTTACGAACACGGCGCCGAGCCCGATCGACATGACAGCCAGGCCGGGCAGCAGGTCGGTGAGGTAGGAGCCGTGGGCCGGGACGCGGGACAGGTAGTACATCCCGGCGGCGGCGATGAGCGTGCCCGTGACGATGATGGGCCGGGTGCCGATTCTGGGGATGAGTTGGGAGGACACGCCGGCGGCGAGGATGATGCCGGCGGTCACGGGTAGGTAGGCGGAGCCGCTCTGGATCGGGGTGTAGCCGAGGAAGTTCTGCATGTAGAGGGTGAGGAAGAAGAACATCGACAGGAAACCGGCGAAGGCGATCAGCTGGGTGGCGTCGGCCGCGGCCAGTCCCTTGATGCGGAACATGGCGAACGGGAACAGCGGCTGCCGGGTGCGCCGCTCGACGACGGCGAACGCGGCGAACAGGACGGCGGCGGTGCCGAGTTCCCCGATCGTGTGTCGGTTGCCCCAGCCGGCGTCCGGGGCTTTCACCAGGGCGTAGATCAGCAGCAGCATCGCGGTGGTGACGAGGACGGCGCCGGGCAGGTCGAGGGTGGCCAGCCGGGCGCGGCGCCGCTCGCCCGGGACGAGCCGGAACGCGGCGACGACGATGAGTACGCAGACCGGAATGTTGACGAACAACACCCACCGCCAACCAGGTCCTTCGGAGAGCACGCCACCGAGGAAGACACCCGCGGCGGCGGCGACCCCGCTGATCGCTCCCCACACGCCGAGCGCCTTGGTGCGGTCCTTGCCCTCGGCGAAGGTGGTAGTGAGGATCGACAGCCCGGCGGGCGCCATCAGCGCCGCGCCGATGCCCTGCGCGACGCGGGCGCCGACCAGCGTGCCGGCGTTCGCGGCGAGTCCACCCACGAGCGAGCACACCGCGAAGACGATCGTGCCGGCCACCAACAGGCGCCGACGTCCGAGCAGGTCAGCGGCCCGCCCGCCGAGCAGCAGGAAACCTCCGTAGGTAACCAGGTAGCCACTGAGTACCCACTGCAGGCCCTGCTGCGAAAAGCCCAGGTCGGTGCGGATCGACGGCAGCGCGACGTTCATGATCGACGAGTCGATGATGTCCATGAACTGGACCGCGCACAGCAGCAACAGCGTCAACACGCCTCGGCGGGTTGATAGGAACGTGCGTGCAGGGGTGACTACAGCCATGGCAGGAGAACCTCCATCCGAATCTTAGTGAGTTGGCTGACTAACTCGGACGTTAGCAGGCCGAGCGGACGCTTGGCTATGCTGTGAGTGAGATGACTGACTCAAGCAATCGCGGTGGTAAGCGGGAACGGCTCGTCGCCTCCGCCGGCGACCTGCTGCACCGCCAGGGCGTGGCGGCCACCACCCTCGCGCAGGTCGCGGACGCCGCCGATGTCCCGCCCGGCAACGTGTACTACTACTTCAAGTCCAAGGACGACCTGGTTCGCGCCGTTATCGACGCGCGGGCCGACCAGGTGCGCACGATGCTCGATTCGCTGCAGGCGCGACGCAGCCCCGGGGCCCGGCTCAAGGCGCTGGCGCACCAATGGGTGGAGATGCGCGACCTGATCGCACGCTACGGCTGCCCGTTCGGCACCCTTGCCGCCGAGCTCGACCGGCGCGAGGACGGCCTCGACCGGGAGGCGGCCAAGCCGATCGGCCTCATTCTCGACTGGGCCGAGGAGCAGTTCCGCCAACTGGGCAGGCGCGACGCGCGGGAACTCTCGGTCAGCCTGTTCTCCGGCGTGCAGGGCGGCGCGCTGCTGGCCAACGCCTTCCGGGACCCGGAGCTGATGACCGGCCAGGTACGCCACCTGGAACGCTGGATCGACTCCCTGCAGTAAGACCTACCCGCGTTCAACCCATCCTTGTCGCGGGGCCGGCCCCGCGCTACTGGGCACCGGCAGCTGGGGTGACCTCGCCGTCGGGACCAACGCCATCGCGGTACTGGCCGTTCTGACCTACACCACCGCTGTGCGTCGCTTCGCCCGTCTGGCCACCGCGGACCGACACCGCCCGTCACGCGTCTGTCGGCTGAGCTGCGTCGTCCGTGCGGGTCTGTGCGGTGTCGGGCAGGCCGAAGATGGGGAACAGGTCCGGGTCGGGGAAGCCGGTGATGGTGGCGACCTGGTCGTCGGTGATGGTGAGGACCATGATCCCGTAGCCGCGGCAGTCGCCGGTGCTGGCGTCGGGCAGGTACGCCGCGAGGGTCGGGTGACCGTTGGCCCGGGTGACGACCAGATCGATGAGGTCGAGCCGCCCGTCGGCGGGCACGGCGGCGAAGAACCCGGCCACCTGCTCGCGGCCGACGATCCGGATCGCCTGCGGTGGCATGGTCAGCGTGACATCGTCGCGCAGCAATGCGGCCAGCGCGGGGATATCGCAGGCGTGCCAGGCCCGCAGGAACCTGTCGAGCACCTGCTGTTCGCGGTCGCCGAGCTGACGTGGCCCCCAGCCGGTGGCTGGTGCGGCGGCGAGGGTGGCGCGGGCCCGTTGCAGGGCGCTGTTCACCCCGGCCACGGTGGTTTCGAGCAGATCCGCGACCTCGCGGGCCGGCCAGCCGAGCACCTCGCGCAGGATCAATACCGCCCGTTGGGTGGCCGGCAACAGTTGCAGCGCGGCGACGAACGCCAGCGCGACGCTCTCCCGCCGCTCGGCGACCGCGGCCGGGTCGGCATCGGTGTCGGCCAACTCGTCGAGCAGCGCGTCCGGGTAGGGCTGCAGCCACGCCGCCTCGGCCGTCGAGGTCAGCGGGTCACGCCCGCGCCGGTTGATCATCTTGAGGCAGGTGGTGGTGGTGATCCGGTACAGCCAGTGCCGTAGCGGGCCGGTACCCCGGTAGCCGCCCAGCCCGCGCCAGGCCCGCACGGTCGCCTCCTGCACCGCCTCCTCCGCGTCGGTGTAGGAGCCGAGCATCCGATAACTGTGCAGGTGCAACGCCCGCAGATGCGGCGCCACCAACACCCGGAACGCCTCCCCGTCACCCGAGCGGGCAGCCGTCAACGCCGCCTCGACGTCAGGGTCGGCGCTGGCGAGGTCAGGGCGATGCGTCGTACTCACCGGAACACGGTAACGCCCGGGTATGACAAGACCGATGAGTTCACCACCGGATCGGGATCAGACACAGACGAAGGGGTCGCACCGGCCCCGCGATATTCCGACGACAGGAAGATACGGCTGATGAGTGCACCGTTCGTCTGGTTCGACCTCACCACCACCACCACCACCACCAGCAGCGACGGCGTGCAGGACTTTTACACGCAGTTGTTCGGCTGGACGATCGGCCCCGGCCTGGGCGACTACCAGGGATTTGTCACCGACGGCGAGCAACCCTGGGCCGGGATCCTGCCCGCCGACGCGGCGAGCGCCGGGCGGTGGATCCCCTATGTCGTGGTCGACGACCTCGACGCCGCCGCGAAGCAGGCCATCGCCTTGGGCGGCAGCATCGTGCGGGACAAGACCGTAGGACCGGCCGGGACCTCGATCGTGGTGACCGATCCCGGCGGGGCGGCCGTCGCACTATTCACCCCCGCCGGATGACGTCCGGCCGCCGGCCGTGCGGGGTCGCCCAGACCAACCACCACCCGCACGGCCCGGCGGCCGACGTGCAACGACCCCACCCACGCCGACCCACAGAAAGCCGACGCAACCGATGACCGGTGAAGAACTGTTCTGGGACCTGGTCGAACCGATGTACACCGACCCGGCCGTGCAACGCTCCACCATGATGGGCCTGCCCTGCGTACGCGTCGACGGCCGGTTCTTCGCCTCCCTCGACCGGCGCACCCAGGCACTGCTGGTCAAGCTACCCACCGCGCGGGTCGGCCAGCTCATCGCCGACGGCGTCGGCGAACCGTTCGCCCCCGCCGGACGGGCGTTCCGGGAATGGGTAGCCATCCCACAGCCTGACCGAGAACGCTGGCAACGCCTGCTCACCGAAGCCCGCGACCACGCCGGCCCGCCCACGCCGGAGGCCGGACCAGGCAATCCGGCCGATACCACCGCCTTCGGCGGGTTCAGCGCCGCCGCGGTGGCGTTTCTTGCCGGGCTGGAACGCGACAACTCCAAGCGGTACTTCGACACCCACCGCCGCACCTACCAACAGCAGCTGTTCGAGCCGTCCAAGACCTTCGTCGTCGCCCTCGGCGCGGAACTGCGCCGCCGGGTCTCCGAAGGGCTGCGCGCCGAGCCTCGGATTGGCGGCAGCCTGTTCCGCATCGCCAACGATCTGCGCTTCGCCAAAGACAAGCCGCCGTACAAGCCTCACCTCGACCTGGCCTTCTGGCAAGGCGACACCGGCCCCCGCAGCGACCCGTCCCTCATCCTGCGAATCACGCCCGCCGAGATCCACCTCGGCGCAGGCGTATTCGCCTCCACCAGCGCCGCCCGCGACCGCTACCGGACCGCGTTACACGACCCGGCGCTCGCCGCCGAACTCGACACCGCCGTCACCACATTGATCGCCGCCGGTGCTGAACTGAGCGAACCAACCCGCACCCGCCCACCCGCCGGCCTCACCGCCACCGGGCCGACGGGACGGTTCGCCGTCCGCGACGGCTTCCACATCGTCCACCGCCTCCCCCATCCCCAGACCATCACCACCGCCCGGTTTGTCGCCTGGTGCGCCGATCGGCTCGTACCGTTCGGACCGGTCCACCACTGGCTCGCCCGCCGCCTCAGCCCATCAGACCGACCACCCAACCCGCCCAGCGGAACCAGTCCCGTCAGGCGAGGATGAAGTAGCGCAGCCATAGGTAGGGCATGGAGACCCCGACGGTGACGGCAGCGACGATAAGGCCGTACTTGGTGAACTCCCAGAAGCTGATGCGTTTGCCGGCGCGTTCGGCGAGGCCGAGGATCACAACGTTGGCCGAGGCGCCGATGGCGGTGGCGTTGCCGCCGAGGTCGGCACCCAGCGCCAGCGCCCACCACAGCACGCGGGACTGGTCGGTGTTGCCGTTGGCGTTGACGAGTTCGGCGACGACGGGGCTCATGGTGGCGACGTAGGGGATGTTGTCGACGATGGCCGACAGCAGGGCGGAGCCCCAGAGCAGGACCATGGTGGCGAGTAGCAGCTCGCCCTCCACGGCGTCGGCGATCGCGGTGGAGAGTTTTCCGATGGCGCCGGTGTTGACCAGGGCGCCGACCATGATGAACAGCCCGGCGAAGAACGCCAGCGTGGGCCACTCGACGTCTTTGGCGACGGATTCGGCGTCCAGCCGCGACAACGCCAGCAGTCCCAGCCCGCCGACCATCGCCACGACCGACGGATCCAGATGCAGCACCGTGTGCAGGACGAACGCTGCGGTGACCAGAGCGAGGACGGCCATGCTGATAACCAGAAGGCGTCCGTCGCGGATGGCGTCACGTTCGCGCAGGATCATGATCTGCGCGGCGCGTTCAGGGTCGTAGCGGAACGCGGAGCGGAACAGGACCCGGCACAGCCCGACGAACACGACGAGCAGAATCACCACCAGCGGGGCGAGGTGGACGAGGAAATCGTTGTAGGCCAGCCCTCCACGGCTGGCGATGATGATGTTGGGTGGGTCGCCGACCAGAGTGGCCGTGCCGCCGATGTTGCTCGCCATGGCTTCGGCGATGAGGAACGGCACGACCGGAACCTTGAGCCGCTCGCAGACCAGGAACGTGACCGGGGCGATCAGCAGCACCGTGGTGACATTGTCCAGCAGGGCGGAGGCGAACGCGGTGACCACGACCAGGATGACCATGACGCGAAACGGACGGCCCTTGGCACGTTTGACCGCCCAGATCGCGAGATACTCGAACGCGCCGGTGCGTTTGAGGACCGCGACGATGAGCATCATGCCCAACAGCAGGAAGATGACGTTCCAGTCGATGCCCGCCTCTTCGGAGAAGAACGCGTGCTCGGCGTCGGTGGCCCCGACAAGCAGCATCAGGACGGCCCCGCCGAGCGCCGCGGCGACCCGGTGGATCTTCTCAGTGGCGATGAGGGCGTACGCGATCGCGAAGATCGCGACCGCCATCCAGGCGGTGGCGCTCACGCGGCGAACATCCGGTCCAGCAGGGCATCCAGAGTGATCGCGCCGAGCATCGTCCTACTCTTGTCCACGACGGCGACCAGCGGCGTGCGGGTGCGGGCCATGAGCGCGGCGACCTCCAGCACGGTGGCGTCGGGAGAGACCACAGCCAGGTCCCGGCCGTGTTCGGGCAGTGTCTGGGCGACCGTTCGGTCACCCAACTCCCGCAGGAACAGGTCGGCGGCCGCCTCATCGATGACCCGGGCCAGGTTCGGATCGTCCTGGCAGTACTGCGGGACGGCCATGCGCAGCACCTGGGTTCCGGCCAGGACCGTGAACGGGTAACCCCGCTCATCCACGACGATCAGCCCAGGAAGATTCTGCCCGGCCAGCAGCCGGGCAGCCTCGATGGCCGGCGTGTCGAGCCCGACGGTGGGAAACGGTACGGCGAGTTCCAGCGCGCGCATGAAGGGTGCTCCTCGACAGGTGGCGACAGCAAAGACATCGCCGACCAGACTTCCCGGCACACCTGACGAGAACATACCCCATGATCCGTGTCGCATTGCTGTTCCCCGGGTTCCCGGACCAGCGGTTCCCAGGTTCGTCTCATCGCGGTTCTATTCGTCGACCCAGCCGCCGGGTTGTCTCGGATCGACGGCTGGAGCGGCGTGGGCGAGCCTTCGATACCCGTAGCCGAGGATTGCGGCCAGCCCTATCAGCGGGGTATACGGCCACGGCGCCGAGTCGCCAGAACCTTTTGTGAGGCTTTTCAGCGGACTGCGGCCGTGGCCCCGGATGCGGTGGCGCTGCGCACGGTCGGGGGCACGCAGACGCTGACGTGGCGTCAGTACGCGGATGAGGTGCGTGCAGTTGCCGCCGGGTTGAGCGCGCTGGGCGTCGGCCGGGGCGACACGGTCGCGCTGATGATGGCCAACCGGGTGGAGTTCTATCCGCTGGAGGTAGGGGCGCAGCATCTCGGGGCCACGTCGCTCTCCGTTTACAACACGCTGGCGGCCGAACAGTTGGCCCATGTGCTGGCCAACGCCGGCCCGAAGGTAGTGATGTGCGAAGAGCAGTACGTCGAACTGATCCGGCGGTCCGGGGCCGCGGTCGAGCATGTGGTGTGCGTCGACGGCGCGCCCGACACCGCTGCGTAGTAGCCAGGTGGTGGACATGGAGAAGCCCTCCTTGTTCTCCGCGGCCCAAGCCACGGGCCGACCAGGCTTCCCGGCTCACCCTGGTTGTGTTGCACGGAATTTAGTTCATACTGAAACTCGCGAATAGGGGGCCGAGTGGCCGAGGACGAGCAACTACTGGAATGGGCCGAGCAGGTCGCCCAGTACCTGGCGCGCGACGGTGTGCCGCCGATCGCCGGGCGGATCCTGGGCTGGCTGATGGTCTGCGACCCGCCGGAGCAGTCAGCCGGTCAGATCAGCGCCGCCGTCGGTGCCAGCCGCGCATCCCTGACCATGAACCTGCGGCTGCTGACCAGCATGGGATTCCTCACCTGGCGCACCCGGCCAGGCGATCGCACCATGTACTACCGCATGGCAGACGACGCCTGGCAGACGGTGGTCCGGCGGCAGATCGCCGGGATCGCCTCCTTCTTGGACATCACCCGCCAGGGACTTGACCTGCTCGGCCCCGAAGACGACAAGGCCGCGCGCATACGCCAGGCACACGCCACCTTCGCCTGGATGGCCAAGATCTTCGACAACGCCCCACCCATCGAACAGGAGGACCCATGACCCGCCACGCCATCGTCATCGGCGCCGGCATCGGCGGCCTGGCCACCGCTCTGGCGCTACACCGGATCGGCTGGCGCGCCACCGTCCTGGAACGCGCCGGCGAGCTCGGCGAGATCGGTGCGGGCATGTCACAGGCCCCGAACGCGCTACGCGTCCTCGACGAACTCGGCGTCGGCGAGCGTGCCCGCCAAGCTGGCATGCCCACCCACGCGACCGGCAACCTACGCACCGCCGACGGCCGCCACCTGCAACGCGCCCGCCCCGGCGACCCAGCCGCGCTGCTCGCCTTCCACCGCGCCGACCTGCACCGAGTGCTCCTGGATGCGGTCCCGGAGGGTTGGGTTCGCACCGCCGCCGAAGTCACCGCGCTCCGGCAGGACGGCGGGGGCGTCGCGGTCGACTATTCCGGCGGCGAGGTGAGCGCCGACTTGGTCGTCGCGGCCGACGGCATCGGCAGTACGGCCCGGCAGCTACTGTGGCCAGACGCGCCTCCACCGCGCTTCCTCGGCCGCACCGCCTGGCTGGGCATCGCCCCGATCACCGGACTGCCGGGCAGTGTCACCCTCGGCCCCGGCGCCTACTTCCTCATCCACCCCCTCTCCCGTTCCCGCGCCTACTGGGCCTACGTCTGCACCGCCGACCAGCCGGGCATCCGCTACGAGCACGAAAAGACCGAAGTAACCCGCCACACCGAGGGCTGGCACGACCCGATCCCGGCGCTGATCGACGCCACGCCGGCCGACGCGGTGATCCATATCGACATCCGTGACCTCGACCCGCTGCCGTCCTACGCCAACGGCCGGGTGGCGCTACTCGGCGACGCCGCCCACGCGATGAGCCCCGACCGCGGCCAAGGCGCAGGCCAGAGCCTCGAAGACGCCGTCGTGCTGGCGGCCGCGCTCGCCGGCGAGCCGACCATCGAGGCAGCACTGCACCGCTACGACAACCAACGCCGCCCCCGCACCCAGAACACAGCCCGCGGCGCCCGCGCCGACGGCCGCCGCACCACCTCACGCGCCGCCCACCGAGCGATGACCACCATGATCCGGCTGACACCCGCCGCCCTGTGGCGCAAAGGCATCGCCCCGGACAGCAACCCCACCTGGCGCTGGCAACCGCCCCACCTACCCAACCCCCACGAGCCGGGGACAGCCGCTACCAGATGAGGTGTCGAGGCGACCGGTGCAGAACCAAGGAGCACACGCCACCGGCCGCCCGGCTTCGGCACCTGCTGCGCGTTTCAGGGCGGCGCCTCCTCGCTGCGCAGCTGCGGGTACTGGACGATCCAGAGTCGATCGCGGGCGGCAAACGGATACGGGCGGTGACCTGACGAGAATGTCGCCGGAAATCGCCGGTCTCATGCGGGACGAGATGGCGGCGGTCGAGCCGACGCGTTTTGGACGCGCGGTCACGGTGTATGCCTCGCTGATGTCGTTGATGCTCGTCCGGCGGCGTGAAGGGTGCAACTTGGCGGAT
>Ga0307516_10007494_pt1 | contig 12551 bp, 13 predicted proteins | sample 19_EM_MG_FD_203310 | JGI IMG/M metagenome (GOLD analysis project Ga0307516, IMG submission 203310) | Populus trichocarpa ectomycorrhiza microbial communities from riparian zone in the Pacific Northwest, United States - 19_EM | ecosystem: Host-associated > Plants > Roots > Unclassified | place...
TCTACGATGGTGCACTAGTCGGGTTGATCTCGAAGCGCCATGTAGCCCACCCGCTCAAAGATGATGTGATCGAAGGCCCCCGATCGATTTCGCTTTGCGGGGTGATCCATTAGGAGTCTGGATGGCGTCGCTGATTACACTTTTCTTCCTGCCAGTCAATCGTGATGCGCGATCGTGACACAGGCCGCTCTCGCGGTTTCGGTTTCGTCACCTTCAGCAGCAACGACCAGGCTGAGGCCGCTATCAGTGGCCTCAACGAGCAGGAGCTCGATGGCCGAAGGATCAAAGTCAACCTTGCCAACAGCCGTGGTTCTGGTGGCGGCGGTGGAGGAGGAGGTTTGTTTCCCTGGAAATAACCCCTTTGTGCCCTTTCGCTTACCCCTGGTATTATAGGATACGGCGGCGGAGGCGGAGGCGGAGGGTATAGCCGCGGTGGAGGCGGAGGAGGTTACGGTGGAGGCGGATACGGCAACCAAGGTGGATACGACCGTGCGTCATGTGGTTGAGTCGACTTATTCACTCTTACGATGTTTTACAGAAGGAGGATACAGCACCGGCGGTGGAGGGTATCAGCAGCCGTACAGCGGTGGATACGCCCAGGGATACTAAAGTCAGCCCCTTTTCCTACCGGTCATCTTTGATGCTGATGAGCGAATGCATTAGATATGACAACTTTCATTGGCGCGGCCTGCCATGTCCATTCTCCCCTGCATCGTCCCTTGGTTCAGGTTCACGTCTGGGTCCCCTGATTGCGAAACAAAAAATTCCTAGGGTTTCTCGTGTACTACTAGTGCCACACTTCCCCTTTCTTCTCATTCACCAAGCCGCGTCCTTCTTTACATGTATGTCAATAGCTGTGTGCCTTCGGGAAGCACTGTAAACTCATTGTGTCAAAGCTCGCGTCCGACTGGTCGCTTGTGTCAGTGCATCGCCACCACTTACTGCGAGCCGAAAACCAACGCGTTCCGCCCACGAGGGCCTATTCGGAGAGCGCCTGAGTTTTTTTTGAACTTGGGATTTCATTGTGGGCAGAGGGAAATGCGATGATAAAATGTCAAAAATACAGTTGAGAGCGGGTATCTGTGTCCCAAAAACAACGCGGGTGTCTATACGAAGGGGGAGGGGAATAGGGAGCATAGGGGCGGATGAACGGTAGCAAAAGCGTGCTGGAGGGGGGAACGGTAACCTCTATATTGGGCACTCCACGTGAATAGAAATCAACCCTCGTGTATCAATTTGCTTGAGGTGGCGGGCTATACACTCCTTCGTCTTGTTCGACGACTGGCGAGACCCCGCCGCGACCATGAGCCGTACACTCTTCAGCTTAACAAACCTCGTTTGCGTCAGGGCGCTCCAGAGCGACGGCCAATCAAACCGATCAAAATCATCCGGAGTGAAGATGTCGGTGATTCCGAGGTCGATTTCTTCGACGTGCGGGGAGGATATTTGGGATATCACGAGGGGGATCCACGGGAGGGTCCCTATCCCAGCGAAGAGGAAGTTGAGTGTCTGGAGATCCGTACAATGGGATATCGTCGGGAACAGATCTGCGCTGCCTGTAATCGGGAGAAGGGGGCTTGGTAAGTACGGGCGCTCCACCTTGGATGTGAAATGAAGGGGCTAAAAAGTGGGGGGCCTCGACGGCCAAGGGGGGGGGGGGAGATGAACGGGGGGGAGAGCGGCGTTTTCTGTATCAATCGCTTCCGTCCTTTTCATCGAAAAATAGGGGGAGGCGACGGACTTACCGTCTTTTGAATCCGGTGCTGTCGGCAGGAGTGCATACGACACACTCAAATGGCGCAAATTCGACCCGACAGCCGGCAACAGACGTGTGATGGCTGGACATTCAATGTGTTGTTGGAAAACGACAAGGAAGCCGACGTGGGTGCAGAAACCTTCGGATACCAGCCAATCTATCACTACCGGCATGTGGACCGACGAGTAATAGATGATCACGAGGAACTTGAGCTCCGGGCGGGGGACAGAGGGGGGTCTGGGGGTATATGCGTCGATTTGGTCGAAGGTTATTGTGTCAATTCGAAGGTTCTCCAGCAAAGGACACGACCATACGAGTTCGACAAATGGGCTGAAGTTGGAAAAGTGGCACATGCTGAGTTGGACAACTTTGGCGGTCGAGAGGTTGGGATAGATGCTGGCCAGGAAACCGTCCTCTCCAAAGACTGCACCGACGAACGTGAGTTGTTGGAGGATTCTGAGCGTTGAGAATATGGGGATTAGAGTTTCTGTCATCCATTTCGCTTCGGTCGCCTTGGAATTGTCGTCATTTCGGTCCGTTGGGAACTCGACTGTCAGGTCAACTATGCAGGACGTGATAGCTGGGGAACTCTTGAGAAACTCCGCGTAATCGGTTCCGTCACCGGAATAACGCAGGACCACACGGTTCCAGAGCTGGAATCGGCTGGCGGGGAGCCATGCCTTGCAGGTGAGGCTGCACGCCTTGAGAGCATCCCGCTCGTCATGGAGAAAGTCGATTACTCTGTCCGACAGTTCTGGTGGAATACCAGAGTGGGCGGGTGAGGGTAGAACTTGTGGGGAAGTGACGTCCACAATGACGGCCATGGCTTGGGTGGCAAGTTAGCACTCGGGGGGGTCGAGAGATAGAATGGGGGATCTGTGCTCACCAGGGCTAGGAATGGAGATGGGATTCGCGTAGAAGCAAGGGGTGCACTCTCTTGAGTTAAACCTCTTTGGCGAACGCAGACTGAGTTCGCGAAAGTGTGATCTGTGGCAGAGATGGCGGGGGTGAGCTGGAGAGTATTTTGGTGGATCTGGATGGAACTGAGACGGAAAGGAAGCTATCGAGTGACAGGTCGTGGATAGCAAAGAACCGGCTGGACTTTGAAAGACTCTGGGGGAGGAGGAACGTAAACCATGGTCGGGGTGTTTTGTCGAGGCGTTTGCGTTCGTGGGAATTTAGTCATTAGAATCATGTGCCATCAAGCGAACGATGACTCTCGAGCTGGCTGGCACTTAATCCGACGATTTGGATCATCCGCACTCAAGCCTCATACGGGGGTTTCGTCTACACAGGTTGGTACCCGCAAACGTTCAACCTCCTGACCGAACGCACATTACGTTACCAATACCCGGATGGACGGTCCTGTTATCGCACAATGATGTCGAAAGTGTTTCATATGGAGGCCTCTATCTGTTACAAACACGTCCAGATTACATACAAACCTCGGGAGAGACTCGCCAACAACATGAATGAGAGGAAGGTCGAAATGGATCATCCGAGTCTTCCCGGCGTAGCCCCAGCACGACCTTCCCCATGCTCCATGAAGTTCCGTAGAACCTTCCGCTCGTTCGATCACAACGCCCCATATACGGCTTTCCCGTCCATAACGGTGGCCAGCACCTTCGTTTTCAAGACCTGGTCAGCAGGCACTTCCATAATGTCTTGCGAGAACACGACGTAATCGGCTCGTTTACCAGGAACGATCGAACCCAGGATGCTATCCGTGAACGATGCGTAAGCAGGATCGATAGTTATTCCTAAAATGGCTCAGATATCAGCTATCCCTTGCTCGAAAAAAGATTTAGAGGTCGTGAAAGGGTCTCTTCACCTCTTAACGCTTCTCTTCGACTGATCCTCTGCTCAGGGAACCAACCGCCGGGCCCGTGGGGTGATCGCCCGTCGGGAGACACCCGTGTTATCGCAGCGTAGAACCCAGCCAGCGGGTTTATATCCTCTACTGGCGTATCAGAGCCCAACGTGATCCTGGCCCCTTCGTCGATGATGGATCTGAATGCATACAGTCCTTTGACCCGCTCCGGTCCCTACTCATATACCGTCAGCGGTCCCGCGAGCCGAATGACCCCTTGGACAAACAAAAACTCACAAGCCGGCTTTCTGCATACCACATGTCACTGATGCTGTATTAACAAAGAGTTAATGTCGAAGGGTCATCAGAAAACCGTTACGTCCTCGGCTTACGCATGAGTAGGTTGGACGCTAGCGATGACTGAATTGCTCCGTTGATCAATACAACTTCTGAAGATGGAAGGACCGGGAGACTTACCTCCGAGCTTTCCGAGCCGAGCCATATCCCTCCTCGTCATGATTTGGGCGTGCTCGAGTCGAGGGCGCAGGGCGGTGACGTTCGTGGCCTTGAGCGCGTTCTCGAACACGTCCAAAACGATCGCGTTTGCCCGATCTCCAATGGCGTGAATGTTCTAAAGAAAAAAAGGGAATAAAGTTAACGTGAAAAGAAAGTGGACGAAAATCATCGGACTGACAACTTGCCACCCGTCGCGCAGGAAATTTGGGATGATCTCGTTCAGAACCTCGGTAGATAGGCGCATGAACCCGCGAGTCTCCGGATTGTCCGAGTATGGTTCGTACAGCTGTCGAAAAAAAAAAGAACGGGTCGGCACACATCGGAAGCGAACAACGCAATGACATACGGCAGCTCCTCCAGATCTCAAAGCGCCTAATCTCTAAAGTCAGCGAACGGTTTTACCCCACACTCGTCAGATCTGCTCACCATCGCCGAAAATTTTAACGCTGCGTGAAGTGAGACGGTGGTTGCCGGCAGCGATGACCTTTGCTGAGGTATTGCCCCAATAGGGGCCGTTTTCATCGAAATATCGCATCCCATAGACGCGTAGCTAACGTCATACATCAGTGCCACATATCGAACGTTCCAGCGTGAAAGAATGTACTGGTAGGTTGTTGTTCACAGCTTGTCTGTAAACCAATCAGCACGCGGGCGGGGGGACGCAGGGGATTACGTAGAATGCTGACCGCTCGAAGAATTTTAATGAGATAGGACTGAAACCTGCGTCGTGCACGGAAGTCAGGCCCACAGCGTGTGCGTCCTTGACCATGATTGCCCATCGTTGGAGAAGTTGCTTCTCGGTCGGAGGCGGCCTGGGAACTAGGTCCTGGGCATTGTCCAAGAATACGCCTGCAGGTGATGGATCAGGCAATCCCGGACCCGTGGCGTCCGCAGGGCACACTCACCGGTGGGGTTTCCCATCTCATCGCGAACGATGTGGCCGCCCTCAACGTGGGCAGGGATCGGCGCCATGGCGTCCAGAATTTTTTGCGACACCCAGAGGGCGTGGCCATCCTTGCTCTGGAGCACCACGGGGCGCCCACGAATGACAGGGTCGCTTTCCATCTCCTCCTGCATCGCTCGTGGTTTAGTCCATGGATTCGCGTGGATCAGAAACTGAGCTTACCGTAGTTGGCCACTGCTCCGCAGGCCATCTGGTATGATCCCACCCCCAACCCTCGACAAAGTAGGATGCGTTGTGATAGATCGTCGGGTCCCCCTTGATATAGTTGGAAACGTGCTCCACGGCCTCTATAATTCGTTGTGACGGTCAGGCGAGTGCGCTCTGGAACTAGGATGACGCAAGGCAAGGGCCTCACCGAGTGCGTTCCGGGCGTCCTCCATGGGTATCTGCCTCTGAGCGCCATACTCGAGGGCGTGGACGTGCGAATCTGTGGGGCGGGATATTAAGAAGGGGGTGATGTGATATGGGGGAAGGGAGGGGGTAGATTTACCTGTGAGTCCCGGAACGACAATTGCGCCGGGCTTGATGTGGATCAATTTGTATGATGAATACCGGTCTGTGAGGTCAGCTTGGGGAAATGAGCCATGGGCAGATGACCTGAATGATGGGTTCATGTGACATACCACGGGCACCGGTGTCGACGATGAAGTGACCGTGGACGGCCATGCACTCGACCATGGAGTCATCATGATCGACAGAGTAAATCTTTTCTGTCCCAGGGGGGGAACAGAGGACGTAGGAGGAAGCGGACGACGTGGAATGGAAGGTGTGGAGGCAGAGAAGGAGGGTGACGGATAACGCAAAGGAAGCGGTTAAAATGAAACCACGAGTGACAGTGGTCGCCGGTGGCGGGTTCGACGGCGGAGGGATGCTGGAAGCCTTCAACTTTTTCGGGGACGTCTTTGCGGACGTCGCCGGACTCGGTTGGCGCTGCCTGAGCTCGGAGTCGGACATTGGGGAGAGGGAGGAGGGGGAGGGGGGGTCGTTGAGGGATTAGGGAGCCCTCGCAGGTGTATATACGAGCTGGCCTTGAACTCATTGGCGAATTCTGATCCGAACACCCGGGCTGCTTTCACTACGAACGGGCAAAGAGAGAGTAGACGGTGGTGATTTCCTGGGGGGCTTCTTGCATACAAAAGCCTTTGGTCGTTTGATTTGCGAATAGGCGATGGGGAAAAAACCTGCGCGTCAACTGTCCACTGTCAACCCAACAACTGGTTCTCGCCGAACGTGCAGAGCGTCTGCGAGCGACCGTTTTGTCTGATAGTCTGTCTGATATGTCCAGCGTTCATCACGGGCGCCTTGCTATACACGAGTGTTCCACCTCCTCATCCGTGAGCGCGTAGTCGCCACCCTCGAAATATTCCCCCTAAAAGAACAGACGGCAGTTCGGTTAATCACCGACCTCGTCTGCGAACCGCGTCCAAATCGCGCAACGACTTTAAAGCTTAATATTTACATATCAGAAAGACCCTAATTGATCTTGATTGGCCCCTTTCGCATAAGTATCCACCCCAGCGCCCGCCTGTCTCCCTCGGCATATTTCCAAACGCCCACTCAGGTAAGTAAAGCGCAATTTGCTTGATTTTTTTCACACTTTAACTCCGAAAGGCGCCTAGTCACATGGTCATGTGAGGTAATCATCCCCAAGACGCGTCCTCGACGCGACGAGTCACGCTGTGACCAGCCGCGTGTCCACTGACCGCCATTCGTCCTGCTCGTTGCTGCCCCACCCCGACGCCTTTCGTTTGCTTGGGTGCCCCGGTTTAATTTCACCTGGGGGTGTACTTAGATTTCATCTTCGCTTGAGGCCATGTCTCAAAATGTCAACCCCCGTGGTCAGAAGCGCAAGCTAGAGGACGGCCATGGCTCCTCCGGCCACCCAGATAAGAGATTACGCGAGACAAACGTCTCCAGCCATAACTCCAACGGTGAATTGTATTGGGTTGTCCAATGGTGCGCCGGGTGGCAGACGGTTACGTTCCTATATTCACCGGTGTTTCCCAGGCGATCGCCCCAGCACAAGAAACACAAGACCTGGGACGGAGACGGCGTTCTAATCGTTCGCGGGTTGACTTACTTCAAACTCTTGGACCAATCCAGTATAACGTGCGAAACTAACGATGTTCTTGTTGACGCTTGACAAAACCATCTCTATACCAGGCTTGCCTCGGGTCCACCAAATCCTATCCCAACCAAACTTGAGAGTGGCACATGCCTTAAATGGGGCGACAAGGAAGCCCATTTGGATTACCCTATCACCCACCAGGACTTCTTGTCTGGGAGGCATTGCTCCCCCATTCACACCCTGGACGTGGAAACTGCTCCCGTCCGGACATCTGCACCTTCCATCAAACAGTTCGTGCCACCTAAGCAGTTTCGACCCCTGGCAGCCATAGGTTCTTCTAGTGCTAAGAGGAAACCGATTTCACTACACCCTGTGAACTTGATCAAGCCACTTGTTCACCCTGCCAACAACGCTCAGGGCTCGTCAAAGGCGCTGCCTGACTCGTATTGGTCCGCCCAATGGTCCGTCGGGGCACCTTTCGTGACACCTGAATGCTAAAATTACTGTAGGCGGAAACCCCAGCAAAAGAAACACAGGACCTGGGATGGCGACGGTTTTGTTACGTGCACAGAAGGAGGACTTCTGCGACTAATATCAGAGTCTGGGAAAATGTGAGAATTTCCACGCTAGTCCAGAAAGTCAAACGTTGACCGACGCGTTGGGCGAAGACTCGGCACAAAGAAAGCAGACAAACCGCCAGTTACCGGACAGAATCTGTTCATCGGGGCCCGTGAGGTCGAATTAGAATCCCCCATCGCCCAATCCGAGCTACCAACGGTGACCGGCATCGATCTTTCCGAGCAGGAGGCGCTTGACCCCGAAGTCGCCCCATCTGCAACCACAGGAGATAAGAATGACGATCAGGAAGCAAACAATTCCCCAGTCACCACCGCCGCCCCGCAGTCCTTCAAGTCTTTTGTCTCTCCCACTTCATTTTACGCCAAACCTCCGGAGAAGGAAAAGCGGAAACCTTTGTGCGTCTCATGTTCACTTTCGTGACGCGTCCATTCACCTCTGGTGTCATAGGCACGACCCAGACGCTGAGGATGCAGTCGTGATGATCACCCCCTCAAAAGACCACGAGGTCAAATTCAATCCCAAGTTCGTCTTTTCGAGAGCCTGATGTTCTCACGGGATCTTCCGAGCGCTCACCCTGCGCCTGATTTATGACAGGAAGCTAGACATTATCCCGGTGGTAATAGACCGCATACTCTCAAGAAAATTGCGGCCACATCAGATCGAGGGGGTGAAGTTTTTGTACGAATGTGTAATGGGATACAGAGGTCATGGTGGCCAAGGTTGTATCCTGGCGGACGAGATGTAGGTTTGAGTCCTCGGCCCGGTTTGGATCCATAACTAACCACGTTCTGACCTATAGGGGGCTGGGAAAGACCTTACAGGTAAGAACACTTGAATTGGTACGCGCCAAGTTAACCCCTCACTTGTTTCGCACATAGACAGTTACCCTTATCTGGACCTTGCTAAGTTAGGGTCGTGCTAAAAGTGCCTCCGGGGGTATTGAATGTGGTTTTTCAGGGCAGAATCCGTACTCCGCACCAGGACCAGTGATCCGAAAGGCGCTCATTGTGTGCCCAGTTTCCCTGATAAACGTAAGTCGTTGTCCCTCCTCGTTGATACACGCTCGACGCGTTCTCTTGTGGTGTAGAACTGGAGGTCCGAGTTTTACAAATGGTACTTTCTATCCCGCAGCATAAAGGTGAAGGCGCTCACGGGTACATAACGTAGGTTAGGCAGGGACCGAGTAAGTATTCTGACTGGAGACAAGGATAAATCGCAGATCAAACTTTTCCTCAATTCGTAAGTGCCGGTCATTGCGGTCAGCCCCCTTCATGTGGTGCGTGGCGCCTGACCCACTCCTAGCAAGCATCAAGTCCTGATCATCGGATACGAGAAGTTACGGTCAATCATGTACGGTGGTTCCTGGTCCCTCAGGCGTCAGATAACTGACCAACGGCATAATTCAGCGAGGATCTCTCGTACTGCCAGTTGAGCTGCCTCCTCACTTCTGGCATCATAAGGCGGCTGAGCCCAATCTTCCTCCAGGCCACCGATCGGGCTGATTGTATGCGATGAGGGTAGGCTATAACCGGAGCCGAGCAAACTCCGTCTGACGACGTTCGCAGGTCACCGGCTGAAATCTGCCAATAATAAAACTTCCAAAATGTTCGACGCTCTGAAAACCCCACGGAGAATCATACTGTCGGGAACTCCCATCCAGAATGATCTGGGCGAGTTTCACGCCATGGTTCGCTCATATGATCTCACTAGTTTCTCGTGAACTGATTGTGAATTCAATCAGGCCGAATTCTGTAACCCCAGACTTTTAGGTACCGTCTTGTGTTCAGGAGTCGCCACGATAACTGAGCGTGCGCAGGTGACTATAGCGCCTTTCGAAAGAGGTACGAGAATCCGATCCTCAAGAGCAGGACACCCGGGTGCACAAAGGCCGAAGCCAAGCTTGGGTCGACAAAACTAAAAGAAGTACGCCGCCTAGTTGAACTGATTGATCCATTACTTGACTTAATTTCACGTTAGTTGCTCCAAATCGCGCAAAGCTTTGTGCTCCGGAGAGAAGCGAACCTCCTCAAGAAATACCTTCCTCCGAAATGTGAGTCCCCCGTCAAGAGTCCGAGCGAAGACTTACACCGGATCAAAGATGAATACGTAGTATTCATTACACCCACCCGTGTTCAAACGAAGATTCTGTTGAAGATCCTCAACAAGGACATCCTGGACCCGTTGATCAAGAACAACATGACGGACTCCTTGGCAATGATGAGTTTATTGCAGAAGATTTGCAACAGCCCTATCCTCCTGAAGGCTACCGCAGACAAGAACAAGGGGAAGGAGAAGAACCAAGATGCGAACGCTAGCGCCATTCTGGATGCCCTAGCATATCTTCCAACGAGGCCGCAAGTGGAGGATGTCTCACTCAGTGGTTTGACCCGTTCGTTTTCTTGATCGGAACCAACGTTGATGCTTCCATTAGGGAAGCTTACGGCACTCGCTCGCCTTTTGAACACCATCAACGAGGTAATGAACACGTTTCCTCAGTCCGTGCTCGGGTGTTAATCGGACCGAGCAGACTACCGACGAAAAAGTTGCCATCGTCTCACACTGGACCTCAACGCTCAACATCATTGAGGCGTACTGCAAGAAGAAGTCGTATACTTATCATAGGCTCGACGGGTATGCTCGATGCCAGCATTCACTTGCGCTTACCTCGACGCTGAGACCCACTTACCCAGGACCACGCCAAGTCAGAAGCGCCAGGAATTCGTTAACGACTTTAACAAGGCATCTCAGGCATCTCGTTGTACGCTTCCCACAGTTTTTGTTTCCCTTTGGGTGCTGAATAAGCCCTCTGTTTTTCTAGTCCTTTTCCTATTGTCATCGAAAGCGGGAGGAGTTGGGATAAACCTCATCGGCGCTTCGCGACTATGTTTGATTGACGGAGATTGGAACCCGAGGTTCAACCCCTCACGCGACCTGCAACGAAGTCCGTTTTGGCGCTGACGCAAATATTCTCTTGTGTTAGCCACGACCTTCAAAGCATGGCACGTATCCACCGGTAAGACAGGCGTCTTTGGACTGGTTACGGATCTTGGGTGATTTTTGTCCCTTATCCACAGCGACGGGCAGAAGCGCCCAGTCTTCATTTATCGCTTCTTGACCGCTGGAACCATCGACGGTATGTAAACCTTTTGTTTCTCCCGATGCCTTGACGGCCATGCTTAATTCTTCACCCGCTGGAAGAGAAAATCTTCCAGCGTCAGGTGACAAAGTTGGGGCTTAGCGCCTGTGAGTCCATCCTTCTTCCTGAGGTTGTTGTTTATCAGACTGACACCTGGTGACCTGCCCGTAGCGGTTATGGGAACGGTGGGCGTCCTAGGGTCTCACCTGACCTCCCTCGCTAACGGACCTTCGGCGGATTTTTTAGGGTGCTGCAGAATCGAGCTCCGATTCATTCACTACTCAAGATGTACGTATGGTGCAGGTTCGCGCTTATGTTGTACATGGCGCTCATCTTCACACAATAGCTCCGTGATATATTCACATTCCATCCAAACACTGGTTGTCACACTCACGAGCTTCTCGATTGTCCCTGCGCTAGGGGAGACGCGGGCGGCGATGATAGCGGCTTTGACACCGAGGAAGAAGAAGCGGAGATGATGGAAACAGAACGGCGGATGTTGAAAGGGTTTGTCACAGCTAGAAGCTTGAGTTCAGAAGACCTAGACGCGGTGGATAAATCGGTAAGCGGGCTACGGTGCTCGGCATCGGTCCCGGGAGGAAAAGAACTAACGCCTTTTGTGTGTCACTATCGACGACCCACAGTACGTACTGAGGAAGAAAGCGCAACTCGCGGCACTCGGAGAATGGACTCACATCAACGGATTGCGACGGGGCTCGCGTGACAGAGTCCAGGACGACATTCTCCAGAGTCTCATGCACAAGTTTGACCCTGAACAGCCTCAGCCGTCGTGCTTGGACGCGCTGTTAGCAATCGACTCGAAATCTGCGAGTTCCTCATCGGATTCATCCGAAATCCCCGTGAACCAGGTCCCTGGTGGTACTGTGTCTTTTATTTTTGAAAGGTTCTCGGCCACAATAGAGAAGGAGAACGACAGCGAGCCTGGAGATGGCAACTCTTCTTGATCTCGAAGATGACTCTGCTTTTGTTATTCAACTCATTGGGACTTTTTTTGGGGTCCATACACGCCTCGTGGCATACATACCTGTTTGCCCTACATTAGACTACCACAAGGCTGGCTATTAATGCTCACGACGATCCTGACACTTTTTCCCCCCCATACATTTGGTATCAACGTTTGATCATCGACTGGAGATCAACGGTCATCAGATTGATTCCACGCCATGGTGAGGCACACGAATGTATGATATCGAGCCTGACTGTAACTCCAGACGGAATCCCCAACCGGCCATTGCCCTGGCTCTTTTGACGGGTGCGGCGTTGCCGAAGGGGGGAGGTAGAGGAATATTAGATCTTCCCGTAAACGACCACCCCATCCATCACGGTGGCGAGGACCTCGGTTTTTAGTATCTCCTCCGCCGGTACCTCCATAATATCTTTGGAGAGGACGACAAAGTCCGCACGTTTCCCTGGTTCGATCGAACCGAGGATGTTCTCAGTGAAGGAGGCATAAGCGGGGTCAATGGTGATTCCTACGGTCGCCCAACGGTCAAACGTGTGCGAGACCTGGTAAGAACAGATGGGAAAAACTGATGTGACCTACCTCGAAGTGCTTCCAACCTCGTCAACCTTTGTTCGGGGAACCACCCACCACGACCTTGGGGTGAATCGCCATCGTAGGATAACCTCGTGATGGCGGCGTAGAAAGTCGCCAATGGACGCATATCTTCCACTGGGAAATCTGTACCGAGCGTCGTCCTG
>Ga0307516_10007495_pt1 | contig 12551 bp, 11 predicted proteins | sample 19_EM_MG_FD_203310 | JGI IMG/M metagenome (GOLD analysis project Ga0307516, IMG submission 203310) | Populus trichocarpa ectomycorrhiza microbial communities from riparian zone in the Pacific Northwest, United States - 19_EM | ecosystem: Host-associated > Plants > Roots > Unclassified | place...
GGCGGGCTGGACGACGAGGGCCGGGCCATCGTCGCCGAGATGCAGCGCATCGGGGTGCTGGTCGACCTCTCCCACGTCGCCGCCACCACCATGCACGCGGCCCTGGACGTGGCGACGGCGCCGGTGATCTTCAGCCACTCGTCGGCCCGGGCGGTCAACGACCACCCCCGCAACGCCGGCGACGACGTGCTGGTCAAGCTGCGCGACAACGGCGGCGTCTGCATGGTCACCTTCGTGCCGCCGTTCGTCTCGGCGCAGTTCGCGGCCTGGACCGCGGCGGCCGACGCCGAGTGGGAACGGCTGGGCCTGCCCGCGGAATCGGACGCCTGGCCGAGCGCTCCCCGGCCGGGCCGCGACGCCGTGCCCGCGGCCCGCACCTCCGGCGGGCCGTCAGCCACCGCGCTGCCCGGCAGCGCCGTACCGCCGCCCGAGCCCTTCCGGGCCTGGCTGGCCGAGAATCCGCGGCCGACGGCGACGATCGCGCAGGTGGCCGACCACGTGGAGCACGTACGGACGGTCGCCGGGGTGGACCACGTCGGGCTGGGCGGCGATTACGACGGCTGCGACCCGCTGCCGGTCGGCCTGGAGGACGTGTCGGGATACCCACGGCTGCTCGCCGAGCTGGCCGGGCGCGGGTGGGGCCAGGCCGAGCTGGAGAAACTGACCGGCCGCAACATCCTGCGCGTGCTCCGCGAGACAGAACAGCTGGCCCAGGAGCCACTCTGGCCCTTGTCCCCCGCCCGGTGACACTGACCGGCCACGCCGCCTCGTGGCGCTCACCAGTCACACCACCCCGACACGCCGCCTCGTGGTGGTGGCGCCAGTCACGCCGGATGACGGCGCTGAGCAGTGGCGCTGACCGGTCGCTGAGCGGTGGCGCTGACCGAGCGCCGGGCAGTAGCGCTGACCGAGCGCCGGGCAGTAGCGCTGACCGAGCGCCGGGCAGTAGCGCTGACCGAGCGCCGGGCAGTAGCGCTGACCGAGCGCCGGGCAGTAGCGCTGACCGAGCGCCGGGCCTGGTAGCACAGCGGCACCTCGGCCAAAGGGCAGAGCCGGCCGCGGTGGAACTCCGGCCCGCGCCGGATACCCGCCGGTAGGCACGCCGTGGACGCTCCCTGTGGCGCCGCGATCCCGCGGTGCGGACACGGGGGATCAACCATGGCAGCGAACATCCGGATCATGCGGCCCAGCCGGCGCGCCCTGCTCCGCGGCGGTCTACTGGCCGTCGCCGGGGCGGGCCTGGGCGCGCTCGGCGCGAGCGAGTTGCCGCGCTGGTGCGGGTGGGACCGGCCGCCACTCGGCGGTGGCTACGCCGCCGCCGCGGACACGCCGGCCGCCACCCGGCACGCCGCCGTGACGGCGCGGTACTACGTCGAGACCAGCGAACCCGTGGTGGCGTTCACCTTCGACGACGGTCCCGGGCCACAGTGGACACCGATGGTGCTGGACACGCTGGCGGAGGCCGGGGCGCCCGCCACGTTCTTCATGGTCGGGCGGCACCTGCGGGAGCACGCCGGGCTGGTCCGGGGACGGCTCGGCCCACACGAGGTCGGCAACCATTCCTGGTCGCACGACGACCTGGCGACCCTCGACCTGGCCGGGGTCACCGCCGAGCTGACCCGCACGCACGACGTGATCCGCGAGGTCACCGGGCGGGCGCCGACGCTGATGCGGCCGCCTTACGGGCACCTGGGCGGCTCGACGCTGCTGGCCGCCGACTCGATGGGCTACGACATCGTGCTCTGGTCGCAGCAGATGCGCGAGCGCGCCTTCGCCGCCGACCCGGACGGGCAGGTCCGGGAGATCGTCGACGCGGTCCGCCCCGGCGACATCATCCTGGCCCACGACGTCGGCCCGGACCGGCGGCTGGTGGCCCTGCGGCGGCTCGGCGCGATGATCGACGGGCTGCGCGCCCGCGGCTTCCGCTTCGCGACGGTCTCCCAACTGGTGGGTATGGGCACGGAGACCGGCCGCCCGCTGTCATCGGCTGACTGAGAGCAGGGACGCGCCGAGAGGGCGGCTGCCTCAGCCTGCCTTCGCCGCCCGGCCGCGGGTGCCATACCTGGCATTCCGGGCAGAACGCTCGCCAGAGTCTCGGCCACCCGGCGTTGGCCAACGGTGCGTATGGCGACGCGGAGAGCAGGCCCGGACTTGCAAGATCTTCCGCTGTTCACCGACCCCGGATCACCATAGATGCGCACGGGCACGGAGCCAACCACACTGCCACAAGATCCGCGCTCGGGTCACCGACCCCGGATCAACATTGATGCTTGCGGGCGCAGGGCCGACCATACCGCCGCTGGATCTGGCTAGTCGCGGCCCTGCCAGGTGGTGACGCAGACCTCGTTTCCCTCGGCGTCCGCCAGGATCCAGAAGGACGGCGCCCGGGCGTCGGACAGCAGGGTGCCGCCCGCCTCCAGGGCCGCCCGGATCCGCCCCGGCGCCTCATCGTGCGGCACCGAGACGTCCAGGTGCAGGCGGTTGCGTTGCGGGCGCGGGCGGGACAACTGCTGGAACCAGACCGCCGGGCCCTGGGCCAGCGGGTCCACGATCGGGTCCCGTGGGCCGCCGGCGCCGGGCTCGTCGGTGTAGCCGAGCACGGCCTTCCAGAACGGCCTGATCTCCGCGATGGCCATCGCGTCGACGGCGATCTCCAGGGTCTGCACCGTGCGCATCCCGCCGGCGCCCGGTTCGAGGGGCAGGCCCATCTCCGCGGCCGTGGTGGCGATCGTGCGGGCGTGGGCCAGTTCCCGGGCGGTCAGCCCGGCCGCGTCCGGTGGGCACAGGGTCAGTTCGAGTCTGCCGGGGCGCAGGTCGAGCAGCAGGCACTTGTCGGCGTCCTGGCCGCAGGCCCGGATCAGCTCGGTGGCGACCTCGGCGACCTGCCACATCGGTCCCAGCCGGATCGACGTCCGCAGGCTGCCCAGCACATACCGCCAGCCGAGTCCGCCGACCGCCTCGGACACGGCCGTCCTGCTGAGGACCACGCCCGCCCCGCTGACCACCACACCGTCTTCCGTCGTCTCGCCGGTCATCGCAGAATGCTCTCACCCCGGCCGAGGGATCCGGGTCACGCCAGGCCGGAAAAGAGCACACCCACCAGAGGACCACGCCACGCCACGCCACGCCACGCCACGCCACGCCACGCCACGCCAGCAAGCCGCCCAGCAGAAGGGTCAGGCAAGGCCCAAACGAGAGCAAGCCGCCCAGCAGAAGGGTCAGGCGAGGCCGGCGTCGTGCACCAGGAGGGCGATCTGGACGCGGTTGTTCAGGCCGAGCTTGACCAGCAGGCGTGACACGTGCGCCTTCACCGTCGCGACGCTCATGAACAGCTCACCCGCGATCTCCGCGTTGGCGCGGCCCTGGCCCAGCAGCATGGCCACCTCGCGCTCGCGCTCGCTGAGCTGCGCCAGCGCCGTCAGTGCCTGTTGCCGGCCGCCGGTCGGCTCGGGGGCGGCCACGTGCGCGATCAGCCGGCGGGTCACCGCCGGTGACAGCGTCGCCTCGCCGTTCGCCACCCGGCGCACCGCGTGCAGGATCTCCACCGGCGGGGTGTCCTTGAGCAGGAAGCCGCTGGCGCCCGCCCGCAGCGCGCGCAGCACGAACTCGTCGGCGTCGAAGGTGGTCAGCACGATCACCTCCGGCGCGTCCGCCCGCCGGCGCAGCGACTCGGTCGCGGTCAGGCCGTCTACCCGGGGCATTCGGATGTCCATCAGCACCACGTCCGGGCGGTGGGTGGCCACCGCGGCCGGGACCTCGCTGCCGTCGGCGGCCTCGCCCACGACGGTGACGCCGTCGGCGCCGGAAAGGATCATCCTCAGGCCGGCCCGCACCAGGGCGTCGTCATCGACGATCAGCACCCGCACCGGACCGGTCACGACATCGCCACCGGCACCGGCACCGGCACCGACCACCCGGGCCAAACCACGATCAACATCCACACCCGACCCATCACGACGTCACCACCGGCCCCGACACCCCGACACCAGCCACCCAAGCCAACATCCACACCCGACCCATCACGACATCGCCACCGGCCCCGGCCCTGGCCCCGGCACCGGCACCGGCACCGGCACCGGCCACCCAAGCCAAGCCAAGCCAAGCCAAGCCACAATCAACACCCATGCCCGCACCCGACCCCATCACGGCGTCACCACCGGCACCGGCAGCGGCCACCGAGGCTAGCCACGTTCAACGCCCGCGCCCGACCGGTCACGGTGTCGTCGACGGCTGGGGCCATGGGAGCCAGGCGGAGATGGTGAACTCGCCGTCGGCGCCGCGGCCGGAGGTCAGCCGGCCGCCGGCCAGGGTGGCGCGCTCGGCCAGCCCGACCAGGCCGGTGCCGGTGCCCGGGATGGCCGGCGGCGGCCGGATGCCGACCGGTGCCGGGTTGCGGATGTCGATCGTCAGGCCGGTGCCGGCCGCGCCGGCGACCCGGACCCGCACGGCCGTGCCGGGCGCGTGCTTGCGGGCGTTGGTGAGCCCTTCCTGCACGATCCGGTACGCCGCCCGGCCGGTGCCCGCCGGCAGCAGGGCCGGCCCGTCGACGCTCAGGTCGAGGCGCACCTTGACCCCCGCGGCCCGGGACTCGTCGGCGAGCGCGGGCAGCTCGCGCAGGGTCGGCTGGGGGCGTTCGGGGGCGTCGTGGCCGGCCGGGTCGCGCAGCACGCCGATGACCTCGCGCAGGTCCTGCAGGGCCTGGTGGGCGCTGGCCCGGATCACTCCCGCGGCGCCCGCCACCTCGGCCGAGGCCGCCTCGGGGTGGATCTCCAGGGCCCCCGCGTGCAGGCTGAGCAGCGAGATCCGGTGGGCGAGCACGTCGTGCATCTCGCGGGCGATACGGGTGCGTTCCATCGCGCGGGCCTGGGTGACGCGCAGCTGCTGCTCGGACTCGGCCCGCTCGGCCCGCTCGCGCAGCGACAGCACCAGCTGCCGGCGGGACCGCACCACCATGCCCCAGAGCATGATGATGGCCAGGAAGAGGGTGCTCCAGGCCAGCGACTCGAAGACGCTCGTCCCGGCCTCGGGGCGCAGGTAGCAGAACGCCGCGTTGGCGCCCAGCGAGCCGACGGCGACCATCGCGGTCGCCTCGAAGCGGCGGTGCACCGCCACCGTGAACATGATGATCATGGCGGCGATGGCGGCGGCGACGGAGAAGGCCCCGGTCAGCATCCCCAGCACGGCCAGCCGCACCGGGAACCGGCGGCGCCACCAGAGCGCGGCCGCGAGGCCGACCCCGACCACCAGATCGAGCCAGGCCAGCCAGGTTGGGGTACCCGCCCATTGCGGCAGGATGCCGGGGTGCGGCCGCAGCAGGTCGATGCCGCTGACCAGAGCCCAGCCCATGCCGGCGGCGAAGCAGAGCGAGTCGACCGCCCAGTCGCGCGTCGAGCGCCGGGCGCGTGGCCGGTCAGCCGGGTCCTGCAGCTCCGCCGGCACCAGCCAGTGGTACTCCAGCGTGCGGCGGCCTCCCCGTGGCACCGTCAGCTCACCCATTGCCGTCATGGTACGGGCGGCCGGGCGCCGGCCGATACCGACCAAAGTCGACGAAGGCGGTAGACCAAGGTTCGCGGGCACCGACCGGCGGCCGACGCGGCGGGCCGGCAGGCGGCGGCAGGCTGAAAGGCATGATCACGGTCGAACACCTGAGCAAACGGTACGGGAGCCACCCGGCCGTCGACGACGTTTCGTTCACCTGCGAACCCGGCACGGTGACCGGCTTCCTCGGCCCGAACGGCGCGGGCAAGTCCACCACGATGCGGATGATCTGCGGGCTGACCCCGCCCACCTCGGGCACCGCCACCGTCGACGGGCAGCCGTACCGGCGACTGGGCAATCCGGGCCGGCGGATCGGGGTGCTGCTGGACGCGTCCGCGCAGCATGCCGGCCGCACCGGGCGTGAGGTGCTGGCCCTGGCGGCGCTGACCATGGGCGTCGACAAGAGCCGGGTCGAGCAGAGCCTGGAGCGGGTCGGGCTGAACAGCACGGCCGCCAAGCGGCGGGTCAAGGCGTACTCGCTGGGCATGCGGCAGCGGCTCGGGCTCGCGTACGCGATGCTGGGCGATCCCGGCATCCTGATCCTGGACGAGCCGGCGAACGGTCTCGACCCGGAGGGCATCTACTGGATGCGCGGGCTGCTGCGGGACTTCGCGGACGCGGGCGGCACCGTGCTGCTCTCCTCGCACCTGTTGCGCGAGGTCGAGGCGGTCGCGGACAAGCTCGTCGTCATCGGCGGCGGGCGGGTCGTGGCCCAGGGCGACAAGGCCGAGCTGCTGGCCGAGTCGGGCACGGTGGTGCGGGCGCTCGACATGGGTGCGCTGGAGATGGTGCTGCGCCGCATCGGGCTGCCCGGCACGAGGACGACCGACGGGGGCGTCGTCGTGCAGACCGACGCGGAGACCATCGGGCGGGCGGCGGCCGACGCGGGCCTGGTCCTGCTGGAGTTGCGCCCGGCCGGCAGCGGCGGGCTCGAGCAGATGTTCCTGACCCTGACCGCCGGTGACTCGGTGAAGGAGGCTGTCCGTTGACCGCCGTGCAGACAGCGCCGACCTCGGCGCCCGGTGTTGCTCCCGGGGTGCCCCGTAGCCGTACCGGAATTCCGATGGTCCGGCTCACGCTGGTCGAGCTGCGCAAGCTGGCCGACACCCGGTCGGGTCTGTGGTTGTTGATCGTGATCGGGCTGGCCGCGGCCGGCGCGGCCGCGATCGTGCTCGCCGCCGCGCCGGACGAGGAGCAGACCTTCGCGGGCCTGTTCGCCTTCGGGCTGGTCCCGGCCGCCGTGCTGCTGCCGGTGCTGGGCATCCTGTCGATGACCAGCGAGTGGTCGCAGCGCACGGCGCTGACCACCTTCACGCTGACCCCGGCGCGGGGCCGGGTGATCGCGGCGAAGCTGATCGCGGCTGTGCTGATCGCCGTGGCGACCACGGCCGCGGCGGCCGCGCTGTCCGCGATCGGCAATCTGGTCGCCATCGGTACGGGCGGCGACGGCAGCTGGCACATCGAGGCGGCCCTGGTCGGTCAGCTGCTGGTCAACCAGGTGGTGTTCGTGCTGATGGGCTCGGCCTTCGGCGCGCTGCTGATGAACTCGCCGCTGGCCATCGTGCTGTACTTCGCCATCCCGACGGTCTGGTCGGTGCTCGGCGGGATGGTGAAGTGGCTGCACACGGCCGCCGGCTGGATCGACGTCAACATGACCTCGGTGCCGCTGAGCGAGCCGGGGATGACCGGCGACCAGTGGGCCCGTTTCGGGGTGGCGGCCCTGGTCTGGGTGGCCCTGCCGCTGGCCCTCGGCACGGTGCGGGTGCTGCGGCGCGAGGTCTCCTGAGGCGTTCCTGCCGGCCGGGCGATAGGGTCGATCCATGCCGATCGGTCCCCAGCCGCCCGGCCGGCGGGGCACCGTCGGCGAGCCGTACAGCGCGCTGAATCTGCGGCTGGTGCTGGCCGCGTTCGGCTTCGTGGTCTGCACGGTGCTGGCCGTCGTGCTGCTGCGGGCGGGCTGGACGGTGCCCGGCTGGCTGCTGGCCGTCTGGGCGCTGGTCGCCGTCGTCGACCTGGTGGTGGTGCAGTTGCGGCGGCGGGCCCGGCGCCGGTCCGGCGGCGGCCGGGACTATTCCCTGTTCGAGTAGCCCGCGTCTTGCCCCTTTTGACCCGTTAAGCGGGGTAGCGTCGCCTTCTGTGCGCGCCCCACCGGCGCGGCGCCGAAGGGAGTCCCATGGCCCGCCTCCGCTTCGCCGCGGTCGCCCTGCTGATCCTGCCGCTGCTGCCGCTCGCCTGCCCGGCGTCCGCGGCCCCGGCGACACCTGTGGCACCTGTGGTTCCACCCGCCTCCGACATCCGGGAGCTGGCCCGCAAGCACCTCGACGTCTCCGGGCTGCCGGTGCGCCGGGCCACCGAGCGCCGGGCCCGCGCCGCCGCCGCGCCCACCCCGGCGATCGGCACGGTCCGGGAATGGCTGGGCCTGGACGACGTCAAGGGCAGCCTCTACCGCAAGGACTTCACGCTGCGCGGGGTCGGCGCGCACATCGAGGTCTGGGTGGCCGGCGACGTCGCCTTCCCGGCCGGCGACTGCCGGCCCGCCGCCTCGACCACCGTCACGGACCGGCAGATCGGCGACCTGATCAAGGAGTTCGACGGGACGATCTACCCACGGGAGACGGCCGCCTTCAGCGTCCCCCGCGACCGCGACGGCACCAGCCCCGTGCTGACCGGTGGCGACTACACCGGCGCCGGCGACAAGACCGTCACCCTGGTCGACAACGTCCGCGACGACAACTACTTCACCTTCCCGAAGTCGCCGACCTACATCGCCGGGTTCTTCTCCGCGCAGCTCAACGAGCTGGTCGACCGCAACGTCATGACGATCGACGCGTACGACTGGTCGCACCGCTCCGGGGCCGCGCCGCCGGACGAGCCGACCGACGACCTGTGCAGCAGCCGGCCCGCCCGGCCCCGGATGTACGAGGCCACGTTCGCCCACGAGTGGCAGCATCTGCTGCAGTCGTACACCGACCCCGGCGAGGAGGTCTGGGTCAACGAGGGGCTGTCCGACTACGCGCAGACCCTGGTCGGCTACGTCGACGGCACCGCCACCGTGCACCACCGGGGCGCCGACAGCCACCTGGTCTGCTTCCAGGGCTTCGGGCTGGTCCGCACCCCCTTCAACACCAATCCGCGCGACTGCGGCGGCCCGCAGAACTCGCTGACCATGTGGGAGGAGGGCGCGCCCGCCGAGGTGCTCGCCGACTACGGCAACGCCTACCAGTTCCTGCTCTACCTGCGGGACCGCTTCGGCCCCGCGGCGCTGGAACGGCTGCACCGCGACGGCCGGCAGCAGGGGCTGGCCGGGGTGGCCGCCGCGCTCGGCCCCGGCGTCCAGCTGTCCGGGGTGATCCACGACTTCCAGACGATGACCCTGGTCGACAAGATCGTCGGCGACACCCCGGACGGGGTCATGACCGGCGTACCGCGGCAGCGGGTGACCTCGGCGAGCGTGCGGTCGACCGTCAACCTGGCGAACCCGGCCTCCTTCGACTACCCGGGCGCCGCCCCGAACGGCGCCGACTACGTGCGGCTGCGCGACGCCACCGGCAGGTTCCTGCGCGGTGCCGACCTGAGCACCGTGCGGTTCAGCGGCGCCAAGACGTTGCCTGCCCGGCCTCTGCAGTGGACGGTGCGGGACGGTGCGTTCTTCTCCGGCAACACCGGCGGCCTCGACGCGGCGGCCGTCGTCGCGGTGCGGGTGCCGGCCGAGGACCCCACGCTGCGGCTGCGTGCGAACTACACCACCGAGACCGGGTACGACTACGGCTACGTGACCGTGTCCACCGACGGCGGGCGCACCTACACCGCGATCGCCGGGAACCACACCGTCGCGGCGCCGTTCGGTCCCGCGCTCAGCGGCGCCTCCGAGGGCTTCGAGGCGCAGAGCTACGACCTGAGGGCGTACGCCGGCAAGCGGGTCCTGCTCGGCTTCCGCTACGTCACCGACACCTCGGTCAACGAGGGTGGCTGGCTGGTCGACGACGTGACCGTCGGCGGCCGTACCGTCAGCGACGGCAGCACGCTGACCGGCTTCCGCTCGCCGACCCAGATCGTGCCGGTCGGGGTGCACGACTGGCACGTGCGGCTGGTCGGGCTGGACGAGCGGGGCCGGCGGGCCCGGCAGGTCGGCGTCGCCGGGTACGCCGCCCTGCGCGACTATCCCAAGGTGGTCGCGATCGTCGCCTACGACGAGCCGACCGGGCAGGTCACCCAGTACGCGCCGTACGCGCTGACGGTCAACGGCGTCGTTCAGCCGGGCGGCGGCAGCACCCCGTAGATCAGCGCGGTCGAACCCGAGCCGGCCTTGTTGATGTGCCCGCCACACAGGACGTACGCCCCGGTGGCGGGCAGGGCGCCGAGGTTGGCGAGGATCTCCAGGCTGATCCGGTGCCGCTGGTAGACCAGCAGCGAGACGGCGTACGTGGTGTCGGTGCCGAGGTCGGGGCTGAACGTGTCGGTGCCGGTGCCGCCCCGGTGTCCCAGCCGGCCGGTGTCGACCAGCCACCGCACGGCCTCGAGGCTGAAGCCGGGCTGGTGCATGACCCCGTCGGCGTCGGTGTTGAAATAGGCGTCCGTGCCCCAGCGCGACTCCCAGCCGGTCCAGAGGATCACCATGGACTCGTCAGGGATCCGCCCGTGCCGGCGCTCCCAGGCCTGGAGATCCCGAACGGAGAGCGCGAAGTCGGCGTCGCGGGCGCACTGCCGCCGGACGTCGATCTTGACGGCGGGCAGGAAGAGGTCGGCCATGTCGAGATCGTCGGCCAGGGCGGCGCCCGCGTTGAAGTGCCCGGGCGCGCCCCAGTGCGTGCCGGTGTGCTCACCCTCGCGGACGAACCGCAGGTAGAAGCCGTCCTGCTCGATGGTGGCGATGGTCTCCAGCTCGAAGGGCGGGTCGCCGGGGTAGACGCTGGTGGTCGCCGGATCGTTGACGTGCGACAGGCTGATCAGGTCGAGCGCGAGCCGGTGCCGGCCACCCGCCTGCGCCGCTCCGCCGGTCAACGCTCCCGCCAATCCGGCCCCCGCCAATCCGGCCGCCGCCGCACCCATCATCGCCCGTCGTCGCATGCGCACCCCGCCCCGGTCATCCTGCCCGATCAAGCCCGTGCGGGTTCTTGCTATCGCGCCACCACGTTCGGTGTCAACGCGGATGCGGTGGGCAATCAAGAGTGATGAGACGGTGGCGGGTCGCGACGGCGGACGAGGTACGGACACGGGTACGGCGGGCGGTGGGCGAACCCGCCGGCCGGCCGCCGATCCTCGCGGTGGACGGGCGCAGTTCCAGCGGCAAGTCCACGTTCGCGGCCCGGCTGGCCGGGATGTGGGCCGGGGCGACCCTGGTGCACACCGACGACATCGCCTGGCGGCAGGCCGTGCTGGACTGGGCGGCGTTGCTCACCGAGGGCGTGCTGGCGCCCGTGCGAGCCGGGCGGTCGGTCTCGTACCGGCCGCCGCAATGGGATGCCGGCGGCCGGGCCGGTGCGATCGAGGTGGCCGCGGACAGCACGCTGGTGATCGTGGACGGGGTCGGCGCGGGCCGGCGGGAACTGACCCCGGTGCTGGACGCGGTGGTGTGGGTGGAGTCGCCGACCGACGACGTCGACCGGCGCAACGCCGAGCGCGTCGCGGCGGGCGAGACCACGCCGGGCGACTTCGCCGCCTGGATGGCCGAGGAACGCCCGTTCGTCGAGACCGAGCGGACCTGGGAGCGGGCCGCGTTCATCGTCGCCGGGTGGCCCGCGCTGCCGCACGACCCGGGCACCGAGTTCGTCATCTCCAGCTGAGGACGGCCATTCGGTCAGGCGACGCGAACTGTTCGGTTACCGGGTTCCGGGATATCCGCAAACTTACGATCATGGCAACACCGACAACGGGGGTTGCCATGGAATCGACGGCGGCGGAACAGCGGAACGACAAGGGCCGGGAATGGTCGGTGCCCCGGCAGGAGCGGCGGTATGGAAATGCCGCCAAGTGGCTGCCCGACGGCCTCGGCCGGCGGCCGGACGCGGGTCCGCCAGCGGGCCTGCCCCGGCGGGCGATGAGCCGGCCGGCCCTGCCGGCCATCGTCGGGGCGGTCCGGGAAATGCGGAAGACGCTGCCGCGGATCGGGGTCGGCGGGCTTTATCAGCAATTCCGCTGCCGGGGCGGGAGATGGGCCCTGGTCACCCGCGAGGATGTGCGGGTCGCGCTCGCCGGAATCGAATGCGCGGCCCGCCGGGAATTCCTTTACCCGAGCGCGGCCGGCCAATTCCGGCGGCCGGTGCCGCGCACTCCGCACGGCTCCTGGCCGCTGTTCCGGCAGGCGGTCGCCGACCTGCGCGACCGCGGCGCCGACGTGGCGGGAATCGTCCGGACGCTGCGCGAGGACGGCTGGCGGCAGGTTGGTCACGACGACGTGGCCGGGGCGCTGCGCCGAATCAAGGCGGCGAACGCGCCGCGGCACTTCCTGCCGGGACGGCCACTGCCCGCGCCGCGCCAGGCCGGGCCGGGCATCTGCCCGTCCTGCGGGATACGGATCACCGACCTGGGCCTGTGCCGCTGCTCCTGACCCCGGCCACCGGGCGTTCGTTCACTCGGACCAGATCGGGCACCCGTCGCGGCGCCGGCGCCGCAGCCACATCCGGGCGGGTGCCTGCAGTGTTCAGCCGGAGCCGCACGTCGCCCCCCGACCCACGATCCCCACAATTCGCCGAAGTCGCGCCACGAAGCGGGCCGGGGCGGCATCCCCCGATCCTGGTACACGACGCGAGGCCATTTTCAGGTTTCGGCCGCTCAGACGAGGCGCCGCGTGCAGATCTTGGTGGCGGGCGGCCCACCGGGAGACTTCTGCTTGGTTGGCGGGCAGCCTGTTGTGAAGTACCCGGATCGGTGACTGCGGTCCAGGACGCTATCGGGGAGCAAGCCTCCGGTTGATCGACAGGTTTCTCGGAGGCAGAAAGGCCTGTTAAGTAGCTTCTATCCGATATGCTCTCGGCGCTTTGATGGATGTTGAGGGATTTCGGCGCGTCAGTGGG
>Ga0307516_10007496_pt1 | contig 12550 bp, 11 predicted proteins | sample 19_EM_MG_FD_203310 | JGI IMG/M metagenome (GOLD analysis project Ga0307516, IMG submission 203310) | Populus trichocarpa ectomycorrhiza microbial communities from riparian zone in the Pacific Northwest, United States - 19_EM | ecosystem: Host-associated > Plants > Roots > Unclassified | place...
ACGAAAATTTGGATTTTAGGGGTAGGTCTGTCGGCGTCCGAACCTTTTCCTCCGATCCACAATTTCCGCGTCCGAACGTTTCACCGGGTCCGCCCGGCGAACCTCCTCCCTTATTTTCCGGGGTCCTCCTACGGTTGTTGATCATGTGTTCGTAAAATGTGATGGTACGGGTGGTCGGCAAAACTGCATTTGACAGGCGATTTCAGGACCGGTGGAAGAAGCGGGACTGGATGTAAGTAACGGAGACCATCCCCTCGTCATGATAGCACCTCTTGAGGTGTTCTTACAGTGAGTGTAGGGCTTGGTTTTTCCGGACACAACTCACAGATTCCATCCTCGATGGGGTCTGAAGGGGGAGGCGTCCTCGCAGAAGAGACGCAGCCAACCACCTAAGAATGACATAATCCCCGCCCACATTTTACGTCGCAATTCACTAGTGCGCCTGACAGCCGTTATCAGTTCGAATCTCCCTCTCTCTCATCGCTGCTACATTCTTTTCTTCTGTTCCTCGAACTCCCGGATGTCCTCCTCAAGTGCAACTCTGAAAATCGCAAACAAGACAGGGCCGATGACACAAATCGCTGGTAAGGCACTCCCTGGGGCCGGCGAGTTAGTGCGTCGAAGTTCTGACTTACCGTATGCACTAGTGCCAGCTCAACAGTCGGCTGAGACTATTGGTGTGGGGGATGAAGAGGATGAAGGTCAACCGACTACTCCCAAGAAGAAAAAGAAGAAAAAAAAGAAGAAGAAGCAAACCACTCCGTCCGCTGGGGGTGAACAGCACGATGTCATCGACACAAACGTGGCAGCCCGCGTCTTCAAGCTCGAGGAACTGGCTACACGGATCGCCACCCACCTCCTCGCGATCAGCCCAGAAAGTGTAGTCGAGCTTGCTCTGACTTGCCGGGCTCTCGAAGCCCCTGCCCTCGGCGCATTGTGGGAGAATGAGGGTTCCCTCAGTTCTCTCATCGAGCGTGTGCTGCCAAAAGACATACAATGCTACGTTGGCTACGACGATAGCGATGTCCAGCCGCTGGTGAGACCACTTTTTTTCCCTGGCCGGCATCCTGTGTGCTCATTGACAATCGCGAAAACCAAACAGGCATTCCGGAGACCACTCACTTCCTGGGAGTTGAATAGGCTTAAACGGTACACCTCGTGGATGCGTCGACTCGAAGTGCGCGAATGGAACCTCTCAGAGGAAATCACTCGACTCGTGCTTCCTTCACCAGACGGAACCCCTCCCGCTTTGCCCCTTCACCTACGCGAGTTGAATTGGCGGCTCAACGGAACCAACCTATTATTCCTCCCAATTTTTCTTTCGCCATATTTGAAAACGGTTATCATCACCACAGACGCTAATCGCGTCTTCCCTCTCGAGGGAGTTGAAATGTGGCGCAAACTACCCGATCGGGTCATACCAGTGATGCGCTCAGCGATAAAGAAGTTTCCGCCTTCCCCCCAAATCGTTTGTATCAAACTGGGCGTTGGGCCGGAACCCCGCCTCTCGGAAGATTTTTCCGCGTTCACCCTAGGGTGTGGGGAAGCACTTGAGGAATTCGCCACCAACGTGGTGCTGTCCACCCAAGCCATCGTTCATCTCATGAAGCTCCCCAATTTGCGTGCTTGGACCACCGAGCAGGGACCGCCGCCAGTGACGGACCTGATCCGCCACGGAGTCCCCGACGGTGTCATTTCCCTCTTCCCTTCGCTTTGGGCGCTCGACTTGAGGGGTGAGATAGCCTTTCAATGGCTCTCCCTATTCGAGCCCGCCAAGAACCGCTCCCCCCCGTGGATCCTGGCGGGAGACAGCCTGCCCAAGGTCTCCTACCACCACCCCGCCCTCCCCATAGATTCGTCCCTCATCTCCAGATTCCTGCCATTCGTGGGTCTTGTTGAGCTCAGGATCAGCATGGAATGCCCATTCTCCGGACCTTGTATCTCGCGCTACACGGACGAAGATGTGGAGCGGCTGACAGTCGCTTTACCAAAGCTGGAAGCTGTCACGTTGGGCGAGTGGCCCTGCAGTTCTGGTACATGCCCCACAACGATCCGATCTCTTCTCTCCTTCTCCATCCATTGCCCAAAGCTACGGTACCTGAACATCCACTTCCGTACGGCGAATCTACGGGCGGACATGTTGGATCTGTTGGGTTATGCTTACTCTCAGGGCCTACACTTGCGACCCAAATGCATCCTCAAAACGTTGGTCACCCAGACTATGCCCCTTGAATTATCCGGTTATGACCCCGTTCTTCTTTCATTTGGAATGCTTATGATTTTCCCGTCGTTGGGACAGTTCTACTCGAGGTCCGGTGGTGCGTGGGTCCGGTTGCAGGCTGTGGCTATGACTTTGGAGAAGGTCGGGACGGTAGCAAATCTGACGGAGGGATTGATGCAATCCCTCAACAAGGTGAGGACCGAATCAGTGGGGGGCGTGGTTCCCGCAGACACAGCTGTGAGTTCCAGTCTTCCTTTCGGTTCAACCTGTGAGCATGGGTGGGCCGTCTGTTCATTAATGTTACAGGAAAAGGTGGCACGGGTCTTCTGCGAGCCTCTTTCACTGTTGTTGGGAGCTATTTACTAAGGTGGTACTCGGTGGTTGATGGAAGCTCCAATGGGAGGTTCGACCCTGGTTCCATTGGAATCTGGTCGGGCGCTCGAACGGTTTGTTGTTGTCTGAAGCAGATGTTGTATTCAAGAGTTCGCATTACAATGTACGCGTATCTACGGCAGGCATGTGGGAAATGAGGAAGGCGTGAAGTGGGGAAAGACCAGGACGCTGATCTCAACTCCGACACGAGTGGAGCACCGGTTTGGAAACATTTCAAACTCCAAAGCCCTTCCGGCCTCGTTGGTGGTGACCCGGAATGGTAATGCTCAACAATCGACTCGCTCTCGGATGATTGGGAATTTGGCGGTTGATAAAATCGACGGACGTGGTACCCGTTACTGAGAAGGTCAAGGAAGAGTGCGGTAGGTACCTGAAGGCGGTTTCCGCGATCGGTTCAGGAGGCAGCGCGGCAGGTGCTGACTCGACGGCCGCAATTCAATCGACGAACGAGATGGATGGACTCGAGAGCAGTGGAACCAAAGAGAGAAGTAACACCGCGTGATCCAACTCTCGTTGGAGGATCCCCAGGACGTTATTTTGTGTACCGGGTGGAAGGAAGGATAAAAAGTGGTAGGATCCGTCGAATATATAGGCGGCATTCCTGGGCGATTGTAACGAGATGGTGAGATGTAGGGGGGAATCAGCAGGGTCGATAGGGCTGACGCGGACCAGAAGACGCAGTGAAGAACGAGACGATGGAGTGTCGGGACGCTCAGCGCGATTCAGAGCAGGGCGAGAGGGCAGTAGAATCCGCGGTTGTGCTACCTTGCACCCTCATCGCATCCTCGTTGCCACAGAGCCGGACAATTTAATGTCGCATTCAGAATTCCGTTGAGTCAGTGACCGGTCAGGTGGCGGATCTTCAGCCCTCGCGGTCGTAATGGTCTCCAGTCCTCTTGGCAGGTACCGGTCATCAATGGGGTTGATTGACCGACACCAGCCCCCCTATTGATCAAAAGTCACATTGAAACGAGGGTGAGTCGGGAATGACACCGATGTCTCCAAAGGAATCACATACACTGGTCAGCTGGCAACCGAAACCACGAGTTCTCCAAAGCCTAGCAAACGCGACCACCATCATCCAGAACCTGGGGCACGTCGTGGGAGTGTGCGCAAAGTTACTTATAAGTTAACTTAGCCGGGACTTTCCCCCGCTAAGTTCCAAGTTAACTTGTCGTCGCTTAACCTACGTTAGCGTCGCTAAGATCTAACTTGAGCTTCCCACAGCGCCTCACCCCCTCGTCACCGACACCTCTGATGCTTCCCACCGTTGATGCGGCCACCGCGCGAAACCCCCACCACCTGCTCCCTCCCAGGCACATCCCGACGACGACGGGACCTCCCCCCCGTAACACCCCTGCCGCCCATTCCCTCCCCGACACCTCCCTCGGACGCACCGATCGCGATGATGTCTGCACCCAGTCACACCATCGTTTCGGTCCTCCCTTCCATCTCTCATATCTTAGTTTAGTCATACATACATATGTATTATGTATATACCCCAGACAACCTCCCCCCGAAAAATAAAAATAAAATGCGGGTGAGTAAAAAATCAGCTCATGGATCGAACGAAGAGATCACAAGTGGAATTATCAACGTCGACAGGAGGTGGGACCCACGAGTTAGCGACGCGCGACATCGGCCTCGAGTCTGGAGTGGGGGTGAACTTGGCCCCAAGTTAGCTTGTGGTGAGTAGGGTCAAGTTAGCGTGGTCAATTTAACTTGCACCATACAAAGTTAACTTTGTATACGACAAGTTAACTTAAGTTAGGTAAGTTAGTTTTGTATGGCTCAAGTTAGAATTTCAAGTAACTTTGGTTACAACCACGTCGTGGGGTTGAGCGCTTCCACCAGTATCGCGTTGACTTCCCGGGAGCCCCCTGAGAGTTTTTGGATGGAATGCTTGCAAACAGGCTTCGGGTATACTGGATATAATTTACCATGGGTTGCACATTCCCTACCGCACGTACATGAAATATCCAATATGCTCAAGTCAGCGTCCAGGCGAGCCAATTATTGGACCAATTGATCCGATGCCGCAGAATAACCGGTCGGAAGGCCGAGGTCGGAGTGACAACCGCCCATTTCAATGAATGTGGTGTTGAAGGATCTGCGAGGAATGAACGAAGATGAATCGGGGTGATTGCGAGGTCCCCGACAAAACGAAATCTTACTTTGAGAGTGTCCAACACCGCCCCAAACCTTGAATCCCGAAGTACGGTGAAATTCACCACTCCCTCGAATTCGTGTTCAATCCGGGCAACTTCACCTGCGATCCGTCGAAGATCGTTGCCCGTGCCTGCGATCATGTCTTCTACGAGTACGCGGGGGGGTGAGACGAACTCGAGTTTGATAACAGATAAACGTGGAGAGGTGGCGGGTTTGAGGGTTGAAAGAGCCATGGGGACCCAGGGCAGGCCTCCCCCCCTCAAATCAGCCCTAAAGCAAAAGGTAACTTCTTGAACGTTTGGGGATTTGGAAAAGTTGAAGGACCGCTGGAAAGTGTCGTGGTTATTCGGATCTGGAAATGGCGTCAGCGTCGGTGATTCGCTCGAGGACTAACCGGGTGAGACATACAATGTAAGCTGACCGTGTGCGACAGCTTCACGAGGGTCTTGCCACACGCTTCTGCGAGCCTGACGGCCGAGGTGGGGAGGCGGTTTTGCATACAATAGATCTCCAGCTCAGTAAAGCGCAGCCCAGACGGGATCTCCAATAACGTGTTGATGACATCCGCACAGACGCATGCGCCGCGAAGGATCAATCGCCCGCCAAATCTCCCCTTCAGAACTGTTCCAATCCCCAGCAACTCTCTCCTGTCCACCGTAGCATATGACCCTGATAGTTCCAAATCATCCAAGTTCGGCAGCTGCGCCATGATGTCCCGGACCTGCACGAGAGTGACCGCTCCGGTGCTGATGTTCAAAGAGGTCACGGTCCCCGGTAGCTTCCACAACGAAGGTTCCAAAAACGGCGAAGCCCCTCCATATCTCAGCGGAATCGCCACATACCCCAGCAAAGACATGCTATCCATGTCCGTAAACCACGAGATGCATTCGAAAAACTTCTCGGGGATGCGGACGTCCCGTCCCATCCGGAGGCGCAAGTCCCTGACGTGGTGGGCGGGACTCTCTTCTCGTACCGGGAACGTCTCGAGCCATTCGCGTGCACTGACCGGAGTGAAGAGGGCGGTGTGGAAGAGGTGGCGCTGGCACGATTGAACCCATGATTTGGATAAGAGAGCGCATGCTCGGATGGATCGAAAGTCGGAGTCGCTGGCAAGGTGGTCCAAGATCTCGTCGACGATATCGTGCGGGATTACGGGGATGGTACCTTGTGGGATTGCGGGGATGATAACCGGCTTGTTATCTGTGGCGGCAGAACGTTTTGTTTTCGAGACTTTCGAACCCATTCGAGGAGACGGATGAAAGTTGGGCGCTCTCAGGATTGCTACGCCCGGCGGTTACGCATCAGCGCTACCGCCCGGCGAGAAGATCAGAACTTTCGTGTCCGGTTCAGGGAAAAAGACTTTGGTTGTACGGTGGTCGAGTGTGAGTCTAACTCCAAGTCCGTACTTATCATCTCCCATGTGGGAAATACCCGCCCGGTACTCGCCAGCGCACGTGTCCCGTCTCCGTGGCAATTGTCCGGCCTTCTTCACAACTTTCAGCACCATATGTCTCTTCCACGCCATCCTCCTCCGACATCTCCGACACTCGATGGAGGGCAATTTACCGGTCCCAATCGTCACGGTCCCCATCTGTGAGCGCGAAAACACGAACGTAGCGGTCCCGAAACCGCTCCATTCACGCTTTGGTTCCCTCCTTAGTTTCGGTTCTTCAAAATTGAGAGATATATGTTGGATATATGACCCCCGCTGAGTTCTGAGTTATGTCTACCTCTCCTCATTTTTCATCGACGACCTCAACACATTGATCATAATCAACAGCTCAGAGGGCTCCTAGGCCATCCTCCTCGCCACATCCGTAATGAAAGGCCTTTTGTACCCCGTAGCCGATCGACCGAGGGATCCGTTCACGTCTGGTAGGAAACTAGCACGGTTGGCGATACGTGGACTGCCAGTCCCCTTGGAGTCTTTGGGAGGAACGTTTGCAGCGGCGGCTTGCTTCATGGCATATGTGATGTAGTTTACCACGCAATACCCACTACGTGCACATGAAGTATCTGATAAGTTGAAGTCCGCGCCCGGGTGAGGCAATTAGTGGCAAGTGTAACCGAATGACCCAACGCCGCAGAATGACTGATTGAAGAGGGCAAACGTGGAAGACAACAACCCATTCAATAAGTGTAGTCCTGAGGGATCTACGAGGAACGAACAAAGGTTAATGAGTACAACCGCGAGGTTTCTTCCACACATCAAAACAAAGCCTTACATTGAGAGAGTCAAACACCGCCCTAAACCTGAAATCCCCGAACACGTCGAAATCCACCGCTCCCTCGAATTCGTGTTTGATCCGGGCGACTTCATCAGCGGTCCATCGGAGATTGTCGCCCGCGTCTGCGATCATGCTCCCTACGGGTAGACCAGTCTGTGAGGTGAAGCTGAGTTTGATAACAGATAAATGTGGAGAGGTGGCGGGTCTGAGTGTTGAAAGCGCCGCGGGGATCCAGGGCAGACCTACCCCCCTCGAATCAACCCAAACGCCAAAGCTCACTTCTTGAACGTTTAGGCATTTAGAAAAGTCGAAGGACCGCTCAAAGATTTCGGGGGGGATTGTACCTAGAGATGGTATCAGCGTCGGTATTTCGTGCATGGACCAACCGGAAGGGGAGGGACTTACCGAGTAAGCTGACCCCATGCGACAACTTCACAAGGCTCTTGGCACATGCTTCTGCGAGCCTAACAGCCGAAGAGGGGAGACGGTTTCGCGTACAATAAAAATCCAGCTCGGTGAAGTGCAGTCCAGATGGGATCTCCAATAACATGTTGATGACATCCTCGCCAACGGATTCCCCGTTAAGCATCAATAGCCCACCAAATCTCCCCTTCAGGGTCATCCCAATCCCCGGCAACTTCCCCCTGTCCATCTTGGCAAAGTTACCCAAGAACGCCAAATTATCCAAGTTTGGCAGCTGCGCCATAATATCCCGGACCTCCAGGAGAGTGATCGCGCCAGTATTGACGGTCAAAGAGGTCGCAGACCTTGGTAGCCTCCAGGACGAAGGTTCCAGTGGGAACGGATCCTTTTTATATCCCAGCGGAACCCCCGAACGTCCTGACAAAGTGATACTATCCACGTCCGTAAACCACGGGATGCGTTTGAAAAACATCTCAGGGAGGCGAAAAAAGTCTCCGATATTCAGACGTAAATCCCTGACGTGGTTGGCGGGACTCCCTTCTTGCACCGGGAAAGTCTCGAGCCATCTACATGTATTGTACGGGGTGAAGCTGATGGTGTGGAAGAGGTGGCGCTGGCACGGTTGAACCCATGCCTTGGATACGAGGGCGCAAGCTCGGAGGGATGCGATGACGTTGGGTCGGAGGGTTCCACATTGGTCTGAATCGGTGGCGAGGTGATCCAAGATCTCGTCGACAAGATCTTGTGGGATTCTTGGAACGGTGAGCGCCTTGGTTTTAACTGGAGCGGGGCGTTTTACTTTCGAGGATTTCGAACCCATTCGAGGAGTGAGTCGTGGGTGGAACGTTGAAAGGGATTGTCTCTCGCTAGGCGCTCGTGCTATCGCAAAGCGCCCGCGTTTACGTATGCATTTGCCACCGAATTTACTTCCGTCGTTTTCTGTCCCGCTCGCCTCTTTCTCGGAGCGACTGTGCCCCGATTTATCTTACTCAATCTCCACATCGGGCTGAGGAACCAGTAGCTGTTCCGTCCTCGGGTCCTGGGCCTGAAAGCGTGCTGCACGGTCATGTCATATCGTTGGAAGGAAGCGTTCCATCCGCAAAGGATCGTCGCAACGGAGTGGACCTCGAATTCACTTGGACCAGACTTCTTTCCGAGTCGCAATGAATCGGCCAAAAGGATCAATCGGACGACGCGGAGACACAATCAATTGCTCCAAACAACGGATTTGACCTTCGTGTCAGGGATGATAACAGGCTGAGATACGCACGGAACCCGCGCGTCGCCGTCTACAATCCATTAGCGGAACTCTTGCCGGATGCCTTTCCTCATCTTGTCAGGTCCGGTCTACAAGCCGGCGACGCGTATTCCACCGGCGGAACGTTCCACCAAGTCTACGAGCGTTGGAACAAAGCGGTGGTCGGTTTCATCTTGGAGCTGGCGGGTCGCATGTACCGTTAAAGTCTGTCTTCCGTTTAACTATCGTTCAGAGTGAATACGATAGCTTAGGCCCCAACCAGACCACGGCCGCACCAGCTATCAAATGTGGCATCCATTTGGTTGCAAATAGACCCACGCGGGGAGTACAACGTGTTGCCCCCCCCTTCATCTTTTCCTGAGCTCTCGAAACTCGACATCGGGACCTTCCCGCCCAACCCGCCGCCGTCGAACTTTGCAACAATCCCACCCCGCCGGAGCCCAGAAAGAAGGGCCGATACACGTCGGCTCGGCTCACCGGGGATTTTTCGACAGCATCCGACCTTCCAAGCACCGGACTTGAACGTTGCCCCTTACTCGTGAGATGCTTCGGGGGATGCTTTGCACTTGCGGCGATCCAACCTGTGCGACTCATGTCTCCCTCAGGTGGCAGATAAATCGTCTCTTGACGGCCAAGGCACGTCGATCGCCGCGGATCTACCAGGAGGATATCAGATCACTTACGCACGCTTATATGAGTTAGACCAGCGTCATTGACTCTTCCGCACCCTTGCGTCCTCCCAGCCAACGACAACATACAATCTCGGTTAGACAGTTGGCCGTTTGGTCGTGGTGCATGCACAGGATTGAGGATTAGTCAAAGTTTAGGGAATTGGTAAAGGAGGATTACGAAGGGGTAGGTACTCGTAAACCAGTGGTCATTGTTTCAATCCAGACGATATTGGCGTGTGTGAGAAGTATTGCTTTTCTCCGGCTTAATATGCGGTACAAACGTGTCTATGAAGGACGCTAGCGGAGATGACAATCGCCCAATTTCAACGAACGTGGTGTCGAAGGATCTGCAAGGAACGAACGAAGGTCAATCAGCATAGTCGCGAAGTCTCTTCCACCAGACAAACCGAATCCAACACCACCCCAAGCTTCGAATTCCGAAGCACGGTGAAGTTCACCGGTCTCTTGAATTCGCGTTTGATCCTGGCTATTTCCTCCGAAATCCGTCGAAGATCGTTGGCCATGCGGCCTCCAGTCACGATTTCGACGTCTTGGTCGGCGGGGAATGAGCAAACGTAGAGTCTGATGACGGATAAGCGTGGAGAGGTGGCGGGCTCGAGGGTTGAGAGAATCGCGGGGATCCAAGGTAGACCTCTATCCCTCCAATCCTTCCAATGGGCCCTAAAGTCAAAGGTGACCTCTTGAATGTTTGGGAATTTGGAAAAGTCGAAGGACCGCTCGATTCGAGTGTTGTAGCTAATTGCAACTGGAAATGGCGTCAGCGTAGAACCAACCGGACTGGGAGAGGGGTAGGATTCACAATGGATATCGGCTGTGTGCGATAGCTTCACGAGGGTCTTGCGACAGGCTTCTGCGAGCCTAATAGCAGAGGGGAGGAGACAGGTTCGCGAAAAGCCAAACTCCAACCCCAACTCTGCAAATCGCAGCCCAGATGGGATCTCCAATAACATGTTGATGACATCTTCGCCGATGCATTCACCAGCAAGCCTCAATCGCCCACTAAATCTCCCCTTCAGGACTGCTCCAATCCCCGGCGACTTTTTACTCTCCGCGTCAGCATATACCAATAACGCCAAATCGTCCAAGTTTGGCAGCTGCGCCATGATGTCCCGGACCTGCACGAGAGTGACCGCACCAGTGTTGATGGTCAAAGAGGTTACGGACCTCGGGAGCTTCCAGCACGAAGGTTCCCACAACGGCGAAAACCCTCCGAATCCCAGCGGAACCCCCCCGCGTCCTAAAAAAGATAGCTTATCCACGTTTGTAAACCACGGGATGCATTCGAAAAACCCCTCAACGATACGAGCGGGCTTTCCGATCTCGAGGCGTAAATCCTTGACGTGGTGGGCGGGACTTTTTTCCTGGACCGGGAACGTCTCGAGCCACGTGCATGCATTTGCCGGGGTGAAGTGGGCGGTGTGGAAGAGGTGGCGTTGGCACGGTTGAACCCATGGTTTGGATACGAGAGCGCACGCTCGGAGGGATTGAAAGTCTGAGTCGCTGGCGAGGTAATCCAAGATCTCGATGATGATGTCGTGTGGGATTATGGGGATGGTATCTTGTGGGATTATGGCGGTGGCATCCTGTGGGGCTCTGGAGATGATGACGGGCTTGGTTTTTGTAGGGGCGGGACCCTTCGCTTTCGTGGCTTTCGAATCCATTCGAGGAGTGAGTCGTCGACGGAACGATGAAAGTTTGGCGCTCTCACACCATCCTCAGCGCTGATGAGTACGGCATTAGTACACCCATCGACCGCCAAAACCCCAACACTTGCTGAGCGTCGCCTGGCCCGGTTATCCCTTCAACAGGAGGAAGACATTCTTGTTCAGCGACGATACGGGAGAATATCAACGAGGAGTACACACCACCCCGTCATGACACGTGTACGGGTGAGTAGCGAAGGACGCATGTCCCTAGGGAACGTCTTTAGTGGGTGTCGGCGGCCCCCGTCGCTCAGTCGCGTATGAACAAACTGGAAGGAGGGAGCGGACTTATCGGATGGAGGTGCAGCGCGGATCCCGATCAGCCACGATCTGGTCTCAACTCTCCACTTTCAACCAATTGCTCTCGTGACTTACTTCCGCGACCAAGAATTCGGTCTTGGAGATGCTCCCTATTTTCTAACTCGGTTTCGAGGCTTGGTGAACCCGTTGGCTTGTCCACTGTCGTATTCTAAAAGCGTGGTGTGCGGACCCTCCATACTTCACCATGGCTTCTGATGGCTTCTGTCCACGGAGATGGTCATGGGATCGACGGAACGCGGTTACATAGGCTCCCTCGGACCGCGCTTCTATCTCCCGGTTCTGGGGGATTTGCTTGGGCGCTCGAGTTGCGGCATCCTTCGCGGGGATCGCCAGCGCCCCGGTTGAACCTCCCCTCCCGATGGCAACATCCCGTTAACCCTAGTGAACTACTAACGGTCCCCGATGAACATGGGGATGCTGCGGCCACCAATCAAAGGCCCGGGAGGTCCACCAAGACTGCTACACGTGATGCGAAACGGGGGCGTTGAGCCAGGAGTCCTAACCTTTTGAGACCCGGACAATTCATACATAGTGGCATTCAGAAATTCGCTGGTTGAGTGACCCAGTCGGGTAGTGGAACGTGTAGGACAGCGTCGGCCCTTGCGGTCAAAATGCTGTGTAGCCACCCAGCCGGAAATCGATGGGGATGGTTCGCCGACGCTGCCCCAAATTCGACCGTTTGGAATTGCCGTGATGCATTCGAAGGTGTCCCATACCTGGGTCAGCTGGTGACCAACCCCCTCCTGAGCGAGACTGGGAATCACCGGAAGCCCGGGCAACACAACCACTGCCGTCTGGAACCTGGGGCGTGTCGCGGAGTCGAGCACTTCCACCAGGATTGCGTTGGCTTCCTGGTGATCCCCATCGGAGGTTTTGGATGGAATGCTCGCAGACTTGCTTCACGGTATATGTGATGTAGTTTATCACGGATTACACGATACATACCACATGTACATGAAGTATCTGATAAATTGAAGCGGTGTCCAGGTGAGCCAATTAGCGGCATGTGACCGAACACCGCATCAGGAAAACATGCGTCATCATACATGCGCTTGTGGCGATTATACGCGCTTGCGCGTTCGGGCCCAAGCTTATATGCGCTTGTACATCTGGCCCGATCGCATACATGCGATTGTAAGTAC
>Ga0307516_10007497_pt1 | contig 12550 bp, 17 predicted proteins | sample 19_EM_MG_FD_203310 | JGI IMG/M metagenome (GOLD analysis project Ga0307516, IMG submission 203310) | Populus trichocarpa ectomycorrhiza microbial communities from riparian zone in the Pacific Northwest, United States - 19_EM | ecosystem: Host-associated > Plants > Roots > Unclassified | place...
TGCGAGAACAACGAGTGCCCCTGAGAGAGTCCTAAGCAAGAACTTCGCCTTCTGCTCTCTTCTACTCTCTCCAGACACTCCCGACTGCCCTCTATCGCCGTATTGGCGCTCATTGAGGCCCACCTCTCAGTTCGAGGCTTTCCCACTTACGTGATTGAATTGACCTTCGTTTGGTGTAGGAACCTACTCGGGCCCGTCTAACGTGGTTAGTACGGGGTGATTGCTGACGTGGTCAGCGAGCCTTAAGTTAGGCCATCCTTTTATCTTCGGATATTAGTTGAGACGTCTAGGAGGCTCAGGGCGCAGAGTGGCCCTGACACCTCCGTTCGCGACCTTCGTGTGGAAGATGCAAACACAATTAACAACCACCTTCCCGTCGTTGCAGCCTGTCTCGCCTCGCCTGCAACAACCCCCGGGAAAGTCACGCTGATTGCGAACGAGGTACGACTTGTCATGCAACCCCTATTACTCAGGGGCTAACACACCATAGATTCAGCGTGTCGCAAACGCGGCCAAGGATTCCGACACAAAACGCATGAAGACTGACATCCTGGGCCTTATCCCCGAAAAATATCTACCAGACACCAGCGCCGAGGGCATCGTCAGGAGGGTTGCCGCCTCATATATCGACTCCCCTTCCCCTGGGACGTCGAAGGTTTGGAGAGGGTTTAACAATACCATAACTGCTCGTTTGTTGTGCCCCGTCAAGTACCTCGAGCAGTTCAAGGGGAACCCCGAAGGGTACATGCAGTTTTTCAGCCACTGCGGGTGTGTCCTAACCGTTGAATGTAGGACCCGGCGGGACCTCAAACATAGGCGCCTTCTACTACTTGACAGTGAAAGGTCTCTCTTCCTCCCGACGTTCCTCTATGATGAAGAGATGATGGACGGAACGACTACAAAAGGCCTTTTCCGTGGGCCGCTACTCATGAAGGTGAGTTTCGTTCTATCCCGGAAAGTGACCACCAACGGTTGCTTTCAGGCATACCGGTACATTTTCCTCGGCCCGGGTGAAAGTCACACAGTTGGGACGAAGAGGGGAAAAAAAAAGGGTAATGCCGCAATCCACCATATGCGCGCGGTCAAACCGTCAACGATCTGCTATGCAGTCATACAGGTGACTCCATGCATTGTGGCTCGTGACCCCCAGCCCTGACCTCTCCACGCAGGTATATGTCGCGTTGAGCGCCATGCTCATGTGGGGGATGATGGATGAGGAGGTTAATCTTTCCTCAATGTACGATTTGCTTCGACAACAATTCCAAAACCCCAACGATCCATGGGTTAAGGAAACGCTCCAATGGTGGGATAGGTATGCTCTGACACCCTCTTTCTGGACTTCCCACCGCTCATGGTCCACCATTCTAGCCAGGTCTTTCCGACTCCTGCCAACGAAGGTGATGGCCCTGATCTTAGGGACACAAATTGCCCCACGGTGAGGGAGCTTATGGAAACGGAACGTGCGGCACGAATTTCTCAGTGAGCCACACTTGCGGTCGATAGCTAAGGTTACTTGGGATCTCCTTGTGATTGTATAGTATGACATATTGAATGTGTACAAATTTGTGCACCAATCTACCGCTTACTGCTCGAGCCACTTCCCCGCCCCAACAGGCAGTGCTGTGTAGGGGTACACAATGGTGCCGTTGTACAGTCACGTACAGACTGGTGGGCAAATAAGCAAAAGGGTGAAAAGGAATAGGTGTGAATGGTGCTCACTCTCAACACCGCGCGACTTGAAGGTGACCTCATCTTCTTCAGTGACACTGGTCATAAGACCGTCGCTGAGTTTCCTGGTCCTCCCGGCACGCCAGCTGTCGGTCCATTCAGGGATAAACCCGCCTTGGTCCTCTGAGCGGCGGTCATGGCAGTGATGCGGACGGGACGAGGGTGAAATTTTGAACAAATGACCAGGCGACAGGTGGGATACGCGGCGGGTAGGTGAGGGAATGATTTGAGTCAGAGGGACCCAGGTTGAAGGGCTGGGGTGGAGGGCCCATCATCGGATGAGTCGAATTGGATAAGTTGAAGTGCACTCATCCGTCCGCATAAGTGTCTCCTTGGCTGGCGTGGCGACGAGCATCCTTGGGTCAGCTCTCCCCGCCATATATGGCGTTCCTCCAGGTGGGATGGTTAGAACGCGGTCGGACAGACTCCGGATGCGCCGTGGGGAAAGTCAGTTCCCATCAAAGTCACGACTGGCTCAGCTCCGCCGCTTTTACATTCATAGGCCTTGAAGCATCTTTGAGTGTCTGCAAATAGCACCAGGGAAAGCTGAGAAAACTCACTCCAGGTTGTTAGACGGTTGCTGGATGGAAGGGGGCGGGGCCAGATCTGAACGTCCCAGATCATTGGTCATGTAATGCTCAAAGTTGATTCGTGGGAACTACCGGTGACGGCAGCCTGGCCCGTTGCCATATTTGAACCGATGCTGCCGATTTCGACAAATTCAACAAAACCTTTTTCCCCTGCGTCAGGGGTACAGATAGTATAAGAAAATCCAATAGATTAAGATGGGTAACGTGTGACATGTGTTATCCTCATTAGGTTCTTCGTGACCGGGAAAGTGCGAGTCACGCCAGTGTTTTCTCGTCGAGGTTTGGGAACCATGACGAGAAAATGCACTGCACGTGACCAGGAAGCGAAAGGCAGAATGTAATCCAGGGGACGACCCCGCCGAACCACATCTTTGCCTCAGCCTCGAAACCCAAGCGTTCAACGAACTCCACATGAAGCAGAATCGGCGGAGGTAGTATTGGAAGATGAAGCCGACCAATAGCCACGAAGAGAAGTTGATGCCAGTGGCGGGAGGCGCACCCGTAGGACCAACCCAGACAACGGGGACGTTGACGTAGCGGAAGAGATATCGTGGGTACTTCCGGGCGAGGAAGTAGAAGGGGATGGGGGAGACGGCACCGATCAGCAAGAACCAAATAGCGGCGTAGTATCTGGAAGAATTATTAGTCGACCGAAGCGCCTGGTCAAGAGGAGTAAACTTACGGTTGACCAGGTCCAAACAAGCGAGATGGCCCAACGCCACCGTATAAAAGTGAAACCTCGGCGAAAACCTTCGAGGATGGGCAGGTGAACCCGTTATCCTGGCCGGCCTTGCAGACACCCTTGATATTGTTGAGAGCCCAACGTTGAACGCCGACAACAACGAAGCAGGAGATCGTGGTGGCAGTGTTCGTCATGATAGTTCCCATGATAGTTCCGTACACCTTGAAGATCATAACAGCGATGGGTTTTCCGGGAATGACGTAACCGGCAACGAGCTCGGAGAAGACGTTGAGTCAACTGCTGGTTGGTAATTGCGAGGAGGATACCGAGGGGGAGGATAAAGATCAAGGAAAGAGTGATGGTAAGGATGTAAGCCCAGAATGGCATTTTCGTATCGTACGCCTCGATGGTGACCGCCCCGAGGATGAAGGAAATGATGAAAGCGGCAGCGAACCACCAGTGGGGAATGTCGCGGTAGCGAAACACGAGGCGGGTGTGAATATCCTTCTCATCTTTGATATTTGTGCGGAATTGCCTCATGATGTCACGTCCATACCATAAGTAGGTGTGAGTAACGACGGCGGTGATCGAGGCGAAACTCAAGCAGTAGTTGATGATGAACGTCGCGGAGAGGAAGACGGGGGAGTAGTTGCGGTACTTTTCCACATCGAAGAGGCCGGACAACAGGAGATCGGTGGCGTAGGCACCAAGTTCGACGACCTTGGCCATCAGTGATAACGGTGTGTTCTTTGGTGTCGAATGAACCGGGGTTCAGGGTCCAGACGTATTCGAAAGTGTTGAATCTGGTGGTGGGGAGGGCCCATTCGAAGAATCGACCGACGGGGAGGGAGAGGCGCTGCACAACGACACCGGACATGAAAACGGTGGGATCTGGAGAAAATTAGCAACCTAAACGGGATCGATCCAGCATGGTACTTACAACGCAAGCTGAACAGCTGGTTGAATGCCGGGAGGGCGGCGGAGAAAAAGATACCAATTACCCACCTTGAGGCAGGAGTCAGCGGACGACGAAGCTGGATTCCTTTAGCGATGCTTACATCCTGATAATGTTAACCGGCATTGTCGGATCGTCGATATTTGAGACGGCAGCACGGACTTCTGGATATGGGGACTCTCTGAATTTGGTGGTCAGCAAAGCACGGCGATCTGAGTTAGAAGGAGACGCACTCGACATGGTCATCAGCGAACTTGGATTTGGAGGCTGAGTGTTCCTTGGAAAAGCCGTAGTGAGACTCTCCGTCGAAATCAGAGGCGGAGTACCCGGTGGTGGAGCCTCTTCGGCCCTTGCTCTCGAGCTCAAATGAGTCGGTGCTCGAAGCGGTTGGTGAGGGAAGACCGTTGACGTCGTAGTTGGGATCGTTCCAGTGGTCCTCCATGAGGGAATCAATATCGCGAGAGGGACGTCGGGAAAGGTCGTGCAATGGTGATATCTGCGGCCGTTGGACATGAGGGGCGACGACCCCGCCAAACCAGATGCGGACGGTCCCGTCCATTGAACCAGAACAAGCGATATTCCTTGTGGTGTCGAGGACCACACTGTAAACTTAGCGCGGCCGCGGTGTAAGGATAGCGATGGAGGTCGATGATGTAAGAAAGGACAAACCTTTCTGAGTGTGGCCGGTAAGGATCCACTTGCATTCCCCGGTGATAATATCCCAGACGCGCATGTGGGTATCGTAACTCCCTGAGACAAGCTTTCGTCCTCGAGCGGTGAGGGCACGAACAGCATGCTCGTGGCCCTCCAAATGAAGTTTGTGGTATGGGTTTTCGTCCACGTCCTCCTATTCAGACGCAGTGTAATGTGGTGCAACAGTGCGCAGCTGAGAATCTATCCATACCTCTGCAGGATCGACCTCGACCTCACCGTTCCCAAACATCTGTACTCATCTTCATCTGGCCTTGGGAGCAACCAGACGCGGAGAGTGTGGTCACGGCTACCGGTCACGATCATCGGTTGCTTGGGCCACTTCTCTCGGCGGATTACACCGTCTTCCCCTGTTGTTTCGACCCATTCCGGCTCGACAATAGCAAGGCATTGGACGGTGCTTGTGTGACCGCAGAAAACGTGTGTGCAACGACCGGTGTTGAACGTTGAGATCCCAAATACGAACAGTCCGATCTGTCGAACCGCTGACAAGGACGTCCTTTGTTGTGGATAATGCCCACACTCCCCCTTCGTGTCCGTCTAAGGACATCGTCAGCTGGCCCGTGTGGGGGGAATAGACGTGGATGGAGTGATCATCGGATGCCGAGATAATACGTTCGTGGGAGAAAATGAGACAGGTGACGACAGCACGTCCGTGCGCAGGGAAAGAGACGTGTTTAGGGTTGAGGTTGTTGATCCATATTGTTCGGGTAAGGTGGCGTGACTTGAACAGAATTTTGTATGGATGAGGACCAGGTAGTGAATTCGGAGCTGGGGGACCGGCTCGCCGTCGCCTCGTGAATAGTTCTCTGGAGAACGCCCGTTCAGAGTCCCCTCCAAACTAGATTTTGGTGCTTTTCAACAGATTTCTCTGCAGGACATGGTCAGAATCGATGATGTTCCGCCAGGCCCTACAAACGCGAGAGGTCCAGGCGAGAGTGGTGAAAGGGAGGAAGCTCAGTATGTGAGAGGTGAGTTCTGCGGGGAGTAGCGTTAGGAAATCCCTGGACATGGTGGGAGTGAGCACCGAGTGGATAGTCCTGATGACCGAGAGCGGAGAGTTCCTCAGGAAGGTTAAAAGTACGTGTGTTTGTAATTGAGGGGAAGAGCGGAGAAGTGAGAGAGTATGGAGGGTAAAACGATGAGGGTTGTGAGCGCCAGGTCTGGCTGGATTGGGACTTGAGGTTGAGGGGATGATGCGCCACTTGGGGGTGCGGATGGCCAAATGTTGAGAGTCTGTGGCGATGGAGAACCGCCTGGAGATGGCAAAGGATATGGCGGTGCAGCCGGCGGCATAGATATCGGAGGCAATGGCGTGGCTTTCGACTTCTTCCGGGGAGGGGTGAGAGTGAAGTCGGTGGTATTCTCGACGCCCTCCATCGAGTGTTCGTTCACGAACGCTCGTTTTCTGCGTCAGCAAGACCAATAATCTTTGGGGCATCCGTGTCTCGATCCTGACGCAGCATCCTCCACCCACGGCCACTGATGACTTCCTCCTTCGGGTCTGATTCTAAATCGGACTCATCGTGTCGGTAGGTGGCCTGGGTTCCACCCGGGAGTTCCAGGGAAAATGGGCGTAACGAGTCGGGAAATTCTGCGTGGAGGAGTGGGTAGTCTTGAGGGGGAGAGGCGGAAGTGTGATTGGGGCGTAAGTGGTGGTCGTGGTCGTGGTCGTTGTCGTAACAACACTGTGGATGATTGGGTTAAAAAGAAAGATTTTGCAGGATGGGGAACTCACGTCGTGGTGTTCACAGAGGGGGTGAGGTGGAGAACTGGTCGGTGGCCGGATGCCATTGTAGCAGACGATAAAGGAGAGGAACCTCGTTGAACATACATTGTTTGTGTCCTGACTCTGACCAAAGTTCTGCTGGCGGCGGGGGAGGCGGTGGGGGAAGGTCTGGATAGTTGATTGTTCAAGCTTGAGCACGGGTTTGCTGGCACCCTTTTCGTGCGAACTGGAGAACATCCATGGCGGTTCTGAACACAAAGGTGGAGGGGCAGTGATCGAATGACAGTAATGGGGGTCTCAAAGTTGGCAAGACCCGTTGCATGCGGTTTCCCTGAGGATTCCGGGAGGTCGTCCTGGTTGTGAGCGGGAAGGTCGGGCCTTCCTTTCTGGGAGCTCGTTCCCACCTGTGTGCGTGAGAATCCGGCGCCACAACGGCTTTATCATCCACGCTGGGGCTCGATCGACACCACAATCTCCCTCTCCGGCAACATTCATCTCGCAATCCCCCTCCTCACACCATATCTTCAACATTCAAGAAGCTAGTAACGTCCTTCAACTGCATTCCCTGGTTCTAGCCACTGAGTTGCGGATGTTTCATCTTTTAGAACACGTTGACCGACGCCACTGCCATCACCTTAGGTTCAGTGCTGAACCGGTAGGCCCCCCCGCTCAATCCCCTTGAACACACACTCACGCTTGTTCATTGCCTAGTACCCCTACATATCCAGGGTATGTACTTGCCCCTCCATCCCTTTGCTCATTTCTTGCCCTTGACTGACCCCTCTCCGCTCCCAGGGAACATGAACACCAGGCGATCAAGAGGCTCTATCTAGCGACCAGTGGTGATTGTTTTCTATCGTTTATCGCTCGTTTCGTGGATTATAGCTGACTTCCGTTGTGTCTCAGCTTGTTCTCGGCCGTCCCCCTCTATCCATCATCATCGCCTTCCCTCGCCTCTGCTGCCGGCGCACGCGACCCACTCCCCGCTCAGTCGCCATCACTCCCGCCATTCCTAACCGACATGGAAGGCCCCATTGCACCGCCGCGGCTGACCATATCGATGGACTGTTTCCCCCCTGTGGTCCGTGCGAGGGAATCTTAGGAGTTTTGTTGTTTCCGCAGTATTAATGTTTTTGTATTTCGTTGTACCCAAATAAATGTATTTTTGGATTTACTGAATATTGTAATAAGATTAGGAGCAACCCCTAGGCGTGAATTATCTGAAATCTGAAAATCTGAGATCGAGGTAGGGAGGGATGGGCCTCACGTGCTCACCAGTCCCGACGTGCGTCGGTCTGATCGATACAGAACAGCCTAGCTGCATCCGGTTGGACAGAGTGATCAGATCCGCCGTTCAGGGTTCGGATAACCCCCCGTCTGGCCGGGTGAACTTCGTCAGGTCAGGTGGTTGCATATCTGGCCAGACGGGGGGTGATTTGGCCTGATCTGTTCCGGACGAATTTGCTGATGTACGTTTGTCACAAAGGTAGCAAGTTAACGTGCGCTGACTACGTTTTTTCAGACAAAGACACCAGCCGACGTGCTTTGTTCACATTATCTGGCGCGCCCCCTGACAATCAGCAAGCAACATCTTCATCCACCCCTCACCCCCAGATTTTTGATGCTGCGACCGTCGATCTTCCACCTGAGAATGATACCACCAGCGACGACGACATCGTCGGATCTCCTCGCACTGCACTACAGCGCTCCGGAACAGCGCGAGCCCAGGCACAAACATTGATCCCCCCCCCTCTCGTCGGCCAACCAATTGATCCTGGCTCCGGGATTCCTGCATCTCCGCAGACGTTCGACTCTCCCCGCTTTGTTGTGCCCCACGAAATATTCTCGCCCCCCTGGTTTGTCAATTCCACCGAAGCCCCCCCCTCTGTCTCCGCTCCCACGCTTCACGAATCTCCTCTCACCGCCCATCTTGTTCTTGAAGATCTTCCCGCTACCCATGAATCTCCTTTTGTCGCTCCTTCCCCTGTTCTTGAATCGCTTCAATTGATTACCCCACATTGGGCTCCCGGGCCTCACTCCCCCGTTACCTCCCCTCTTGGATTCCCTCAAACGGTTACCGATCCATCCATTATCCCTCCAATGGTTGCCGAGCCTCTTTCCCCCGTTCCTCACCCCGTTCTTGGATTCTCTCAGCCGGTTACACTCCACCAAGCTGTTCCCGCTCCAACAGTTACTCAGCCTCTTGTTGTTCCTGCTCCCCAGACCACCTCGACCCAACAAACCAACCCTTATCACGAGCTCGCCCCCCAGCACCAAGTAACCGACACTCTCCCCCAAGTTATCCAAGGGCCGCAAGTTGCTGTTGTGTACCCTTCTCCTGATGTCACGGAAGACGTTGGCGGCAACTCAGGGCTGATGGCGATACCAACGGGTGCTTACAAACTCCGGGATGAGGCCACTGCAGTCCCTCCTGTCCGAACTCGACGTGATTCGATTGAGGGAGTGCCTGATGTTGTGCTATTTCTCAGTCCGTCTGGGTATCAACTCTCGTCACAACAAGACCCCCTTCTCTCTCCCGCGGAGAGTATCCTCACCACGCCCTCTGCCACACCATCTCCCGACGAACTTGTACCTTCGTCCCAGCAGTCCCTCGAAGAGTACCTGGCAATCCCCATGGAGACTGTGGTGACTATACCAACCACCTCGTCTGCAGACAACCCCAATATTCCCTCATCTCAACAGTCGATTGGAGAACGTTCAACCGTTGCTATAGGTCTCGGAGCCAATACCGCACCCAACTGTTTCCGCTTCGCCACCCGCGTTGTCCCGGATTATAGCATCGACCGATCAGATTTCCCTTCGTGGTTCCTTGAGCGTGGGAGACTCGACTTCGTTCTGTCTGTCGAGGCAGGGGATATCTGGAAGAAACTGATCACCACCTGGCTCAAGCAAGAGAGAAGAGTAGGTTTTGGATTGAATGAGAAACTCGTGAGTTAAAGGTCACTTTGTATTTTGTGGTCTGTTCTGATCGTTTATTTTAGGGGGCGAATCTATCGCTAAAGCACAAGCCTGGTATCTTGAAGGACTACTTCAAATGGCACCACACCCCTTCCAAAGGAGACTCGGTCACGTTGCCCGAATTTGGGGATGAGGTGTCGGTCTGGTGGGCGAGCATCCAGCCCAAGTGGCGTTACAAAGACGAGTACCCTCCCGACCCACGCAAAGATTACTCCTTCATCCTTGCGGGGGGGAAGAAAGGCGCTTTCCTCTTGATTCTGTGCCTGGCATGGTGGGACCGAGAGTTTGGACGGTGTAGGGAAAAGGAGAAGGTTAGACGTTGTGAAGCTGCGAGGGCTGCCGGGAAAGACGTTACGACGCTGAACTTCGACGACCTGCATGAACACGACTGCAAGTGGTTCAACATCCTCAACGACCTAATCTTCGTCATGGAACTCGCACAGCGCTGGCCGGTTCCGGGCGATGGTACTCACGCCACGGCGGTTGCACCCATGCGAAAGAAGCGGGCGGCTGAGCAGGGCGAGGGTTCGTCACCGCGAAAGAAGTCCAAGTCTACGTCGTCTTGATCGTCTCTACCTGGCTCCTGTCCTTACCTTCGCTGGCACTGCTTGTACTTTTGCCCGGGCTTTGTCCCTTGTTCATCGTCGCCGCACCTCCCCTCCTATCACTGTCTTTACGTAGATCTATTTGTGTTGCTTGTATCCCGTGTCCGTAATTGTTCTCAGGTAATCGATCCTGTAGAACTTCAAATTTCTTTCGTCGTGAGTGAGGCACTGATGACGATAATATCAACTTGGCCGAGGAAACTATATTGCAGTACCAATCTACTCGAAAACAATTGGTGGGCGATATATGTAAAACGTGAAGAGCCTCATTGTAACGAAACTTTGGAGGGATTATTGCGGCGGCGATGTGCGGAAAACGAGGCTACAGTGGTGAGAGTGAGGGAATGCCAGGCGGGTTGTGCGATCCGGCACGGTCTCGCACATCGCCGCTGTCGATGTTGATCTATGTCCCATGGGCTAGGTGTAAGCTTGCGTGTCGTCGATGATAGTGAATAGGGAGGGGGAGAGCAACGGGGCTCGGAGGTGGGCGGACGACAACTTCTGGAATGACTGTTAGCACGCCGTACAAGAAAAGGTGGGGCAAGCTTCGGCTCACCAGGTGAAATCCGTCAGAATTGAGGGTTGTATTTCGGTCGAGAGTGTGGATGATTACCGTTGGGGAAAACGACGAAGTGGCTAACTAACGGTGCTTGTTGTAAAAATCGCAAGAAGTGTCAAAAAAAGAGCGCGCACTCACCACGCAAATAGAATACCACTGGAATGGCGTGTTCCACGTCAGCCTTCAGTGCAGGACTAGTTGGGACAAGATAGGTGTGAAATTCGGGCGGTGTGTAATAGGAAAGACAAGATAATTGACATAATTCTAGATAGACCCTCGGCGCTATTCTTCTATCTCAATAACACAAATGTGACCCTCAGGCGCGGGTAACTCTTGACAAACAATCCTTTTACAGTGCTCACACATAGCGAACACTTCACGAAATTGTTCCGGGAGGGCACCGTGTCTGCTAATAAGATTTGAAATCGTCACGGTGAGGCCTGCGAGTGGATGATCGTTCGGTGGAGGGTTTGACGATGACCCTGGGTTGCGGGTAGTAGGGATTGAACGGTTTCCGTTGGAACGAATCCCTCGTAAATTGCGCTTGCGCTTCCTCGGGGCGGTGGCGGGGACACCTGGAGTAGTATGCTACATCAGTTGCATTCCACATCAACATAGACAACCACTCGGACTCACCAGTACCGTTGTCCAATTCACCCGAGTCCTCTCCAGCGGCATCAGTTTCCGAGGTGGTTAAAATGCTATCCTGGATAGCGCCGTCGTCGGGGTTGGATTGTTGCTCGTGTGTGGAGGCGGGGTCGCATACCGCTTCCCCACCACCGACGCACGTTGGAGTGGAGGCAGTGGGGGACGGTTGGTCGGGGGGGTTCGGCTGGGGCTCAGGAGGGGCGGGGGAGCTCGTTGGGGACATCTTGGAGTGAATAGTGGGGGGTGGATAGAGTGCGGTAGTCGACGTCTTGAACGTGCGTCGGTGGTGAACGGTTTGGTGGTGAAAGAGGAGCAGGTTGCTGGAGGACAATAGTCGGTGAAGGAGGGCTTGGCACTTGTTGACCGGTTGAGGTTGTCGCACTTTAAGACCCCATTGAGTGGTGGCACGGGACGTAGTAATGAGAGGTGGGTTTGGGGCGTGCCGAGACATATCGAGCAGCTGGAGCACGAGGTCAACCAAGCGGGTGGGGGGATGTGGCAAAGAACATACTCACCCAGGAGGATGATAAGTTTCAATTGAGTGCGTGCGAAGAGGAAGCGCAGATTGGGAACAATCACGCGTCCGTCGACCAATCAAAAGTGTGGCAGCTCGATGCCGTGTGGGGTAGGATGGGTTGTGTAACGAGAGGCCGGCTGGAAGAAAAGAGAGGGAATTACCGTACAGGTCGGGAGCAAGTGTCTTCGTGGACCAATCGGAGGTGCAGGTTCTGGATGAAGAGGATCAACGAAGTGGGGGAAGGGTCGGATCGGAGTGAGGACCATTCAGCCAATCGGACGTGGCGTCAGAGACCACGTGGTGATACCCCCATTAGGGAACCCGATCTGTGAATCTCGGGAGGAAGCCAGCCGAAAAGAGATGGATGTCCGTCGGTCATTGAGAGTGCGGTGTCTGGAGATTGCGTGGGGTGGTGCGGCACAACAGTATCTCATTAGGAGGCGTGATATGGGAGGTAAGGAAGGGAGGAAAGTACCCCTGAAGGAGGGGAGTTGGAAGTGAGCGAGCGCTCGTTGACTAGTCGGGACGAAGAACAAGGTGAGTTGATTGCCAAGGAGGGGGGATCAACGAAAGAGGGGAGGCAAGAGCGGCTCGAAATGACCGAGTACCTGGCAGCCAATCAAAACGCGACATGTATGGCGTTCAGACGCGCGAGGGGAACCAGTGAGTGGGGAGGGGGATTCATGTCGGATAGTCACTACTCACCTTGTGCCTAGGTTGTTTGATTGGCTGTAGAGGGGCAGCGCAAGACCTGCATTGGAATGCAATCGGGGGGACGGAAACCCCCAGTGGATAGGCCGCGCGGCCCACGGGAGGGGACAACGAAGGCGGGCAATCCGATTGCAGC
>Ga0307516_10007498_pt1 | contig 12548 bp, 19 predicted proteins | sample 19_EM_MG_FD_203310 | JGI IMG/M metagenome (GOLD analysis project Ga0307516, IMG submission 203310) | Populus trichocarpa ectomycorrhiza microbial communities from riparian zone in the Pacific Northwest, United States - 19_EM | ecosystem: Host-associated > Plants > Roots > Unclassified | place...
GATGTTTCCCTCGTCGCCTTGGAATCATCCTGCCCCGTATTTCCATTCTGTCCTTGGGGGGTGCTAGGGGTGATGTCACCGCTGCGGGTGTTCTGAGTATTGTCGAATTTGGATTGGGCCCACTTGCGACAGATTATACCGTCAACTCCCGAAGCGTAAGTGTTACTCCTTGGCACGAGAGCCACGAAGCTTATTTTCATCAAGTCGTTCGTCTACCCGAGTGCTTGTTTTGACGTACATCGGACTGAACCAGCCCTCCACCCAGGCGAGAACATTGCTACCCTCTGACGCTTCGGCAATCAATGAACCTCCTGGAGACCCTCGTGGCAGCTGTGATGGCGCTCCTCCTCAGTCCAGCACCCTGGTTCGCAGAATGCTATCGGTGGGCTCCTTAATGCGGCTCTACTGTTACGCCATCCTCGCTTGCGGGATCGATGGAAACAACATGGAGAACACGTATTCTCTCGCTCTCACTACACGGGTCCTCTACCCCCGGGTTCAGGTCACCCATCGGTTGTTCATTTGCGTCATCGAAACCATCGTCTGCGTCGCGTTCCCGATCATTGGCTGGGCACGGTACTGGTTTTGCACTGGGGGTAAGTTATAATGATGGATGAACACACCGTTTGTCACCAATCCTGACTGTTCATTCGGTATCGTGGCTGAGTTTGCTAGGGATGTCCCAAGTGCGGTACGTTGGTGTGTTGGCTAGGAAGATCGAACCAAAATTTGAAGGCGATATTGGGATTGAGCTGGCTGCTGCGCTTGCCGGTATGAGGAGGGATTCGCATGCCTTACCACTTGATTTCCCGCGCTCTGCTGGTTCCTCGTACTCCTTTGGTCCTTCTGGCTCTCCGCGCCGATCCCCAGAACCGTACGTCCACTACTGTACCTCACAATCTGTAGCCCCCAGTCATGTCAGCCGTTCGCGTCGACCGATCCGTGTGAAAACAACACCCTCCGTACTCTCCGAAGGGAAGAGAAGGGGGTCTCCTGAGAACAGAGCGACAATCGGGTGACCGAAGAATCTCTGTGAACGTCGTAGACGCCGTACCACACCCACGGGATGTGGAGGTTTGTAGCGGTCGCTTCGTGGGACATTAGCGCAGGAGACAGAATCTCATATGGTGAAGGGCTTCCCACAGTTGACACATGCCCTCTGCCCCTTGTCTCCGTGACGTCGGCAGTCCCTGTTGGCCGGAGCCCGCGGAAGCGAACCGCAGGCGGCTATCCGTCCCCTGGGTGACGAAGATCAGAGGGCTACGAGTGCGTCGTTTGTGGCGTATGTTGGCCGGAGGTTCTGGGCACGGTACCAGTCAATGCCCAGGTCGGTGGAAGTTGTGTGAATACATAAAACCTATTCACGGGTATCTCATGGGAATGGGTGGAGGGGGAAAACCGCCGCGCATTGAGCCAGGAGGAAATAATGGGGGCGGGATGCCTGGTGCATAATGGATCATGCTCTGATGGCCCTCCCCCCTCGTTCGAGGCATCAGGGCCTCAAAGACCTTACTGTCCAATTAGTCAACGTCGACCGCTCCGCAACGGCGCCCGAGCTGGGCGAAAACATCCCGATGAGTCGGGTCTGAGATTATTTGTGAGGATTGCGTCTCCATCGGGACGGCCGCTATCGACTCGGAACTCCGTTCTGCCAGGGTAGGACTTACATAAGGTGGGAGGAGGTCCCAGAAGGAAAAACAACGAGATCGGGCTTTCGCTCGGCCACTCGGAGGTGATTGGACATCAGGGAGATGAGTGGGGGAGGGGATTCCATTCTCTTATAACGGATCAAACAACCGAATCATCAACTCATGGGCGCTCAATACACGGCAAAAAATAGCGAGCTCATTTTAATTTTTGGAAAGCGGTTGCTAGGGGTGCCATGAAGTCAAAGGCACGGTGTGAAACAGGGACCGGTTCCCGAACAAGGTTCACACTGTTCCTGGAAGTTGATGGACCTGGTGAGCGATGGGGAGGAGAGAGAGGTGTATCGATCGACGGCCGCGATGCCCTATTCAGAGATGCTCCACACTCGGGAGGTTTACACTGGTTGACATTTATGGACAAAGGAGCGACGTCCCCCGCACAGCATCCCCGTGGGGGGGGGGGGGGTTATTTCTTACGGTCAGGGGAAAGTTTCTCTTCCCGTACTTCGTCGGGAACAGAGGACACTTTGTGCAGCTCGTACTCCGACTCATTGGTCGATGATTCACCCTGTTCGACGATCTGTTCTGTAGTGACCCTGATCTGGAGGAGGTTGAGTTCAGCGTGCCCGATCTCTGTAGAAGGCTCCTGACAAAAATTACCTGCATGCTCGTAAGGCCAGTTGGGGACTCTCGCTTGGAACGTCCCAACTTGAACCCAACCTTAGTGCTCTTGCTCGACGGATCCGTTCCGCCAGTCTCGGGATCCCCCAGTTTTGACGGTGAAATGGCATCTGGACCCGTCGTCGGCACTGTGTCGTGCTGGTCTGAAGATCGTGACGTAACCCAGTATACCACCAGTGCGTTCACAATGACCTGAACGGGACGAGTGAACAAGATATCCAAAATACAATAAATACGTGAGCTTACATCAGTCCCACAGCTCGCGAGGCAGACCCAGCCGAGTTGCCGACCATGCATCAACGTCAACACAAGAATGTTCACACATGATGTTGTGAGCGCAATAAGCGCAGACCATAAGGTTCGCACTGCGAGGTGCTTCACGCGGTTGTTCCGGAAGGAGCTCCGCATCACTGGCCACAGGAACAGCCCGGTGAGGAAGGCGTTGATGAGGCTATATGGGCGAGTGAGCAGTAGAGCAACCAATGAGCAGAGGCGACTTGCAAGTCGTAGGTCAGCAGTGTAATACTAGCCGGCTTTGTAAGACCAATGTAACATACGCCCTTGTCTCCACCGAAGAAGGAGACACGGCCTAGAGTTTTGTGAGAAATACTCCCCATTCCACAGGCGCAGATACCTACCGTAGAATAGCACCGCAACGACTCCACAGTATCCGAGGAGAACGACGACGCATCCAATATAGGCTTTGCACTGTAATCGCGGAGAGTGGGGGGCAGGTCGCCAAACGACATGAACTCGCTCCGCTGCATGCGGTTTAGTACTGTGCCGCGGTCAGACGCACGGATGGGAGGACGAACATAGGAAAATGTAGATGAAGAGTTTGGATGTCCCATAAAAGATAATGCACAGAAGGATCCCCATGGAACAACTGACGTCGTTCTGTTCCAACCCAAATCCAAGGATTAGAACCCCAGAGGTGAAAATAAACAACCAAGAGTCGACGAAAATCAGGAGGACGCATTTCCAGGGCCAAGAAGTATCCCTCAGCGTGACGTTACCACGGAGCATCGTACGTCGGGAGATGAGATGTGCGAGAATGGTGACGCCTAGGAGGTGGATAGTCGCGCTGAGGGCGTGCATCCCCGCGGTCGGGAACATCATTGTGTTGGATCGATCCATGGCAGTATCTACGCCTCGAAGCGGCACAGATGCGGGAAGGGTGGAGCAGGGGTGATCCCACTCCCAAGACTCGCGCTTTATAGTGATCAACGGTCGGCTCTGTAAGACGCGAGTGCATGCCCCGCCTCACGCCTAGATCTGAATGATTTGAATGGTGCCTCGAACTAGAGAGATGCCGCCGCCGTCGGCAGGTGCTTGCCATAACACGTTCTACCCACATCCTCTTTTTCTTCTTGTTCGGGAGGGGTTTCTCCCCACGCTCACATAATAATGCAGGACGCTTGACTCGTATCAGACTTGTGTCCGCTCGAGGGGAGCGCATGTCTCCTGAGACCCATCGGGGTTGCCGACGTCTATAATCGATGATCCCTGGGAGAACTCACCTGTGAAAGGGGTGGGGCGGCACCCGTGGCAGAAATTGGGGCGATGGCGGAGCCGCAGTGATGGTATTCATCTTTGGCCGACCCTCCCTCGATTTGGGTCGCCCTGGGTGAGCCCGTTTCGCGTCTCGCAAGTGCCCCTGATCAGGGAGCCCCCAAGCCTCTCACATCATTTTCTCGTGCCCTACTGGAAGTTTTAGATTGCAAGATTGATCATGGTATGGGTTTCAGCAGGCTTGGACTCACGTTTACGAACTTCACGAGCGGCACACCATGAGAGTTGGCTTGATCATGATGAAAACGCTGTGATCCGAACGCCACGTGATTGTAAGATTCTTGAGATATTCGTAAATTTCGTGCTGGCCCGAATATAGGCGACGCGCGCTTATGCGTTTTGGGACGCTTTGCGAACGAGGTGATAATCTTCCCAAGCGAGCCGGGCCCAGGGAGTGACCGAGGAAACTGGCCCGCAGAGCCAACCAATCACTCGGCCAAGAGTTGGAGGACAAGGTCGGTCCAATCCATTGGAAGGGAATTATTAATTTGTTAGTCGCAGACTCAGACGCTATCATGACCGAGACGCAGATTCAAAAGATACTCTGGTGCAGTGGCTAGCCCAAGGTACGCACCAAGCCCGTAATTTCCAATCGCGCTTCCGATCGAAGATCGCGGACCTCTCCAAAACGAGCTTGTGTGACTTGTGGCCCGTGGGAACGAAGTTGCACGGTACACTTTGGCCAACGCATGGATCACCCAGTAACCTCCAGAACCCCTCGGTCAATAATAATAATACCAATAAATACATGAAATGCGTGCTAATCATACGTGGGTCAGATATCGAGCACGTGAGAAGCAGGGGACATGATATTGGACGGTGTGCGAAAGCGCTGGACCGGGGATGGCCCGGAACCAGAATGGGTGCCAATGGCAGGGTGAACAGGAATGAAAAGAAATGACCCTGCCGCAGAACCAACAGGATCGTAGGTCCAAGAGGTGGTGGGGGGTAAACGAGGGAAACGAGGGCGCGAGTAGTTATAGCCCATTGGGCTGGTGGTCATTTGAGGATATTTACGAAGCGCGTGAGGGTGAGGTACTGAGCCACGAGCTCGAGTGAAGAGGGCTGTGCATCCACGCGATTGGGGTTGGCTCACGTCCCCGCCGGTCGCTGGTTAGGAGCTATCCTCATTGATTCTAGGCAGCGCGCGACAAGGGCGGGGATCGGCGGAGTGTTGTTATTTTGCACATAAGTATCTGAGCCGGACAGTGGCGGAATCCTATCAAGATCCTATGCACTGCATCTCGTTTCAAATGGTCCGCCAGATTGTCATTCCGCTGTCGTGGACCCAAACCCGGTTTTGGTAAAATTCAAATAGAGTGATGCCGTCCTTTGGAAATTCTTCAAAACCGACCAACCCCGCGGCGTTTCAGCACCAATGTGGTTTCTACAGTATGATAAACTTTCCGCAGGGGGAGTAGTTGGGAAAATGCTAAATTGATCTATCTACGTTCGCTCAAGGTATATCACTCTAGGTAAATTGAATAGTCCTGGATTTGCCTTTCTTCCCGGGGGCCCGAGCTCCTTCAGGAAGAGAAGAGATATCGACGTTTGTCTCGGTGTGGACCGCGATCTGTATTTTCCGAACTCGGTGATTGTGCAGGAGTCAATCGAACTGAGAACTTACCTCGAGATCCATTGTACCGGTCTCGTGAGTCGGTGTCGGCTCCCGAACAAACAATGCTCTGAAGCTCCGGTCGAGGGCCACAAATGGTGACCACGACTGACGTGAGTGCCGACGGTTGACAGAGATCCTCTCGTCGATTGAGGCGCCAGGGTCTTTGTTGCGGGAGGACATCGCCAACGACATCTCGTAGACGGGATAATCCAGTGTGGCATTTGTCACTGAAGCGTGAGCCGGTCCCGCGGATCGTTCTGATATGGAATCGGTAACCCAGAATAGCGCCAGTGCATTCACCACAACCTGCGGGCAATCGGTTTATCATCAGCTCGGGATCCTCTCACGACGTCAGCCAACTCTGGTGTAAAACTTACGTCTGCGCTACAACTTCCCAAGCAGACCCACCCTAGCTGACGCCCATGCATCATCATCAAGACGAGAACGTTTATACAGGATGTAACCAAGGCAATGAATGACGAACTGGTAGGGGTCGTGTTAGAACGGTCGACGTGGGGGCAAAACGTACACACATGAGCGTCCTGACTGCGAGCCGCTTGATGGTATTGTTGCGAAAAGTCTTGCGGAAGAGTGGCCACAGGAATAGCGTCGTCAAAAGCAGCGTAATGAATCTACAAGGGGTGAGGATTCGGGGTCGAGGTGCTGGAAAAATGTCCTCACAGATCGTAAGCCAAGAGAGGGACAGAGGCGATAAACTTGAGACCGATATAACAAACATCCTCTTTGATCGAGGATATGTTGCCTAGAATAATCGGTCAGCTGGTTTATTGGGAAGTGGCACAAAAACTACTACCGTAAAACATAATACCGGCAACACCCAGGTAGAAAATGAGGAGACTCATGCACACCAGATACACTCTGGAACGTAATCGAGGAGTCGTGGGAGTTGGACGCCAAACGACGTGTACGCGTTCAACTGTATAAAAAAAAACAGATAGCATCACAATCGTCATCCCCAGGAGAGAGAAAACTCACTCAGGAAAAGGTATATAAAGATCTTGGAGGTCCCATAGAAAACGATGCAAAGATATATACCGAGCGAACACGCTGCTGCACTAGTAGCCATCCCAACACCAAGGATCAAGACACCGGCGGTGAAGAGGAAGAGGTACGAGTCGAGAAAAACAATCAAGACACAGAGCCGGGGCCATGACGCTTGCCTCAGAGAACATTGTACCCCATCGATGAGGAGTCGGCGAGAGATCAGGTGGCTGACAACAGAGACGCCAAATAGATGGACAACAGCGCTGATGGTTGTGTTCTGGCCCATCGAAGTTGGTGGTTCGTCCAGCGCACTTTGAAACGGGCGGGGAGAGAAGACAGGGTGCGCGGACGGAGGGAAGTGGTCTGCCCTATTGAATCAGCCCACAGACCACTTATATTCCGTGGGTACTGGAGAGCAGAATCACAAGTCCCGCTGTTGAGGCCACGGCGCACGGGACCGATAACGAGATGGCATATTTGAACAGCGAGATGGCCCTGACGCCGAGATGAAAGGAGGCGGCGGGAACAATTTTTTTGACGTTCTAGCCGAAGAAGTCCAGCAGAGTGGGCGAAGGGACGGCACCCGGAAATCCCGTCGAACCCAATCGCCAAAATTAAACGCTCGCAATCTCGAAACCGCCTGCAGTCGACAACGACGAGATCATTATTACGAATCCCGTGTCACGCGTCAAGTCAAGTGAGCTGCCCAGAGCCTCGACAGCGGGTAGGGTCGAATTGACCTCGTCGACGTGTCGCTGTGGTGGAGCGACGGTTATAACTGTTGAGACTTAAAGTCCAAGGCAATACGACGGTGGGGAGGGTCCTGGAAGCCGAACCATTCAGCGCGACTCGGAAGGTGATGGTTCGCAGAAGGTCCGGTTCGTTCTCACAGCCAACGAACTCTGATCGCAGTTCGAAGCTGTCAACCAAAAGGCGTTATTGGGCGGGGGATCCAGAGCCATCTTCCCCGCAGAGTCAGGCGCCAGCGGGCATGACCGGACGAATTGGGAGACTCGGAGTGACATTTGACAGCGGGCGTCAGATGGAAGAGGGATTGGTGACAAACCCCATCGAATCAGTGGGCGACTGAGTGATCCTCCATACCCATGGGATTTTACATACCTGGGTTTTGAACGACAAGATAGGAGAGGGAAAAAGGAAATAACCAGGATCCCGGCCCTTTTCCTACTTTGAAACTTAGTGACCGAGTATCCCGCTCGCCTTCTGGCTTCGATGAGGCGAACCTTATGAGTTCTCACCCTGATTCCAACTTCCCCATGACCAGTATCTGTAACTCTGGCTTCAAACGGAGCGCCCAGAGCGAGAGCGACACTCCTCGAGTGTGGTCGCACCGTATGCTCGAACACGTAAGCAATAGGAACTATAGGAGAGGGCCCCAGACCTTTGACTCCACCTGAGCAGGCCCCTGTTATCCCGGTCTGCATTGCAACCTCGACATAAACCAGACCAGAAGGGGAAAGGGAACTCTTGACCAGGATCAGATCGTATGATATTCCAATTGGCATACGACAGCCGCCCACCAACACTCAGACTCATGGATAGCCACCTCGTCTTCCAAACATGGGGCAAGAATAAACTGAGACGATAAGAGCCTACGCCAGGTGTAGCAGAGGCTGTTATTCTGTCGAAGTCTCCAGGGGTAGAGGAGAAGCAGCAAGTCTGGCGCGGAAGGTTTGTTTCTTCGGCGCGTGGGGGTAAGTCGGTCGTATGTCTCGGACCTTTCCGTGACACTGTTCAAAGGGAGGGGAACGTGTGCCCCTTGTCGGTTGACCCATTGGGATTGATACAGGCGAGGTGATGTCACATTCCGGCAGGGCCCGTGACGTACTGTGCCTTGTTCTCCAACGTTGCGAGGTTGCAAGGTAGAGTCAAGAGGCGGTGTGGATGTAGGCGGCTGGGCTTGGTCGGGCGCGGAAGGAGGGGGTGTTGGGGGTGGGGGTGTTTTGCTGCTATTCGCTGACCACGAACCGTTGGCCCAAAGTGACGCTGATCCACTGAACAAACACCACGCTGATTGACTGGGGCGGGAGAGGGGGGATAAGAAGATAAGATAACGGATGGTACTTAGGATAGCGATGTGACCGGTCCGGTTGCGGCGGAAGGGAAGGATGTCCAGCCCGGACACGGAAAGTTCAAGTTGGACACTCGGTGCGGCCTCGGCCCGGCTCCGGTCAACCTTACCATACCCACGTGCTGCGTACACTATAGACTAAGACAACTATCTGGCTTTCCCCGCCCACGTACGGGTGACTGTTGATCTCGGCCTGTCGTGGGGGCACGTCGCCCACCGGTTTCAGGGATTCGCGCCCCTTGGTAGGTTACAACCCAACCTCAAGTTCAGAGGGGAACACTCAAGATCGATATCTAACGTTGTGCGGTTCTTTTGTCACTCGACAGCGACGACCACGACCTCTTCTGTAAGGTTGCGTTCGCTCTGACGTCCGCCCCAAAACCTGGGGGAGAACGGAGCTGACCTTCGGGTTTGGTGGTGTTACTTTTCGTCTCGACTCCTACCTGGTCTGTAGATGCACCCGATTTTAATCGGTCGGATCCCTGTGTGCTGTCCCCGGCTAGGCCAAGAAGTATGCCTCCGTTTCGCTTATCGATTTGTATGGTCCTTTGACTTCGAAAGGAATCCGACTGCGATTGATCATCGCGTTAGTATCAAGGCATGATGTACAGGCTGATGTACGGGCTGATGTACAGGCAACCGCACGCTGCAGCTGGGTGTGTGTGTGCTTCCCGCATCCTTATGGCGCCTGACCGCACTCGGGACCGGTATGGCAGACTTCCTTTCTTCATCACTCCGGCCGCGTTGCAGTACATATGGTATTTGCCCTGTCATGAGCGGTTGTATTATGTAACGTCGATCACCAGTTCTATCCGGATGTGTTCAGGGAGGCGTCGACGGTCGTTTTACTGACATTGGAACAGTACCCGTAAGCGCAAGTCCAGCGAAAGCGTTGGATCTGCGGCTGCCGCTGACGAGCCCTGCGCCCTATTACAAATCCTAGGCTTTTGGTGTTCGGGGGGGCCGACGAGATACCGTCTGAACTATTACCCGACGGGGGTCGTGCCAACGTCCCAGCAGTTTCAGCGCTCCTGCCGGCTAGACCTAGGAACGCATTAACGAGGTCTGGCCAACTGAGGGCATTCTGGATCAGTCGATCGAGTCCGTTCGCCCACAAGAATGTATGATGAATAAAATCGAGTCGGCTTCTTTCTGAACATGTCTGGGGAGAACTACCACCACCGCGGTACAACAACCGGGATTCCACTCCCTTCGGTTCGGTGAGTTTATCGACCGTGGGGAGAGCGCCTTCTCATCTAATGCAGACCTTCCTCGTGAGGGCCGTCCTGAGCTTCAAAGTGCTTGGAAGGCGAGGATCCCGTCTTCATCGGGTGTCCTTCCCGGGTCGCCGTGGCTGTTCAGATACAAAACAGACACTCCGGAGCCATCACTGCCAAGCGCTCGGGATCGCGAAACAAAAATCATCGCACGAGTGCTCTCTGCCCGAAGAGACGGTGTTATCGGTTTTGCAAATTGATCGACCGGAAAGGAAGCTCACCACGCAAACTCCTGCAAAGTCATTATGTTTTCGGGAAGGCCGATCCTTCGAACACTTACTGCGGCTGGGCACTATTGGCCACGACGTACATGTAAACAGCGGCCACTATGCTGGGCGTCTGAAACCTGAATTTCCAATACCCCGGACCCAGAGGACGGGGAACTCGAACGATCCCGGTTCACCGACGGCATGCCAGAACGACCGGGACTGTATGAGACTCGACATAATCTGCGTGTACACGAGGGCTCGGTGGCAAATGGCCTCCGGCGTGTTGAGGCTGCTCACAATTATCAGTGGTCCAGGCCGTACTCCTCACTCAACCCAGACCCCAGGTCGCATCGGGGCGGCGCCCTCTGGCACCCGGGCCTCTCGACCCGGTCTTTATGCGCGCTTGTTGGGCAAGCACTAACCGAGTTGACTGCTTCAGGACAGGATTTGGTCGAGTTCGTTCCAATTATCGTCATACATCCTCGAGGACTGACGGAATCGTTGTAGTACAGCGCCACGGACAACATCATAACCAGCGTCATGAACGGGCTCATGGTAACACTACGGTGAATTCTTCTTTCGCTAGGGTTAGACCTGGTAATCAAAGGTTTATTGATTCCATTTTCGAGGTCCTTCCTCCGACTCGGAGGAACCCAGACCCGCGGAGAACGATCCGCCCCTTCAGTGGGGTTTGGAGTAGCAAACGGCTTGTCATGTGTCCGTGTGCTGTGTGATATCTGGCTACGGTTTCCTGATGCTTGGGTACGTTGCTCACTGTTCCGCTGACGATCAGATCCTAACCTATCAGTACTCTGCCATAGGACTCCCGCCACTCTTCACTACTCCGAGTCGGAGATCTGCGCGGCAAGTCGACGTATAGAATGTGTCCATCTTGATCTTCGCATTTTCAACCTCCTAGTATAAGTATATCGGCGATCCTCACCCACGGCTCCTCCCGCTCCCACCGACCATGGAGCCAAACAAAGCTTACATCGACTCCAACGACGGCAAGCGAATCTACGCCGAGATGCACCCAGCCAACGGTGGGGATGGCGCAGACCCCACCCCGATCTTGTTCATCCATGGCTTCCTCTACTCTTCTTCCTCATTCACCCCCGTCTTGTCCCATCTCTTCGCGCGAACGCGCGTCGTCTTCGACTTGGAAGGCCGGGGGAAGTCAACGCTGGAGTCAATGGCCACCTGGTCACTTGCCTCCGCAGTATCCACCATCGCCCTCGTCCTCTCCCATTTTGGTTATCCGCCAGGGACCCAAGTCGACGTCGTCGCCCATTCGCAAGGCGGAATCTCCCTTGCTGTTCTGTTCAGCCAATCGGCCGATCCATCCACATCCTACAAAGTTCGCCGCCTGGTGCTCATGGGCCCAGCTGACCCCGCAGAGCCTCCAGAGATAGCGCTCGCCTTTGCCCATCAGGTTCGATCACAAGAGACCGACGATCTCGTCCTCTTCTTGTTCAGCTGGCTCGGCGCCGACGCCAAGTCTAACCAGGAGCTCATATCCTCCATTTACGACAAGCTATTTGGGGACGTATCCTACAATCGCCCGTTTGTCTCTCACATGATCAAGGCCGCGGTCTCCGCCCCAGGGATTTGGACGGCAAGGGGTTCGGTTGACGAATTGTGGATAGTGTTTGGGCGACAAGACGGTTATTTCGGTTGGAGCGTCCGTAATATGGTGGAGTACATGAAGGACGTGGACACTGGACACTTCTTCACTTGGGAGAACGCAGAGGCCACGGGCAAAGCGTTACAAGAGATCCTTCAGCCCGGATCCTAAGACGCCAGATGCTGGTAATGAACACCCCACCGTCGTGATCAACCCCTGTATCATGTATCTCGAGTGTATTTACGTTTTCATTTGTTCATTTCTCGGTTGTATAATCGTTCTTCCGTTGATTGTACTACACGACATGTCCCATATAGCGTAGCGGCTTTCATCCTGTATGGTAGACCCTGGTAGTTTTCATGAATGTGTGATACATTACTAAATCCTAGGGATCCAGGAAGGGATCGCGCCTGCCGTTTGGTAACTGAAGCTAAGACACACGCGGAAGCAGACCTAAAGACCCACCTTGAGAAGGTGTGGGTGTTTCGGATTCACTCGAATGAGGCGCGAGTCAACGCGGTGGGTCGAGCCCTTGGGACTTCCTCCGATGTTACCGGGCAAAGGTAGCCTGGGTGAGGGTCCGAGATCGGGATTGGTCAAAGCACAATGTGTATATCCAATCGACTTGGGCCCGTACGCAGAACGCTCTCAAGGTCGGCCCGCAATACCCACAAAGGTCAAGTGCAGCCCAGATGACCCTAAGGGCCTGGTCAGTTCAAGCCTGCGGGGGTGGGTTTCCCCCGGCAAGGTCCGAAACCAGTCTGCAGGCTTCCGGAAGGTTCCTTCCCGCCCTGTCACGACTATGTCACACCCGTAGCTTACAA
>Ga0307516_10007499_pt1 | contig 12548 bp, 12 predicted proteins | sample 19_EM_MG_FD_203310 | JGI IMG/M metagenome (GOLD analysis project Ga0307516, IMG submission 203310) | Populus trichocarpa ectomycorrhiza microbial communities from riparian zone in the Pacific Northwest, United States - 19_EM | ecosystem: Host-associated > Plants > Roots > Unclassified | place...
CGTGGTTAGTACGGGGTGATTGCTGACGTGGTCAGCGAGCCTTAAGTTAGGCCATCCTATTATCCTTGTGATAGTAGTTGAGACGTCTAGGAGGCTCAGGGCGCAGAGTGGCCCTGACAACAGGCTGAGAATATTACTGAGCTACCCAAGGAGAGATGATCCAGCCTAGAACTTGATAACAACTGAGGGATGGTCTGAGTGTTGAAGTACCAGGGCAGTAAAATTCTCAACCCAATAGAACCAATTATCATCATATCTCCACTCAGGGGGCAGCCAAAGCTGGTGCTGGTGTTCCCCTTTAGCATATTTGACCCACCCTTTTTGAAGCCAAGGCCTGTTGGTCTTTAAATCATCCTCAGTGGGGTAGCTAGTTCTGAGTAAATAATGATAACCAGGGAAGGTACTGGGGTGATGACAACATGCCCAAAGACCCCCCCAGGAGGATGAAGAGAGTGAAGGTACATAGGCTGTCATAGAGTCAACTGCCACTCCAGTCTCCATATTATAATAGAACATGAGGTCCTGAGATGTTTTGATACCCCCAATGTTATGATGGGTTGATATCCACATGTTTTTGATTGTAAACTCTGGAGCAAGCCTGTGCCACCAAATACAGTCTCCCATTCCATTATCAAGGTCCTTATCAACTGTGCCTTCATTTGTAAGCTTCCACCCAGCAACCATATCTTCCCCCTGTACCAGGAGAATACTGCCAGTAACAGCCAACTTATGTATCTTGAACTTGGTGTCAATACATTGTGATGAGCCTTTCTGCAGGTTGACACTTGTAAATGTTGACCCAGAGCTAGATGCAGTGATAACACAAGTACCACTGTTGAAAAATCCAGTATAGTACTCATTTCTTTCCAGAGGATTGGGTCTGAGACCCTCCAAATGGACCTCGAGACGCTCTATAAATGACAATGAGAGGATGGATGAGGGTGAAAATTGATAACCCTGTATCAAATTTGCAAGGCGTGCATCACCTGGGAGCTTTGTTAGGAGGGTATAGCTCTGCTCTGATGTATATTTCCAGATCAGGATATCACACTGCCCATCAGCAGCTACCAATAAGCTTCCATCAGGAGAGAAGCAGCTCCCACTTGCAATATTGCAAACCTCTCTCTGTAATAGAACCTTTGAGCTCCGAATGTCCAAGACAAGTAGTGTGCCTATGGAAATGGTTGCTGGGATGATAGTGGAAATTCGGTATGTAGATGGAGAGAAGGATACCCTTCTGGATAATCCCTTGATAGGGAAGGATTCAATCAGGTTATTGATAGAATTGGGTTGAATCTCAAGGATATTAACAGTGGCTTGGGTGTTTGTATGATACACCATTGCCATTACCCAAAGTGATGTGTCACACAGCCAGAGGTAGGGTTTGACTGAAGATTGGACCATGTTGGTGTATACCTCTGTTCCAGAAGTGATATTGTATGCAGTCACAACCCAGGTTTCATCATCTACCCAGGAAGGAGTATAAATTGCTGTTCCATCAGATGACCACACCAATGATCCAGAATTGGTCTCAATCTCATTAATCACTCCACCTGTCTGTAGATCCCAGATAACAATTACTGAATCAAATAAACAAGCCAAAGAGTGCCCATCTGGTGAGTAGGCCAAGGCACCTGGAAAGTAGTCTGTGCCAAATCTGCGCTCTACTGTTCTGGTGGCAGTACGAGGGTGGAGGTTAGAGCGTTTTTCAAGGGTGGTGGCATTCCACTCTTGGACAGAAGTTTCTGAGAGTGTTGAAAAGTATTGACCACATGGTGACCAAGTGTGGGATGCAAAGTGATCATGGAGAATCATTGTCTGATCCCATGAATTGGGGAGCCCAAACAATACTCTTGGTTTAGCATGCCAGAAGGGCTCACAATAGTAGTGTTCTCGGATAAGTGAAGATTGAGGAGATACTGCCAATGCAGAGCGATAGATGTGGGAGGCAGAAACATCAATAACTGCAAAGAACTTGGTCACAAAATAGAAGTAATCTCTGGCCATATCACCAAGCTGCTGGTTCTTAGCCACCTAACAGAGACAATTAGCATTATATGGAACATCAAATTGGGTCTGAACAAACCTCATTGAGCCATTGGACAAACCTTTCCAGTCCAGCAACAACATCCCTTGTGGCCCCCAAGATACTGATTATCTCCAACCATGGCAGGAAATTCTTCTTCAGAAATACATCAAGAGCATCAAGGACTTGGGCAACACCTTCTGTCTTGGTAAAGTGATCATACCAGAATTTGCAGGCATACTCCAGTGCAGGGCTGATGTGAGCATTGATCCTATCTTGCAGATCCTTGACCTCTTTGTTCAAGGCACACTCTGGGAGTGACAGGAGGTTTGGTTTCAATGCACCATTCATCAACCTCAAGCAATTGATAGCAAGTTCATGGTGGTGGGATTCAGGGGAGATGTAGAACCTTTGATTGAGACAGCGAGATTTGTCTGTGATGAAGTCTGGGAACGACTTGTGGAAGGGTTTCACAGGGGAGTTGGGGTTTTCACTGAGTACAAGGAGTGACTGAATCAATGTGAGGATCATCATAACCTGCCTGGTTTCCAGGCCAATAAGTTCAGCAATTGCTGATGGGGAAAGAGGGTTGACTAGTAGGATAACAGCCCCAATTGTAGATCTGACTTTGGAGTCTGCCTCAGGATCTTCCCCACCAAAGTCTAAGGCAATATGGAGGATTGAGCTATACAGAGAGTCAAGGGTGGTCTTGTCCTTGAACTGTATCCCCCCTTCAAAGATAGTGGATGTGGGAAGGGTCATGATCACATTCAGCCGCTGCTCTGGGGTATGAACTTTGTGATTCAGGAACTTGATAGTTGCAACAGCATAAACAAAGAGTCCAGCTGCTCTTTGACAGAGGATATCAATTTGATTATCACTTGGCCACCCATCTAGCTGAAACCGCTGTGCAAGCTCAGAAAGCTGAGCCCTGAAGAATCGTTGGATATCAACATTCACAATAGAATGTTCAACCATGTGAAGGACAAATATTTCAGTCCATGGCTGTAGGAGCCTAAGGCGGAACCCAGATTGAATATGAGGCTCTGGGCGACCAGTGATGAAGAATTTGACTTGTGGAATCTCTGTGATGAATTGACCCAAGACAGAGAGGATGGTAGATTGTGGTTCACCATCAGTACACTCATCAAGGGCATCAATCACTATCACTGTTGAGATGTCATTCTCCTTCAGTGGGGTAACAATCAGCCTTTCTGCCTGGCTACAGAGTGACTCATCTCCAATCCCTGGGTTTGATTGGAGGAGGGGGATGAGGAAGGATCGGAAACTGGGATATCTGTATGCAAGTTGGAATGAGAGAGTAGGGAAAATGAGGTGGAGGTTGCTGCGGTCCTTGAAATCACGGGAACAGAAAAATGATGCCCCCAATTGCCCATCAGCAAACAGACGCTCTGCAGTGGTCTGTGCAATTGTTGATTTGCCAGTCCCAGCAAGTCCATTTAGCCAGTAGATGGGGCACTCATCAAAATCTCTGGTCCAGGACTCAATTTCATCCAATATTCCCTCCCGTGTTCCTGTAAGACAACCCTGGCGATCACCATGCTGATATCCTGCTCCACGAGCATTAGGGCAAGTATTCAGCACCAACAATTCAGCTATTGAGTCATCAGAGTGTGCAACTCTCAGAAGTGTAAAGATATCTGACCTGCATCCTGAAACAACATGTCAGTACTTAATATTCCCCCAGACAATATAACCTGTGGCTTACAATCAATCTGCAACTGTGGTCGTAAATTGCCTTCTGTTGTGCAAACTATCCAGTGTTCAGGAAAGAGTTCACTTGCTGGTTCCAAGTTAACACATACCTGGTATTCAACTATGACATCTCTGAGGACTTCTGCAAGCTCACAAACAGCATGCATGTCTGCCTCACTTGTCTGACAGCCAGTAGTGTTGGAGTGATCAGATATGGCCAATAGTTCATCCTTGATGTCCTCAAGAGTTCTGAGATGGGGTTAACATGGGTCTTATTTTGTGGAGAACAGGGGATACTGACTCAAACAAGATTATGTGTTGCTTGAATTTTCCTCCATCACCCATGCCATTCATCACTGCTCCAAGTCTGTCCAATCGTGCAAGGATGGATGGAATTTTTCCAGTTGCCCCCAAGGTGTTCTACCAACAACACATTAGCACACACCCCAAAATAGATACAAGTTATTGCACCTCATTGAGTTTCAGAAATGAATCAAATGAAGACTTTCAACAGGAAGCTTGTCAGCTTCAAGACAAAGGTGGCATGAGGAAACATACTGTCAACTGCATGATCTGGTTGTGGATTGATTGTTGTTGAGACATCTACCATTCCTTATGTTAATCACAACTTAACCCTGCAGCCCTTGGCACATACTTGGTAGATGAGGATCACTTTTTGGAGTTGATCAGCAAGCCTGATGACTGCTTGAGTGTTCCGGTCCTTATCAAGGAACTGGGCCCTCCTTCCTTTTGCTAACAGCATTCCAGACTGCTTCTCAATATCACCCAAGGCCCTACAGAGTATCGGTTTAGTGTGGAGAGATGAAAGAGACACTATACAAACTTTTCCAGTTGGGTCCGTCTCTCCACTTCCTCAGGATCATCAGTGTCCAACTTTGTCAGAGTTTCCTCCAATTTGGCCACCCAAGGAATGAGGTCCTCTAACTTGTCTCTCACGTCCTGGATTTGCTGCAAAAAAAAGCCATCAGCAAGACAGAGGGGTGTCATTCAGCGCGAACGCACATCATAGTGTTTAATGAGCGCGCAGATGCCGCCCAAGCACGATTTGAGGGGAGGGAATGCATCGGCCGATTCCTTTGCGACGTCCAAAACCACCTTCGCAAGATCGACGAGCCTCTCTCCCGTTGCTGCGGATAATCAGTGAGTTGGGCTAGCAATATTGGTCGGGATCGTACAAGATCGTGGCGCGGTCCCCGTTGAGTTCGCCGTCGAACGTCTTTTCCAAAATGGCTTCGGCATGGCTGTCCTGTTATCTACGGTGGGCGGAAGAAAGACAGCCCGTCGTCGGTTTCTGCGAGATGGGCGGGTGTAAACTACGAGGGCGGATTCCGCAGTTGGAATCACCGCCAGGGCGCCGGAAGTGATCACCGTGATAGGATGTCGCCGGCCGTAACGCACGTCAATTTTCGTTGACTCAACTGTGGAGTGCCCAGTGGCAACTGGAATTCGACCAATCTTGGACTCTAACGACCCCCACCCGGGTGGGTTCCGTCCGCCTCCGTATATCCCACAATAATTCCAACGACCAGCCCTTATCACTGTGGGGCGCTCAAGGTTCGGAAGTCGGACGGAACCACTGGCGACTTGCCCAATCAAAACCACTATAGTTGATTTGGGCCGGCCGGATTATCCCACACATTCAAACACCAGCGGCTGCAATGCCCTGTGTGCACAAACAACTCATTGTGGGCTTTCACCCGGTCGCGGGTTTCAACGAAACTCCGGTTAAAGATGAAACCTTGAGAACCCGCTCTTTCCTCCAGTCCCACACAAATTCGCCAACTTGCCATCGACCTATAAGGATACTGCTGCGACCGGACCACCGGAAGCAACCCGCAACAACGCAAGCCGTATGACCGACTGATGCGCAGACCTCTCTGGTTCATATTAGACTCTGGATTTGGTCAATATCTTCTGGGACCTGCCGTACCACCTCACACATCCTGTCGATGGTTTGCGTTGTTCGGTTGCGTCGATCTGGGAGCTCTCGTGGTTGTTTTCGACGAACCACCTTGTCCAGGCTGCGCCTCGTATCACTGGTTATATTACGGACCGCCGTCGCCGGTTCGTGTTTCCTTGGTTCAAACGTTCATCCGCCAGAGGGTGAACAACTCCATATCACGGTTCGCCGCGGAGAACCTACCTAACTGATCTGGAGGAACTCATCCTTGCGTAGCCTCTGTCGAGCGATCAGCCACGTTTTTCGCAGCAGTGGCGAGTTGAGCCTGTGATACCAGAAGCCTCCGTGCCGACGTGGCGAAGTCATCGGAACGTCTATAAGCTACCGTTTCGTGAACTCGCGCGCGGGGCGCCGGTTCTGGCGAGTCACTGACAAGTCAAAAAGTGTGAGCAGGGAGCCACGCGTAATTATAACCAGATAAGTGAATTCCCTCCCCTTCCCCTTCCCGAAACCCCCGTTGACCCCGAGGTCCTGATGTGGGTATGGCAGCCCGTTCAGAGATTACGATCGTGTCCTTCCGTGTTTCCTTATTTCGGTGAGAACCCGGATAGCCCGTATCCTGATGACTACTGACGGTTCGGCATCGCCACAGTGGTCTCCCCCCAGCGTGCCTTGAAGTTCGTGTATTGAGTGGACCGAGCCAACCGCAATGACCGATACCATTATCTACTCCACCAGGGCCGTTCCAATTGTGCCGTTAAATATAAGTAATTCGTTCGGGACGGGTTAGGGTTTCTGGTGGCTCTGGCCGCCGGCTTGTCTCCGTGTGTGTCTAACTCGTTTCTGCGATCGGAATTTCGCTAACTTTAGCCCAGTTCACAGGACTCGTTATATGCGATTTTCTTTCGTTCATCTGGTCCTCGTCCAATCGCCGATCCCGCTTGACAGCAGCTCTTCCGATTACCTTCCACCCAGAACGCTTCAAGAACTGCAAAACCTCGTTGATGCTCGCGCTGGCGGCGTTGATACTCGCAAGGCACTGTTGGGTCACGAGTGTCGCGAGAATCGTTCAAGGCGTCAGTTCTTCCGGTATCTTTGCTGTGACGTCACCCTTCTGTGAGCTCGCTCTTGGTTTGTGGAGTCTTTTCTTTCCAATGTTGTGCAACCACGACACCATGCCAGCGGAATCAATCGGTCATTGTCCCCTCTTGTAACGGTTCGCCTCCCACAAAGTAAACGTCGGATGGCTCGGAATCGCGGTGGCTGATTTCACCATTGGGTGGGTCAATTGTTTCGTTTAACCGTGTATGTTTGGTTTCAAGTTGAATCCAGCCTTTTAGTCGGACTACCAGCCGCCATTAGTCTCTCCGTTCAGTTCGGCCTCAAAGACACCATTCTACTCTGGCGTGGGTTTCGCGACTCTTGATCCACTCGCTCGTTTCATCGAGAGCTGTCTGATGAGGTGTGGGTCTTACCACGGCGGCGAATCCTGGTGAGAAGAAGGAAATAGGACCGGTGCACGATTCTCGAGCGCAACCGGACCTTAGAAGGGGACGCTGTTGGGATCTTCCAGATCTCCCGGGTCGGTGTTGGGGAGAGCTCCGCGATCCAGTAGTCGAGACCTTATGATGCCTGGAACTCGGTCATCCCGTGCGTTACTAGGGCTCCTCCGCCGCTGTGATACGTACAATGTTCCGCATTTGTCCATCGGTGAGTACGCATTCTTAATAAAACATTCTTAGCACAAGGTTGAACGCGTCTAGCGGTGGTCTCCGTTGCAGTGATCAAGAACTCACCCCCATCGTGCGCCTCGCCGACGAGAGGTTTCATTCCCATCCCCCTTGCTCGGCGTCCCCATGCAGGGACTCCAGGGGACGGTTCTATCCCAGTTCTGAGACCCCAACGCGTCCAGAGGTGCGATCCCCCATCATTACCGCCGCTTTGTCGGACGCACCGGCGGGCTGGCACGCTTTCCATTTTTTATCTCGATTTTCCGTAGCCGATTGGGGTACATTCGGTCGGTCGTTGAAAGCGCTCGATACGAGAACCATTTTCGTTTGCCTCTGCCCCTCGACTGGAAAAGCGGGGCCCGTCCAGATGCCCGCGTTACACCTACAGAGGAAGGTAGGATTGTGTTGGATCCCATTTCCTGGTTTTGGCAACGGCGGTTCTTCCGGACTCTAGTCCCGGTGGTATAATTTCTCTCCTTGGTAAGCCGCTTTATTCACACGAACTCATCTTAATTCCTGCGGTTGGTCTACGACGACATTGAAGACCCGTGGGCAGTCATGAATGAAACGGTTGCTGGTCCACCTGACAGCAGTACGCCCGGAAGTCCTTGTTTCTACTGTCACCAAGACCTCCTGAATGCCTGGGGACGAGCCTGGGTAGAGTCCCTCCGCCAAAACATTGCCCGGGAACTCCATCCCTGCCTGCCCAGTGGGTTTACATTCCATAGGGCACGAAGACCTGGTTGGACATAAACACCCCACACTTCCCCATCGCGTCGGCTCGTGGCCAGGGAGGGATAGGCCCCACGACATTCACAATTTCCGTCTCGCCGATCCGTCCTACGGACCGTGGGCTGCCATGGACTTTTATCCATCTTACAGAAGGGCTCTCCCTTTCCCCCAACGTTCCTCACTGAATTCAATGACAATATTTATTAGACAGTCTCGTGAAATGCTGTACATCGGTTTGCTAAATCTCAAGTGGTGGCGGAAGTGTTGGGAATTTCCGACGGTCGATCGCAAGAGTGTATCGTATGGACGGGCCAAAGGGTCGATTTGCATGGTAGGCTCGGTGCGCGGACGACTTGAAGAGGCCTAACGAAAACGACCGCGCCTAGGGTCAAAGAAACGGCAGCAAATGACATCCTAACGGAGTTGTACCTTCTCCATTCGCTCAAGAGTTTCCCGGGTCGGGTCCCTTTCCGTCGTGCTCGGAGATATCACCGGGGATGTCGAGGATGTTGTTATTCGTGGGCCTCACTGTTTCGGGGTTCATGAGTCCAATGTCACCTGGTGCTGTACTCACAACTGGCGGGCATGTATGGCGGAGGCGTGAATGAAAGAAAGGATGCCACGTGCGGGGTACGTTGCAAGTTGGGGCGGACGGATAACGCGACCAAATAGGTGATGCTACTCCCAAAGATCACAGCCGACGCGAGATGTTTCTGTGGAAACAAATAAAAAACGTGAAGGGGTTCACAGCGACTGGTCAGAAAGGGGGAGTCGTTGGAAACCTCACTTTTGCATAGCGGTAGATCTATTCCCACATTTTCGAGGCGTATCCATCGCTAATACCATCTCTAGCCGTTTCAGACTCTGTGATTGTGGCTGGAAGAATGCCGTCGAGGGCGAGGCCGAGGTTTCCGAAGACGAAAGAGGAGGAAGCCACCGCGGTCAGGACGGTCAGGTGAGTTGTTGGGTGAGGGGTTCGATCCGTTCGGCCATGGATTGGGTTCTGAGGGTGGTTGAGAAATTCGATGAGATCAGCGCCTAATGTAAATAGAGACCGAGATCATCAGAGTCTCACTTCGCTGTCCTCGCCCGGACGCGTTCGAACGCGTCGTCTCTTCCGTCGCGGCCAAGTTCGCTCTTCAAGACTCGTGCCCCAGTTGGTTGCAGGATGCGCTCGCCTCTTTGCGCAACGCAACCCAGATTTCTGGAAACATCCCCCCGAGGACTGCGTACGTACGGACAGGAACCTATGTATGGAAAGGAGCCGTCGCTGACGATTATCGTCAGTCCTTGCAGAATATTCCCAATCAATCTCAGACAGGATCCAACCTTTCCGTCATTCCCGTTGGTCTACCGTTCGCCGACGTATCGTCAGATGCGCTCGATGGAGGAAGCTTGACGGTCCCAGAGGGATTCACTGAAGGTGAAGACGCAATTTCCCCATGCGTACTCCTTATTAATGGAAAATTGCAGAGTAGGTCGTGTCAAGTCGCGCACAGTTTCCTGGTCCCTTATTGCGACGCTGCATTTAGTCCCTTGGAACTGTCCCCGCCGCACACACCCCTCCGTCAGTCCCATCGAACGCGACCATACACAACCTCGTCCCACCGGTCACTCCATCATCCTCGTGCCGTCCACAGGCTACTTCTCGCACAGCTGGGGGTTGTCGGACAACCATGGGAAGGGATGTGCGGGGCCTGGAAATGACCAAGTCGGGAAAACCCCAACGAGGGATGCATAAGTCCAAGTTGGTCAGGATCCACAAGAAAGTTCGAGCGGCTGATCACGGAATGGTGGCATTGCTTGTCGAGTTCCTGGTGGGTACGTCGTCAAGTGCTTCTCAGATCAGAAGTTTTACGGTACAGGCAGGAGCGGGCGTGTGAGGTTTGCCTTGGTAGCGAATGAACACAGGCGGAGGCAACCAGAATTTCAAGACGATCGATATAAATTGACGCAGGTTGTCCAGGAGATTCCAGCCGCCACCACTGGCAGGCGCATAGCAGCATTTCCGAATGCTCCCCTCCATTTTATACCTCGCAGCAGTTTTCCCGATGAATGTTGCTGCACTGTATCCACCGTCCTGTCGTCAAACCCGGTCGCTCCCGATGGGTTGGACACCCGAAGAGCATTCCGACCTGGTTGTCTATCGGCTGTTGTATGGTGTGCTCGCCAGATTTTGCACGGCTTTTCTGCGGGAGTTTCGCGTCGCGTCGCCCGCACTCGGATCAGCCGCGTCCCATTCCTCAATGCGTTCGACCTCCAAACTCGTTCCGGCTCCGTTGCCCACGCCTAATCTGCGAAAGAAATGTTGAAATCACGTCATTGAGGTTGATTCATGCGGGCCATACCTGGACCTTCCCTGGGGTTGTAATATTCTACTGTTTTGGTCTTGCTCGAAGATTCACGGGGCAAGGTGGCAGGGGCGACCAAGGTCGCGATGTGCGATTTCGGCTTGTGTTGGGGATATTCAAGGAAAAGGTCGCTCCGTTTTTGAGGAGAGGTGAGGGTCTGTACGTCCTATTTTACCCAGTGTCACGGTGTTTCTCTGACCGGAACCAACCCTTTTCGCAGTCTACACGAGGTCGCTAAGCAATGCTAGTTTCTGCGCAATAGCATTGAATACGAACAATCGTGTCGGCCTTGACCCAAGCAATTTCTCTGGAATACTACACCCCGGATTATCTGTCAGACAGCGCGAGATTCTGTCTTTCGAGCCGTTCTTTATCAACTTCCTCGGTTCCACCGCCGCGCAGCCCTACCCACTTCCGGCTCACACACGGCACGCCCTGGAGTTACGGTTGGCTTTGTCCTGGGACCGGCAGCACCACCTTGTGCCTCCACCAGTGATCGCGATAGTCCAGGTTTGTCGCACGAAACGTCCACACCGTAGCGTGAACTGCTCCTTTACCGCATTTGGGCTCCCGTGGCCGCTGTGAATCCGAATTGAATTCCCTGCGTTGTCGGTCTTCGGTTCAATATGCGTGGGACTGGGTCTGGAGGGAGCACTTCACCGCCACTTGGGTACGGTGGGGTTTATGCCGTTCACGCGTATTTCGACAACAGAGGACCCCCAAAGTTGAGCACCTCTCCCCGCCCTTGAAGTCAAGATACTCGCACCGACTAACCAGGCGCAAATTACAGGGAACCCTATCTGCCTCGGATAATCCTGCATACCGGACTCGTGTATTTTAGAGGCGTGGGGTGAAATATGTAACTCGTCGTGGTTTGGCCCAACCCTATCGGAGTGTTACAAAGGCCGTATCCTGTAGGGAACGGCCAACCAAAATGCAAAACAGCTGGGCGGATCCGCAGGCCAAAACGGGTTTATGATAGGCGCCAAATCGATACCATCTTTCACCCTGTCTCCCATCATCGCACGCTCAGTAGCCTCCGCCTGGATATAACGCAGTCCCGTACAGGGTTTCCTTGGTTCATCCATCAGAGGATGAATGAGTTCGACTCACTGTAGGGTGATGAAGATCCATGCCTGAACTGGAGGAACTCACCCTGCCCTTAGAATTCAGTGACCGGCCACACTTCTAGCTGTGGCTGGTCAAGCCCGCGATCCAAGAAGTCTTCGCGTCGACGTGACGAAGCCATCGCAACAGCTATGCACAGCCACTCTGTGGGCTCATGGGCGGGGTACCAGTTCGCGCGATTCGTTGGGAGGATGGGGAACTTGAGTAAGTGGCCCGTATAACAGCAGCCAGCCAGATGTTCAGTCCCTCTCCCGTTTAGACCATTCCGTTCGAAACCCCCGTTAACCCTGAGGACGATGTAGATGTGGTGGTCACGTTTGAAGGATCCAACCAAGTCGTGGGGATTGCGACGGCGATCTTCTGTACTCCGTCACCTCCAGTAAGCACCCTTGGCTCCCGTTTCCCCGTGTTTTGAGATACTGACGATTAGGAACTGCCACAGTGACCCTCCCTAGTGCACCATGACATTCATACATTTTATGGTTCTCAAATCCGTTGGCAGGAGTGACGTCCAACACCATTCCACTCGATTACCGCTGTTCCAATGGGAGGAGATGGGGTCCCGCAGCATCTTTTCGCGTACGCGTGGTGCTCATTTCTGCGATAGAAAATTTTGCTAACTTTGACCCAGCCTGCACGACACGCAGTTTACGAGTCTCCGTTCATTCGGTCCTCGCCCGGTGGCTGATCCTACACCACGGGAACTCCTCCAATTACTCCCCGCTCCGACGCTTCGAGCTTCAACAACCGTCAAATCCTACCGATCCTATACTCACGTTGGTGACTCCCCCCCCTGCACCCCTGGAAAAGGTTGGAATAGTGGTGGTTGTTCCTCGGTTGAGTGAGTCGACCATATCACCTGCTCGCATCTACATAGACTAAAGTTCGGTCCAGCCTTTGGTTGAACTGCCGGTTGCCGGCGGCCGCCCTGCCACTCCAATTTC
>Ga0307516_10007500_pt1 | contig 12548 bp, 12 predicted proteins | sample 19_EM_MG_FD_203310 | JGI IMG/M metagenome (GOLD analysis project Ga0307516, IMG submission 203310) | Populus trichocarpa ectomycorrhiza microbial communities from riparian zone in the Pacific Northwest, United States - 19_EM | ecosystem: Host-associated > Plants > Roots > Unclassified | place...
GGTCGCGGTCAACGCCTCGATCGTGCTCGAGCGCCCGCTATTGATCAAGGGCGAGCCCGGCACCGGCAAGACCGTGCTGGCCGAGGAAGTCGCCAAGGCGCTCGGTGCGCCGCTCCTGACCTGGCACGTCAAGTCCACCACCAAGGCGCAGCAGGGCCTCTACGAATACGACGCGGTGTCGCGGCTGCGTGACAGCCAGCTCGGCGATGCCAGGGTCTCCGACATCTCGAACTACATCAGGCGCGGCAAGCTGTGGGAAGCCTTCACCCACGACAAGCGCCCGGTGCTGCTGATCGACGAAATCGACAAGGCCGACATCGAATTCCCCAACGATCTCCTGCTCGAGCTCGATCGCATGGAGTTCTTCGTCTACGAGACCGGCGAGAACATCAAGGCAAGCCTGCGCCCGATCGTGATGATCACCTCGAACAACGAGAAGGAACTGCCGGACGCGTTCCTGCGCCGCTGCTTCTTCCACTACATCAAGTTCCCCGACGCCGACACCATGAACCGGATCGTCGACGTGCACTTCCCCAACATCAAGAAGCGCCTGGTGGAGGAAGCCTTGCGGATCTTCTTCGAAGTGCGCGAAGTTCCAGGCCTGAAGAAGAAGCCCTCGACGTCGGAGTTGCTCGACTGGCTCAAGCTGCTGCTCAACGAAGACATCACCCCGGAAATGCTCAGGGAGCGCGACCCGCGCAAGCTGATCCCGCCGCTGCACGGCGCGCTCTTGAAGAACGAGCAGGACGTGCACCTGTTCGAGCGGCTGGCGTTTCTCAGCCGACGCGAAGTGTAATCCGTTAGCCCAACGCCAGAACTTCGGTTCTGGCGTTTTGCTTTTCAAACACAACAAGAAAAGAACGCCGATCGCGAGAAATGGTCGAGACAATGGCGGCATCGACTTCGCGGTCGACGGCAGGAAGCTCGATTTCGCCGACACCGTGACCTATCGCGGCATGATGTTCACCGGCGTGCCCAATCTGGTCTGGGTGTTCGGCTATTCCCGTGCCAGCTGGACCTTGCGCGTCGACCTTGTCGCCGATTTCGTCTGCCGTTTACTCCAACATATTGAAGGCGACTGGCGCGAAGAAGGTGACGCCGGCGCTCAGGCCAGAGGACCACAACATGCCGCTGCTGCCGTGGATCGACCCTGAAAATTTCAACCCCGGCTACATGATGCGCGGCATGCACCTGCTGCCGAAGCGTGGCGATAAGCCGGAATGGCAGCACAACCAGGATTACTGGGCGGAAAAGGACGAATTCCCGGCCATCGACCTCAAGGACCATGTGTTCGTTTACGGCTAGTCACACGCTTCAACTTGTTTGAAAGGTTCGAAATCCCGTCGGGCGCCCAAGTGCCTTGCGGAACCGGCTCTGGAAACTTCCGCTTTCGGGGCGAAGCGCACATGGGCTGATCTGCTGTCGACTCAACCCGGTTGCGAATGACCCAGGCTGTGTGAAAACGGCTACACAGCCTGGACCCTCATCGGACATTCATCCGGTCTCGCGGGCTCGCACGCGTGAAGGGGAGTTTCTCTTTGCCTGAAGTCTTCTTTTTGTCGTTGGTATCGTTACCGGTGAATTGAATAGAAATGCGACAAATGCAAGTACTGCGGTGGCGACGGATATCCCAGGAAAGATGACTCCAATCTCAAACGACGAAGCTCTGGTGCCTTTCTGCCTAAGGTCCGGTGATCGTGTTCGCCTGGTATCTCCCGCCAGTACACCGTCTGAGGACGGCGTACACCGCTGTGCCAGCATATTCGAGGGTTGGGGGTTGCGCGTCGAACTTGGAAAGTACGTTTTTTCCAAGCTCGGTTATCTTGCTGGTAGCGATGAAGAGAGGCTCGCGGACATGAACGAAGCCTTGCGTGACGAGGGTGTGCGCGCGATTTTTGCGACGAGAGGCGGCAAAGGTTCTTATCGGATTGCTAATAGGCTTGATTTTAGGGCTGCCGCCGCAAACCCGAAATTCGTTGTCGGCTTCAGCGACATCACAGCCTTGCATCTGGCACTCTATCGCACGTGCCGCTTGGTCGGTGTGCACGGGCCGCTTTCGAGCTGGAGTGCGGAGTTTATTGGTCCCGATTCGGTTGATGCGCTACGCGGCGCCCTCACGACCGCAGATGCTATCGTCGTCCAATCCGATCCGCATGAGCCAACGTCATCGCTTACCACTCGAGGTCAGGCGGTTGGACGACTGATTGGCGGAAATCTCGATACCCTCGCGATCTGCGCCGGTTGGGCGCTCCCCAGCCTGGACGGGTGCATTTTATTCATAGAAGCTGCCGAGATGGGGCTTGGACACGTCGACCGTCAGTTGACAATGCTTGCCAAGGCGGGACATCTCAAAGGCATTCGAGGGATCGCAGTCGGCCAGTTTACAAACTACAGTGTCGGTGATCATGGATGGTCAGTTTTAGACGTGCTTCGCGATCATTTTAGCCAGCTTGGCGTTCCGATACTGGGCGGTCTGCCAATTGGACATGGAAAGAACCCCAAAACCATCCCGATTGGTACGCAAGCCACCCTCGATGCAGAAACAGGCAAGCTTCAGGTCGCGGCAGGTTCACGATCTCTTCGTTGAGCTGCTCGTGTCCGTACGACGTCTCAAATTGACATATCGCGAACTTTTGCTGACGCAAAGCTTGGTCGCTATCGGGGGAAGGCGGACAAAGAGCAAGCCGCATTCCATTCAACGTGGCTGAAGCTACCGACTAGCCTGCCCAGGCGTGTGATGCGCTCGGAGCGAGCGGCAATACTGCTCAAGGTGATTGCGACGGCGAAACTCGTTTGTTGAGGAGTTGGTCTATCTCCGTGGCCCGCGCGGTCGAAAGACCCGCCTGGCTGGCATGGTTGGGCCATTTGTCGACCGCCGCCCGGACCTGCTCCAGGATTTGTCGGGCTTCGGCCTTTGGAATCGAGGCCCGCTCTGCCACGGCCATGATGTTCTTTTCCGTCGGATTCTTTCCTTCGCCGTCTATTGCGACATTGTGTTCGCCGCCCGGTCCTTCCGACAGTGTGAGGTCGTAGGCAGGCGTCGGGCGCCATGTGCCATCCGCGGCCATGAGAAAAGCATGATTCTTGGAATGATCGTCGCGATTGCGTGCAAGAACATTGAAGACCATCCGGACAAACATCTGCTGCACGTTCCTCTCGTCACGTGTCAGCAGCCGGGTTACCTTCAACAAGGTATCGTAGTCGATTGCCGGCGCCCGGTGGTCGGCCTCCAACAGCCCGCTTGCGGTCTGTACGTGGACACTTCCTCCGGGCGTCCGGTCGAAGCGCCTGACAGCGAAGTACTTCGCACTGCCGGTCGAGATCAATCGCGTGTCCGGTATTTCGACTCCGGCTGCCCGCGCCATCAAGGAATACGCGTACTCTTCAATTCCCATTTCCGCAGGGTCTATGTTGGCTTTGAATTTGATCAGCCAGGCGTCAAAGCCTTGCGGCAATACTATTCCGGTGTCAGCAACCAGCTTTCCTGTCCTGGGGTTCAATCCGACGACGATTTTTGGCCGGACGCCTGCCGATCCGCCCTGGATTTCCTGGAGACGGTCTATGTCGGCTTCGTCAACCTGTTCCTGAACCGCGGTGGCTTGCTTCGCCAGCCAATCGAGATCAATGCCGCTTTCGCCCGATTTTCCGAACACCTTCGCCGGCCGATAACGCAGTGCGCCCATTCCGTTGATGCCGACATGAGCCAGCCGGTCGAGCGGCGTCAGAAGCCGGAAGTCGTAGGTCAGTCTCTGCAGGCGGCGGTCCAGAAGGAGGCGGCCCCAGCCGTCGGGAAGGCTGTCGTTGAACATTCCATGCAGGCCGCCGAACGGCTGATACGGTGCCGGCTTCACGCCCTCCGAGACGGCTAGCTTGAAGGGCGAGAGCGGAAGCGGTTTGGCCAGGAAATCCCGCTCATACTCGAAGTATGCGCGCCGCTCCTCACCGTCCCATGCCAACGTTCCCACGTCGAAAACCTGTCCGTAGAGATCGAGCTGAACCGTCAGCTTCTGAATGCTCGCGAAGCTCGACACGCTTGGTGTCATTTGCGACGACCTCGCTTGCGGACGGGCTTTTGCAAGACATCTTCAATCGACCGTCGCGGCTTGCGCGGAAACAGGTCTTCGAACTCCTTTTCGGCTCCCAGGGCGAAGGCAAGTGCGATCACAAATTCAATGGAGGCTCTGCCGCTTCGCTCGTACAATTTGAGCGTTCCCAAGCTGACCCGTGCCCTCGCCGCCAAGCCCTCCAATGTCAGGTTGGCTTCGAGCCGACGCTCCCGAAGCTTCGCGGCGAGTTCCAACGCGACCTCCCGGGGGGACGACAAACTTAGAGATAAATCCATATCTGCTAACTCGAAATTTCTACTATAACAGATAGCATAATATCCCATATCTAAGAATAGAGGTTCTGTTTGATACCCCAAATACCTTGAAGAATGTATACTTAAGCTTCGGCTTTTGAGGAAAATTCAGAAATTTATCGACTCATCTGTAAAAATTGTATACATCATGCACTCTACATCAGCCTGGAGTGCAGCCATGTCGACCTTCCCACTCAATGCCTGGTACGCCGCCGCCTGGGATGTCGATCTCAAGCAGGAGCTGTTTCCCCGCACCATCTGCGGCAAGCATGTCGTGATGTACCGCCAGTCCAACGGACAGGTGAGCGCGCTGGAGGACGCCTGCTGGCACCGGCTGGTGCCGCTCTCGAAAGGCCGGCTCGACGGCGACACCGTGGTCTGCGGCTATCACGGGCTGAAATACAATGCGCAGGGCCGCTGCACCTACATGCCCTCGCAGGAAACCATCAATCCGTCGGCCTGCGTGCGCGCCTATCCCGTGGTCGAGCGGCATCGCTTCATCTGGCTCTGGATGGGCGACCCTGCGCTGGCTGATCCCGCACTGGTGCCGGACATGCACTGGAACGACGATCCGGCCTGGGCCGGCGACGGCAAGACCATTCACGTCAAATGCGACTATCGCCTGGTGGTCGACAATCTGATGGACCTCACCCACGAGACCTTCGTGCACGGCTCCAGCATCGGCAATGAGCACGTCGCCGAAGCCCCGTTCGACGTCACCCATGGCGAGCGCACCGTGACGGTGACGCGCTGGATGCACGGCATCGAGGCGCCACCGTTCTGGGCGGCGCAATTGGGAAAACCCGGCCCGGTCGATCGCTGGCAGATCATCAATTTCCAGGCGCCCGGCACCGTCAACATCGACGTCGGCGTGGCACCCGCGGGTACTGGTGCTCCGGAAGGCGACCGCTCGCAGGGCGTCAACGGCTTTGTGCTCAACACCATGACGCCGGAGACCGCGACGACCTGTCATTATTTCTGGGCCTTCGTCCGCAATCACCGCATCACCGAGCAGAAGCTGACCAGCGAAATCCGCGACGGCGTTGGCAACATCTTCCGCGAGGACGAAATCATCCTCGAGGCGCAGCAGCGCGCGATGGACGAAAACCCCGACCGCACCTTCTACAATCTCAACATCGACGCCGGCGCGATGTGGTCGCGGCGCGTGATCGACCGCATGGTGGCGAAAGAGACTTCGCCGCAAAACGTTCAAGCCGCGGAGTGAGGCGATGAGCGATCCGGAACGCTCGATCTCGCAGACGGTGCGGGCGCAGCTTGCGCTGCGCGACATGATCCTGTCCGGGCAGTTGCGGCCGGGCGAGCGGATCTCCGAACTTCAGGCGGTCGAGATCACCAGCGTGTCGCGCACGCCCGTGCGGCTGGCGCTGGTGCGGCTCGAAGACGAAGGCCTGTTGCAGGCGATCCCCTCCGGCGGTTTCATGGTGAAAGCGTTCACCGAGCGCGACATCCTCGATTCGATCGAGCTGCGCGGTACGCTGGAAGGTCTCGCCGCCCGCTTCGCCGCCGAGCGCGGCGCCAGCGCGCGCAGCCTCGAGCCGCTGAAGGAGTGCCTCGCCGACCTCGATCAACTGGTCCGGAGAGATCCGGTCTCGGTCGAAGCCTTTTCGGCTTACGTCACCATGAACGCGCGCTTTCATGCACTGCTCACCGAACTCTCCGCCAGCCCGCCGCTGATCCGCCAGATCGACCGCGTTTCGGCGCTGCCATTCGCCTCGCCGAGCGGGTTTGTGATGGCGCAGTCGGCGCTGCCGGAGGCGCACCAGATCCTGCTGATCGGGCAGGACCATCACCGCATCGTGGTGGATGCGATCGAAAATCGTGAGGGCACCCGCGCCGAAGCCGTGATGCGCGAACATTCCCGCCTCGCCGCGCGCAATCTGCGGCTGGCGCTGCGCAACCGCACCCATCTCGATTTGCTGCCCGCTTTGGCCCTGCTCAAATCGTCAGCCTAACTGGGGATCGCCATGCGCTTTGCCGAACAATGGAACTGGTGCACGGTCGCGGGTATCCGTGACGTCACGCCTGACATCCGCGAGTTTCGGTTGCAGCCCGATGGCGGCGTTGCGCCCTACCCGGCCGGCAGCCATCTCAATGTGGCCCTGCTGATCGACGGACAACCGGCGCGGCGATCGTATTCGCTGGTCGGCGACCGCGATCCCGAAATCTATCGCATCGCGGTCCGGCTGGCGCCGGACAGCCGCGGCGGCTCGCGCGCGATGTGGAATCTGAAGCCGGGGGCGCGGGTTGAAATCTCAAATCCTGCGTCGCTGCTCGACATCGACTGGAACAGGCCCAACTATTGCCTGATCGCGGGCGGCATCGGCATCACCCCGATCACCGCCATCGCCAGCGCGCTGCACCGCAGGAATATCGATCTGCGGCTGCATTATGCAGTGAAGTCGCGCGGTGATGCCGCCTACCTCGACGAACTGTCTTCGGTGCTCGGCGATCGCCTGATCGTCCACGCCAGCGACGAAGGGGCGCGGATCGATCTCAATGCCACGTTCCGCGCGCTGGCGCCCGACGCCATCGCCATCATGTGCGGGCCGATGCGGATGCTGGAGGCGGCGCGGCGCGCCTGGAACGATGCCGGGCGGGCGCCCGCCGATCTGCGCTATGAAACCTTCGGCTCCAGCGGCCTGTTGCCGACGGCGGAATTCCGCGTGCGCCTGAAGGACTCGGATACCGAGCTGGTGGTCTCGCCGAACAGTTCAATGCTGGACGTGCTCAACGACGCCGGCTTCGAGGTGATGTCGGACTGCCAGCGCGGCGAATGCGGCGTCTGCGCCATCGACGTCATTGCCATCGACGGCGAGATCGACCATCGCGACGTTTTCTTCAGCGAGCAGCAGAAGAAGGAAAACCGCAAAATCTGCCCGTGCGTGTCACGCGCGGTGGGCGTGGTCACCATCGACACGCTGTACCGGCCCGAAACTGCGCCAGGCCGCTAAACGCACCTAATTTTGTGGCAGTCCCGCCTTGCGCAGCCCGTCGAACAGATGCTCGGCGTCCTTCTGGTTCTTGTAGACGCCGGTGACTTTCCATCGGTCGATCGTAAATCCCGGTTCGATGCGTCGCACGTCGTCGGCTGCGGCTCGGGCTTCCGCAAGCTGTCCGGCCTGGGCGTAAGCCGCAGCCAACCAGAGGTGAACGATGCGAAAATTGGGCATCAGCCACGCGCATTCCCGCAACGGCGGTATCGCCTCCGGGTAACGATTCAGCATGTAATGCGCGTGGCCGAGGTAGCCGAGCCGACTGGCGTTCTGGAACGGATCAAGACGTAGATTAGCCTGCAGAAGGTCCCTACCGCGTTCGGGCTCCCCCGCAAATGTCAGGCAGAGGCCGAAGCCAGCTTCGGTAAAGTTGGGATTGAGGGACATAGTCCGCTCATACTCCAAAATCGCCGCTTCATGCTGCCTTTGAAACAACAGCACCCATCCAAACTGGGCGTGCGCTTCGGGTAGACCGCCATCGAGCTGCACGGCTTTTCGGGCGAACTCGTGCGCGCGAACCAGTCCAGCTGGAATCAAATAATCGCTATCGCGCGGTTCAAGGTAGGTATGCGCGTAGGTTCGGGCGAGCATGGCATGGGCGCGGGCATAATTCGGGTCGATCGACAACGACTTTTCAAGAAGACGCCGCGCCTCGTAAATCGATGCGACCGCGCGTTCGGTGACCCCCAACGAGTATGCCCGTGCACCGCCCAGGTAATAGTCGTACGCCTCCCAAGCCGCCGGCGGTTTCAACAGCGCGCGCTCGGCTTCGGCCATGTTCAGGTAGCCTGCAAGCAACGTGACGATCGCGCGGGTGACCTCGTCCTGAACTGCGAACACGTCGCTCACCTCGCGGTCATACCGTTCGGCCCAACGGTGAGCGCCGGAAGCAGCATCGATCAACTGCGCGCTGATGCGGATGCGATCGCCTATGCGCCTGATGCTGCCTTCCAATACATAACGGACGCCGAGCTGCCGCCCCACATCCCGAACATCGGGCGTCTTGCCTTTGTATTGGAACGTCGAATTGCGCGCGATGACGGCGAGCTCCGAGAACCTCGAAAGCTCGGTGATGATGTCCTCGGTAATGCCATCGCTGAAATATTCCTGTTGCGGATCGCCACTCAGGTTTGAGAACGGCAATACAGCGATGGAGGGCCGATCAGCTATCCGCGGCCCTCCTTCCTCAGTGCCGGTGGCGGGCGACGCAGCCGCGACGGTTTCGGCGTTCTCCGGATGCCGCGAGACAGCACTCGAAAAGCGGTATCCTCGGCGTGGCACGGTTTTGATGATTTTCTGATTCGAGTCGGCGATGGCCTGGCGCACCTCGCTGATGCAGCGCGCGAGCGACTCGTCGGTCACGATCACATTCGGCCAGACCGCCTTGATCAGCTCGTCCTTGGTCACCAGGCGCCCGGCACTTTCGACCAGACAGCGCAACACCTCGAAGCTCTTGGGACGCAAATCGACTTCGCGATCGGCAGTCCGCAGACAACCTTGCGCAATATCCAGCGTATAGTCACCGAACTGGAATATCATAGGCGCGGTTCTTGTTTTGCCGCTGCGGTTCGACCCATTGATCAACGATGCCCATGATCAGCGATGCCCATGCCCCGGTTTCATCCAATTTCAGGGAAATTGCATGGTTCCTTCAAGACTGGAGATCGTATTTACCGCAAAAACAGCCGCAGGTTCAATCAGCGAACTTGAAGCCCTCAATCGAGATTCAAAGCAGGGTGCGAGCATGATCACGAAGCGACACTTCTCATTGGGCCTGTGTGCAACCGGTCTGACATCGATGGTCCCGGGCGCCTGGCAATCGGCGCAAGCTCAAGCCGGCGTCAGGGGCGCGCGTATCATAGTGGGTTTCGGGCCCGGCGGGGCGCTCGACGTCACGGCAAGGCTGCTCACCACGGCGATGAAGGACTATGCCTCGCCTTTCATTGTCGAAAATCGGCCCGGCGCCAGCGAGCGCATCGCGCTCGAAGCCGTGAAATCCAGCGCCGCCGATGGCTCGACCCTGCTTTTGACGGGATCGTCCTCGATGGCCGTCGTTCCCCATGTCTACAAGAAGCTCAATTTCGATCCGTTGCAGGATTTTATACCCGTCACGACCGTTTGCGGTTTCCCGTTCCTGCTCACGGTGGGGCCGATGGTGCCCGGTCAAGTGAAGACACTGGCTGATTTCATCGTGTGGTGCCGCGCCAATCCCAAGCAGGCAACATACGGTACGGTCGGCGCCGGTTCGCTGCATCATTTCATCGGTGTCGCGCTGTCGCGCACTGCCGGATTCGAGTTCGCTCACGTGCCCTATCAAGGTCTGGCCGCGGTGCAGGATTTGCTGGCAGGTCGGATTGCGGCAACGATATTTCCGCCGGGTGTTTCGCTTCCTTACGTCAAGTCTGGAGAGCTCCGGGCGCTCCTGACCACGGGAACACAGCGAAGTGCGTCGCTTCCTGACGTGCCGACCGCCCGAGAACTCGGATATTCCGTTGTTGAGGAGGACGATTGGTTCGGCATTTTCGTGCCGGCAAAGACGCCTATGGAGACGGTCAAAACCCTTAACACCGCAATCCGCGCCGCGCTCAACTCCGACGATGTCAAAGCTGGCCTGGCGAAGTTGTCGCTCGCGCCGACCGGAGATTCGCCGGAACAATTCACCCGCCTGGTCAAGTCCGAATTCGACCGCTGGGGCCCGATCGTGGAAGCATCCGGGTTCAGGGCGGAGAATTGAGATGCGAACGCCGCATCAGATTCTCGGGCCCTTTTTCCCACTGGGGTTGAGACCCGTCACCCAGGGTGACCTGACGATCGTCGAAGGAGCCTGCGGGCACGCCCAGGGCGAGATCATCGAGTTGACGGGACGTGTCCTCGATGACAAGGGCAGGCCGGTTCCCGGTGCGAGATTGACCATCTGGCAGGCCAACACCTTCGGCCGATACATGCATCCAAATGATCTCAACCCCGCGCCGCTGGATCCGAACTTCGTCGGCTTCGCCACTATTCGATCCGGTAACGATGGCGCGTATCGGATCAGGACCGTGAAGCCCGGACCGTATCCCGTCGGGCCCGACTGGATGCGAGCCCCACACATTCACATGGACGTCCAAGGTCAATTCGAACGACTGATAACGCAGATGTATTTTCCGGGTGAACCGCTAAACGCGTCCGACCGGTTGCTGATGTCTGTCGCCGAGCCCGATCTGCTGATCGCCAAGCCCCTTCGGCACACCAACGGTGATCATCACATGCTCCAATTCGATATCGTTCTAGCGTGTGGCTGAACATCGCCAATTACCTATCGCCAAACTTCACAAATGACCGCTTCTGACCCATCTCGGACCTCTCGGCCGATATGAGGACCGCTATTTCGCCACTCAACCCCGTTCAAAAATTCCGGGTTACGGACCCATACTGCGGCAGGACGCGCTCTCTAGCGCGCACCCGCGAGGTGATCGTATGAAACGCCGCGAGTTTATCACCTTTCTCGGCGCCGCGGTGGTGACGTGGCCGCGCACCGCCCGCTCGCAGAAGCCAGCCGTGCCACGAGTCGGCTACATCTGGATCGGCGCCCGCGGGACCGACGTGAGCAACGCCGGCCTCCGTCAGGGACTTACCGACTTGGGATATGTCGTCGGGCGCAACCTTCTACTCGAAGAACGATACGCTAACGGAAATCCGGAGCGCGTGCCTGGGCTGATCGCCGAGCTTCTCGCCCTCAATGTCGATGTTCTCCTGACGCCGGGTTCATCCATCACACTCGCCGCGCGACGCGCAACGTCGACGGTACCCATCGTCTGCGTAACCGGGGATCCTGTAAGAAGCGGTCTTGCGGCCACCCTGGCTCGACCCGGCGGCAACATCACTGGCCTGTCGCTGCTCTCCGGTGACTACAGCGCAAAGTGGCTGGAGCTGCTGAAAGAGGCAGCACCGAAAGTGCGTCACGTAGCCACGCTTTGGAATCCAGATAACTTAGGGATCATCAGCCAAAGCAAGCGCATGCAGGAATCGGCACTCACCCTCGGTCTCCAGCTGACCGCCCTCTCGGTGCTGCCACCGGATATCGACAAGAGTCTCGCCGCTCTCGGAACAGCGGACCTCGACGGCCTCGTAGTGACCGACGATCCATTGCTGGAGCCTCTTCTACCCCGGTTGATTGCGCTCACCGCAGAGCGTCGCTTACCGGCGATCTATGCGTTTAGCGACTCGGTCCAACGAGGGGGACTGATGTCGTACTCGGCGAATTTCTTCAAACTCTGGCAGCGTGCCGCTGGCTATGTCGATCGCATCCTCAAGGGCGCGCGGCCTGCAGAGTTGCCCATCGAACAGGCGACAGAAGTCACCTTGAACATCAACCTCAAGACCGCCAAGGCGCTCGGCCTTGTGATTCCAGAGGCGCTCCTAGCAAGGGCGGACGCGGTGATCGAATAACCAATGAATGGGGTAACGGAGCCGGTGGCTCCGCCTCGTGCTCCTGGAAGCTCTGCGGCTCTACCCGCGCAACCTTGATGTCGACGGAGCCCGGCCTGGCCGGGCTCAATTCGTCCGTCTGCAGCGACGGCTTCCGATCATCTTGAGCTCTCAGGCCCGCTCCGCGAGCTTCGCCGCCTCCGGCGCAGTCTTGCCGCGGATCATATCCGACGCCTTGTCGGCAATCATCATCGCCGATGCATTGAGATTGGCCGAGATCATCCGCGGCATGATCGAGGCATCGACCACGCGCAGGCCCTGGAGGCCATGGACGCGCAACTGGTCGTCGACGACGGCCCATTTGGCGTCCGCCGGTCCCATGCGGCAGGTGCAGCCGGGATGGAATGTGGTGGTGGCGCGCTCGGTGGCGGCGGCGAGGAATTCGTCATCGCTCTGCACGTTAGGCCCGGGAAAATCCTCATACACGTAATATTGCGAAAGCGGCCCGGAGCCGAGCAGCCGGCGTGCCAGCTTCATGCCGGCGACGACGACGCGGCGATCGAGTTCCTCGACCAGATAATTGGTCTGGATGATCGGCGGCGCAAACGGATCGGCTGAACGGATCCGGACATAGCCACGGCTCTCCGGCCGCTGCTGCCAGGAAGCGATGGTCATGCCGGGCTCGTCTTCGAGCTGGCCCTGCACGCCTTCCTTGTAGCTCGCCGGCGTAAAGGTCAGTTGCAGGTCCGAGCTCTCGGTGGTCT
>Ga0307516_10007501_pt1 | contig 12547 bp, 11 predicted proteins | sample 19_EM_MG_FD_203310 | JGI IMG/M metagenome (GOLD analysis project Ga0307516, IMG submission 203310) | Populus trichocarpa ectomycorrhiza microbial communities from riparian zone in the Pacific Northwest, United States - 19_EM | ecosystem: Host-associated > Plants > Roots > Unclassified | place...
CGGCCACCAGCAGCCCACAGCAGGTAGGAACGGTGGAGACACTGAATCTTGTCAAGATCGCCGTAGGGGGGGGCGGGAAATTGGACGTCGGGGCGAGTGATTGGGCGGAGGGGGAAGCAGCCAACGAAGTGGAAATGGAGGCCGTGGCGGAGTCGGACGGGTCAACAACATCAGCAAAAACTAGAAAAATGCTCCCGTAAGCTTTATTAAGCTTTATTAAGCTTCTGTAAGAGAGAATTTATATTTTGCTCCCGTAAGGATTTGGAAAAAAATAATCTCTTTTATTTCCACTAAAACGCCGAGAAAGGGAATTTAAAATTTGTGTCTCACTTGGAAAAAAAGCAATATACTTCAACTTTTCATTTTTTTGCTGATGAACCTCTACCCCCGCTCCGGCGCTGGGCAAGGGCGAGTGATTGGGCGGATGGGGCAGCCAATGTGGAGGAGATGGAGGGTGTAGCGGGCCAGGACAGGCCCCGACCCCGACCCCCACCCCAGCCAGGTGGGCGACGCCGACCCAAGAGCCGGTCACACCGACCAGAGGCAGCAAGAGGATGGCGATGGGTACCCCGTGGCCCACCAGATACCACCGACCAGCGGCGCGACCAGTGGCGCGCCTGCTTGAGCAGATCCTCGCGGCCATTGCGGGAATGGAGCGGAGGCTGGAGGCGCGAGCCGCCAGGTGGGAGGAGAGATTGGTGGAAGGGCTGCCGGCCGTGGTGCCGGATGCGAATGAGAGGGAGGAGAGGATGGCGGCTAGGCTGCTGGCCGACGCGGGGGAGAGGGAGGTGAGACTGAAGGCCGACGCCGAGGGAAGGGAGAAGAGGTTGGCCGCCAAACTGCTGGCAATGGACGCTGTGGAGGAGGAATTGGCCCTGAAGGCCAAGTGGGACGTCAAGTAGTGGGAGGACTTGGCAGGGCTAATGAGACTCAGGCGGGAGGATCTAAGGGAAGTGAAGCAGGCAGTGGACAGGATCGCGGCAGAAGTGGCAGGGGCTCGCGTGCTTCGTCTGGCTCCGGCCCCAGCTCTGAGCCGGCCCGTCACCCCACAGGCAACGCGTGACGCCCCCATAGTGGCCGCCCCAGCTGCCGCGCCAGAGCCGGTGGACATGGACGGAGTGGTTCCGACCGGGCCCGCGCTTGCGACTGCAGCGCCCCCGGACGCCATGGAGGGCGTGGAAAGGTGGGGCCTCTTTGTGTTGCAACACGCTCCAGAGCCGGGTGAGCCTGTCCCGACCCCAGCACCAGAAGCCCGGAAGAAGGATAAGGGAAAGAGCAAGGCGAAGGCAGTGCAGATTGCGGTGCCACCGAGCACGACTCCGGCCTGCAAGCCCAAGGGTTGGGCCCAACAGCAGAGGCGCCAGGCGCAAATCGACGAGGCCAGGGCGGAGGCCGGGAAAACAGGCCCGAAAGCAGGAGCAGCAGCGCCCAGCACCCCAGCGCTAGTCCGGTTAATCCTGAAGCGCCTGGAGACTGCGGAGGTGGAGAAGAGGGCTGAGGAGAAGAGAAAGCAGGAGCGGGGGACCAAGAAGGCGGAGGCTCAGGCGAGGTGGAAAAAGGAGAAGATGGTGGATAGGGAGGAAGCGGCCTACCCCAATGGGCTGGCGGACCTGAGGGACCAGATCGAGGCAGAAAATGAGGGTGTGGTGGTGCCACCCTTCTCGATGCGGTGGATGCGCTCGAAGAAGCTCATCGAGCAACATTTCCAGGCCGGGAGGCTTCCGAAGGGGGCTGCCTCAGTCGTCTTCAAGGTCCCCAGCAAAGCCGCCAGTGGGAAGCTGCTCACAGAGATGTAGGCGGCCGGCAACCGGTTCCCGGCCCTTCCCTATATTCTGGACTAGACAGACACCCTCTGCAGCATCTGCAGCCAGTGGGGACATTCTGAGTTCAGATGCCAGAAGGGCGCGCGTGTCTCCTCCATATGTGCCGGTCCCCACCTGACGGAACAGCACAAGTGCGAGGTGGCGACCTGTGGTAGGGTGGGAAAGATCTGTGGACACAGCCTGGAAACGTGAGGGGGGCAGGGCAGAAACGGGCATCGGAGATCCCTCACTTGAGGTCAAGCTTGACTCATTCATCAGCCTTCTCGTTTTCTGGGACCCCCTTGTGAGTGGGATTTCAGTGGTGATGTCCGGCCTGGCTCTCCGCAGCACCACCATCTTCCACCAAAGCTACCTGGTTATCGGATTGAATGCTACCGAAAAGAGCCGCAGCTGCACGTCGTCGTTCCATTTCCAGGTCTACTGGCCGCCATCAGCTCGCCGCCACCCACTCGCCGCCATCAGCTCGCCACCATCGGCTCGCCGCCATCTAGTCGCCGCCATTCTCACGTCGTCATTGTCATGTCGTCATTCTCAAGCCGCCATGCACTCGCCGCCATGCACTGGCGGCCATGAACTGGCTGCCATGCACTCGCCGCCATCTACTGGCCGCCATCAGCTCGCCGCCACCCACTCGCCGCCATCTATTCGCCGCCATTCTCACGCCATCATTGTCACGCCGCCATACACTCGCCGCCATACACTCGCTGTCATCCGCTCGCCGCCATCAGCTCACTGCCATTTTCACGCCACCATTCTCACGCCGCCATACACTCGCCGCCATCTGCTCGTCGCCATTCACTCGCTGCCATTTGCTCGCCGCCATCAGCTCGCCGCCATCTAGTCACCGCCATCCACTGGCCGCCATCCTTGCTGCATCTGCTCATCACCATCTACGCGCCGCAATCAACTCGCCACCATCCACCAGCGGTCTCAATAGTCCGACCGGCCCGCGGGCTGCCCGCGGACTTTTGAGACCGTCAAGTCCAAGCCGGGCTTTCTACTGACCCAGCCCGGCCGGCGGGCACGCACGGGCCAATGCTAGTATTATGAGAAAAATATTTATCAAGCGCTCCCGAGGACCGCAGGGCAACTGCGCCAACAGTAGCCTAACCATCGTGCCAGCCCTCCCACAACAAAGAGTCAAGTACGTATCCACAATGCAGACAGCGATAATAGCTATGGCCCCTATGCGCCACCCGATTCCGCGTACTCAAAACCCGGAAACCCACTCACAACCCAAAGAAATACCCACTGGATTTTGCTGACAGCTTCACCGCCCCTCCTCTGATTAACAGAGTTTTTGATAATCTTGTTCCTCTTCTCTTTCTGGTGCTCTTCTCTGTGTGTACGATTTGCTCTCTTTTGTTGTGGGGATGGCCGAAAGCTCCCTGTAATAGCTTTATGTATAATGAGGCGGGTAAAATAAATGACAGTGATAGAATCCTGTAAGGAAACGCATGTTTATCCCCAAGAAACAGTAGCGACACTGCGTCAAGGCGTCAAAACATGCGTTTACATTCAATTCGATTCAGCGTTGAGACAAGTCAGTATCACGCCAACACACTCATATGGTATTGGTATCGCATATTCTTAGAGGACGGTATCACTACCATTTATTTTACCCCCCTCTCACTATACAGTAGTTGTATGGCCCGAAGCCCGGAAACCCACCCAAGAAATGCCCACATAATTCGCTTATCGCTACACCATATCTACTCCGATCAACAGAATTTTTAGATAATATTGTTCCCCTTCTCATTCCAATACTCTCACACATGAGTACAATTCTCTATGTCTTGTTAGGATGGTGGCCGATCGCTCCCTGCAAAGGCAACAGGACGCCATCATTCACTCACCGTCATAGGCTCGCCGCCATCCACTCGCCGCCGCCTACTCGCCGCCACCTACTCGCCGCCATCCACTCGCCGCCATCTACTCGCTGTCATTTGCTCCGTCTGCTTGACAACACTAACAGCTGTAGTAATCAAAGTTTTAACAAAGACTGCTACAACATAACGTGAATATGCATCGATCATAGGTGTTGATGAATGAGCAGGTGTTGCTGAGACGTGTTGTTTGTCACCACGGGGATATGTCACATGACCACCACCACCACCACCACTACCACTACCATCACCGCTCTTCTGTGGATACCTCAACAACCAACGCTCCAATCGATAATCTGACAACAGGAGGTGAGTTGCTACGATGTTATCTATCATCTGTGAGCAGTATTAAAAAAACTTAATTGGTTTTGTGTCGCTGGCTGTGGATTGCGATCGGGGTTATGAAATTAGTGTGGTACCAACCTACGACCAAATTTTCCATTTGGACTTTTGTAACTAACAACCGCCGTCGGGGGAAGACACGAAGGGCAGTACGGATGCCGAAAACGCAGATCGTGCATCGACGCAGTCGCTGTTCTAATGAACCGGACGGAGAGGGCGTGGGCAGGGAAGAAGGTGGCAGGCGCCCTGTTCATGGATGTCAAGTCGGCGTTCAACAACGTGAGCAAGGTGTTCCTTGGCCAGCGCATGGAAGCTCTCGGAATTGAACCGGACCTCATTCGCTGGACGATGAGCTTCATGACAGACCGACAGGTGAAGATCGCCCTAGACGGGGAGGTGCACTCGCGAGCTCTCTTGCGGCGGCGGCGACGGCCCCCGACAGCAGCAGCAGCGCGCAGCAGGTGGGAGCGGCGTGGACCCTGAACTTTTCCAGCAGGTCCGGGGAGGGGAGCGGGGGTGTGGGTGGGGGAGAAGGTGATTGTGACACTGGGACGTCCGGTCAACGTCGGAGTGACGGTAATGTCGAACTAGTCAGGTTTCTCGATAGTCACGAAGGAGATGGGGCGCGCGCGGTCTTCGCCGGCGTTCAATTATTATACAAGAATAAAACCCCACATGACCGTCCTTCTAAAATCGCCCACCGTTAAGGGATTCACAGCGAATAATCTAAGGGGTTCGGTTCGATAATGGAACCGGCCGCTGGCTCGCGCACTTGGTAGCGCGCTCGCACAGCGGGTCGCAACGGTGGTAGGTTGGCTCATGCCCGGCGGCGTGCCAGACGGCCTGCGTATATCGCTTCGGCTCGAGACGGGCCCGGCGGCTCGCTCGTATTGCTTCGGCGTGTGGTTCGGTTCGAGACGGGCCCGGCGGCTTGCCCGACGGCTCGCTCGCGGCGCTTCGGCGGATCGTTGGAACGAGACGGGCCCGGCGTATTGCCCGACGGCTCGCTCGCGGCGCTTCGGCGGATGGTTCGGTCGAGACGGGCCCGGAGGCTTGCCCGGCGGCTCGCTCGTGGCGCTTCGGCGACTGCCAAACGGCTCGCGCGACAACTGCCTCACAGGTAAGATAAGGTAAGGAATACGCTCACACACCAGACCTCCTGGGTGCGGGCCGAAGCCCGGAGCTACTCGTCCTGGTCGGTACTGACGATGCGGATGGGCTCCACTAGGTCGGCAACCTCGTATTCCGCCCCGCGCTAGCTCCAGTGCTAGACGAGGTTTCCTGACGTGGTCCCACGCAGATTCCGACATAACCTCCATTGGTTCATCGTACCCTTGTGGTTGCCGCCTGGGTCCTCACCGGAGCCAAGTTCTCGTCCGATCCATTTCGGCTGAGAGGTCTTGACTCCGGACCTCATCTCCCTCCTAGACTCTCGAGCTCCTTACGTATTCTTCCGTCTCCTTCCCGATCAACTGTCGTCCCGCTTGCGGCATGCGACGGCAGGTATCCTCATCTTTTGAGTCGTAGGCTCAGCAGCTACTGATTCCAGCGTTCCCGGTCATTTACGGCCCGGATGGGGCAACCTGGTTTCATTCCACGGTCTCCCGCGGTTTGACCATTGATTGCCCGGCCGTGTTCCCCAAAGAACCCGTTCCTCAGCCGAACTGTTCCTAACTCATGATTCCGGTTGCGACTAAGACTTCCTTCGGCAGCCTTGATCGTTTGCGGTTCCGTGGCGACGACTCGCTCGTATCGCTCGCGGGTATCGCTCGTTGGGGGATGGTCGTTGACTCGATGTCTTGGTGGCTGGTAGGTGGTCCCATGATGATTGAGGTCCGGTCGAGGTCGTTGTATAAGTATCCGGCTCGGCAAAGTCACGTGCTGCGGGGACCTACCCCGCACTGCGACGTGAAAACTCTTCGCCTTGGCACTCGACTTCATCAGCGTAAAGAGGATAACTCTCGATCGGATTAGACCGTAGTGCTTCCACGTATCCTCCTGAGAGTGGCCAGAGCAGGTGCCTCAGTTCCCGTCGTGATTGGGTGGAGCGATTGGGTTGCGTTCCCAGCTAGATAGTCCTTCTCGGCCGCAACGGAATCGAGATAGCTCCGCCCCATATCGCCCCCAACAGACTGCTCCTGAGGTGCGGTCCTGTAGCGGCGTTTGCGCTTTCCCCAACACGAGCCGGTACTTGGTCTGGGGGCTACCCAGCGCCACAGGATTGGCTTGCAGACAAGCCTCCGCTCCAGTATGCGTTGAACTCGACGTCCCTCACCTTGGTGCGGCGTATTCCCTGCATCATAACCATTGTAAGCATCTCGGATAAGTGGGGGATACGCTCACGCTGCCGTGCGCTGGCAAAGCCCAGAGTTCATCGCCATAATCGGGTGTCAATGACGAGGATGCGAGTGGTAGCATGATCCCACGTGTCTCCTGACAACGTGATGCAGCAGTATCGCCTCGGGCCTCTGGCCGTCTGCAACGATACAGCGATTCCCGACTCGTGGTGTTGTTCCTCTGGGCCGTGCCTCTGGAAACAACCCCGCTCCTATTCCGCGACCTAGACTCGCAACTCCTTGCGTTCCCGTTTCCTTCCGATTGTTTGTCCTTCCCTGTGATGACCACCAAGGTTGCCTTTCTCTGCGGCAGCACTTGCGCTTTCCCGGCCCGCGCCGGTACTTGGCCCGGGATCCTCCGGTGCTGCAGAGTCGGTCGACCCGAGCCGAGCCCCGACTGTGTCGGTTGCCCGGTCTCGGTATGCCGTCCTAAGACCGTGTGACGAGTTTCCGATACCTTCCTGCCTGGTCCGTATCCGAATGTCCGACCCGTAGTATTTAGGGTGTGACAGTGATTGGGCGGACGACGAGACCAATGAGAAGGAGATGGAGGACATTGCGACCGCCGACGGGCCAGCCACCCCAACCCCCCCAGCCCGCTGGCAAACCCCGACCCCCGTCCCGGTAACACCAACCACGGTCCCGGTAACACCAACCACGGTCCCGGTAACACCAACCACGGTCCCGGTAACACCAACCAGAGGCAACAAACGGATGGTGATGGGCACCCCGAGGCCCACCAGACAATACCGGCCACCGCGCCTAACTGGGACGGCACGCTCGGCCACGGTGGGATTTGCAGCAGCCTCGGCGCTGGAGCAGATCCTGGCAGCGATTGCAGGAGTGGAGCGGGGGCTGGAGGAAAGGACGGCTGCTCTGGAGGCAAGGATGACGGAGGTAATGGCGGCCATGACGGCCGATGCAGATGGCAGAGCAGCAGTGGCGAGGGCGGACGCTGAGGAGAGGGAGCGGAGGACGAGGGCAGGGCTGCTCGCGAACGCGGATGAGAGAGAGAAGAGGGTAACCACAGAGCTTCTGTCGGTCCGGGCCATCGAAACCGGGCTGGCGCGGAGGGCCGAGTGGGAGGTCGAGCAGTGGGAGAAGCTGTCAGACATCATGGGCCTATGGCGGGAGGATATCAGGGAGGTCAAGCGCGCGGTCGACGGAATCGCGGCGGCAGTGGCGGGGCAGGGAGCGGACCCAGCCCCGGCCCCCACCCCACGTATGGTAGTCACGGCCCCGGAAGCGATGGAGGGAGTGAGGGCGACGGCGCCGCTGGCGCCTGAGGAGGACCCTGTCGAGGAGTGGAGCGACATGGAGGGCGTGGAACGGGAGGGCCTCTTCGCCTCTCGGCATGTGCCAGGGATGGACGCGCCCATCCCACCCGAGGCGGAAGCCCCGGAGAGCCCGAAGAAGAAGAACAAGAGGAAGGAGAAGGGAAAGGCGAAAGAACGGGAGGTCGCAGTGCCGCCGAGCTCGGCGCGTGCAGCCCGCCAGCAGAGACGGCAGACTGAGGTCGACCGGGTCAGGGCAGTGGCGGCAACAGCGCCTCCAACCCCCCCTGCGGCGGCCATATCGATCCTGAAGTGCCCGGAGACGGTGGCAGCAGAGAAAGAGAAGGAGAAGGAGAAGGAGCGGCTGGCAAGGAAGGTGGTGGCCAGAGCAACGTGGGACAGCGGCGACCTCAGCAAGGAGTGTTGAAACAAAACACTGGCACACCTACTTCCGCCACCCAACTACCGTTGGCACCCGTTGTCGGCACCCGTTGTCGGCACCTGTCTTCGGCACACCTACTCCCACCTGTCGTCGGCACACCTACTCCCGGGTGTTCGATCACGCAATTCTCTCCTTTGTACAATGCGTTTATGCGTTATTCTCTCCTTTGTACAATGCGCTTACGTGCTATTCTCTCTCCTTTGTACAATGCGTTTGTGTTATTCTCTCCTTCTACAATGCGCCATTCTCTCCTTTGTACAATGCATTATTCTCTCTTTTGTACAGCGCTATGCGATATTCTCTCCGGCGACGAGCACCTCCGGCGACCAGTATATATAGCCTTGCATTTCCTCACTTATTTCCTTTCTGTGTGTCAAATACAAGTCAAATACAAGTCTTTACCTCTGTACAAGTCCTTACACCGCTACGTGTCAACCTCCACATCGAACACTCCAGTTATCCAATCGGCCCACTTCCGCAGTTGCCTAGACTTTAAGGAGGAATGGGAGGCCTACAGCGAGGCAGCCAACCCCATCCTGGCCCTGAACGCCCTCAACGACGAGATGGACAAGGCAGCAAAAACGGTGGCGCGCATGGCGGGAATGCGGGCAGTCGAGGGCCTCTGGGAGGAGCAGCAAGACCCACAGGCAGCGGAGCCCCCACAGCGGACCCACCAGCAGCAGCGCCCGGCACAGCAGCAGCGGACGCCACAGCAGCCAGCATCAAAGGGGCCGTGGCAGCAGACACAGCAGGGGCAACAGCAGACGAGTAGCTGGGCGCAGCGGGGGGCTGCAGCGGCGGCCCTCCCACAGCGGGACTTCAAGCGCATCAGCCGCAACGGCAAGGTGGAGCGGGATCCCACGGGGCTCGAACCCACCAAACAGTCGCTCCCGTGGGACGGGCATGCGATTCTCTTCGAGAGGGTGACCGGTACCCCACAGATTGGCCCCGGGACAGCAGCAAGAGCAGCGGCGGAGGTCAACATCGCGCTCAGCAAAGTGGCCCCCCCCCACATCCGCACGGAGGCGTTCAAGATCTCAGTGCAGGGAAGGCTCACCACTACAGCGCGGGTGGGGGCCTCGGCAGCCATGCTCCTTCACTTCAAGAAGGAAATTATCGAGGCCGCGAGGCGAGCCGACAAGGCGATCATTAACGTGGTTGCGAACGAGACCTGGGCGGAGCTGAAAATCCTGGTCCCGTACCCGCAGTACTGACATGCCAGTGGGCTGGCAGACCTCCGGGAACGGATCGAGGCTGAGAACGAGGGAGTGGTAGTCCCGCCGTTCTCGATGCGGTGGATGCGCTCGAGGAAGGTAATAGAGCAACACTATCAGGACGGGCGACTCCCACAGAATGGCCTCGGTGGTCTTCAAGGTATGCAGCAAGGCCATCGGCGCGAAGCTGCTCACCGAGATGTGGGTAGTGGGCGTCAAGTTCCGGACGATGCCGTTCATCGCAGATCGCGCGGACACGCTGTGCAGCCGGTGTAGCCGGTGGGGGCATAGTGAGTTCCGCTGTCACTGGGGGGGGGCGCCAGTGTGCGCCATCTGTGCAGGGCCCCACAGGACCGAGGGGTACAAGTGCGAGGTGGCCACCTGCGGCAAGGAAGGAAAGATATGCTCGCATACCGCGATGAAATGCCCGAACTGCGACGGCAACCACCCAGCGCAGGATGCCAGGTGCAAGGCCAAGGGGGCCGCCATCACCATAGCGAGGGGCGCCCGGCCAGGCTCACAACGGCCGGACACCAGGAGCGACCAGGAGCGCCTGCACGCCCCCTCCCCACGGCGCCACGCCGGCAATAAGGTGGCGGACGCAGCAAGAGCCACAGGGTCATCAGAACCGCTGAGCTGGGTCCCAGGCGCGTCGGCGCCCCCCCCCGGTAGACTCGACTGAGGACGCGATGGAAATCGTAGAAGCAGAACGAAGTGGCACCGCCCAACCCATGGCCATCTGATGGCGATCCCCCAGAGAACCACGCTGCGAGCGCTGCAGCATAACTGCGCAAGGGGGGGACAAGTGGTTGAAGCGGTGCTGGAAACAGTGGTTAAGATGGAGGCGGACCTGGTTCTCATATAGGAACCCAGGGAGGGGGGAGAGAAAGATGGCACGCGGTCACATCCAAGCTTCACGTTCATAAAGGGAGTGGAGGGCGAGGCAGCCAAGTGCTGGATAGCAGTCAACCGGGCATCCAAGTGCAGGGTGACCGAACTAAACGACATGACAAGGGAGTGCGGCAACTACGTTCAGGTAGTGGAGGTGGTCCTACTGGGAGGGAGCCCCATCGTCATCGCCAACGTCTACGATCGGCACACCAAAGGGGACAAACCAGCCCATAGAGCGTACTGGAGGGACATTGCCAAGTCGAAAGGGGTGATCATTGCTGGGGACATGAACGCGCACAGCACGGTCTGGAACCCCAGAGCCACAAGGGGAGGCAACGCGGTGTTCTGGGAACGGCTGATTGAGGACGAAGCCCTATTCGTGTGGAACACGGACGAGGCAACGAGGACGGGGCCGGGGGCGTACAATCACTCGATCATCGACCTCACCCTGTCGTCGCCGAACATCGACCTGGCCTGGACCATCCTGGGCCACCAGGCGACGGGCTCTGACCACGAGCTCATAGCGTGGGAGGGCTTAGGAAGGGAGGCACTGGGGGTGGAAACCAGCAAGGAATCGACGGGGTAGGACATTGCGGGGTGGAACCCCATAGGCAGGAGTGGGGACGACGAGAAGAAGGCGAAGGAGAAGAGGGAGAAAGCTCGGGAGCACTTCCAAATGGTGGCGGGCCGGACGCAGACGCTTACGGACGAGAGCGCAGCAGAGCAGTTGGATGCGGCTGCCGCCGCTCTGAGGGAGGCGATGATGATGACCCTCAACAAGTTCGCAAGAAGGAAAAGGAACTGCGCCAGGTCGAAGCGCTGGTGGACCGCAGACCTGGCTAAGCTTCGGAAAGAGTTGAGACGCGAGCGGCGAAGACCAGCGGGTATTGGGCGGGCACGGGAGGCGAGGCGGAACCTACGGAGGGTGATCCGCAAGGCAAAAAAGGAATGCTGGAATTGGTTCCTACAGGAAGTGAAAGGGATGGATGTGTGGGCTGCGACCAGGTACACTACACCCAGGATCGACACGGTGGGCCAGGCCCTAGTAGCGGAAGACTGCACCACAGCGGAAGGACGCTACAACCGGGAGGACACCATCCTACGCGCCCACTTCCTGCGAGGCCCACCAGGAACGTATGACCCAGGGGGGGGGGGGCCGAGCCTTCGAACGGGTGGACTCCCAGCTGGTCGGTGCATTGCTGGCCAAGGCAGCCAGCACCTCGGCGCTAGGCGACGACAGAATTTCGGCAAACATCATCAAGGTGTTCTGGCAGTGGGAGGCTCAGTGGATCACACAGCTGGTCCGAGCATGCATCCGGCTGGGGCACCACCCAGCACTGTGGAAGACCGCGAAAGGGATCGTCATCCCAAAGCCAGGGAAACCGGACTACTCCAGGGTCCGGGCGTACCAGGTAATATCCCTCTTGGATGTCATCAGCAAGCTGCTGGAACGGACGAGGAAGTTATCTGTCAGGTCAGTCCCTCCCCGGCACCGGCTCCATCACACCCTACCGCCACCAACCACAAATGCCCCAGAGGACAGGTGATATCCCAAATTTCTCTCTAATAGATATAATAATAATTTCATTCACTCTAGGCCTTAGCACCGATAGCTGGTCCCTCCCCCGCGGCTGGTCTGTCTACCACAGCGGATTTCTCCGCTGTAGCTGGTTTCTCCACAGCACTGGACCCTTCCACAGTGCCATCACATGCAGAGGGTACGTCTGACTGGGAAGATCTAGTGGTGGCCCCTTCTACACCCAGAAAGCCATCTAGGAACATGCCTGATAGACCTTTGACGATGAGTCTGCGTACCAGGAAGCCACCTGGGGGGGGAAGGGGTGGATAGGGTGGTAGTGGCGCTAGATGCGATTCGTAGGAATTCTTTAGACAATAGATTTCTTTGAGACCTAGGCTGGAGGTTCTTTAACACACTCTACTGCTTCGTACGAACTTTGATAGCAATCCGGGGTGTGGTTGATGAGATATCGCCGTTCTACGAGGTGGGACCAGGGGTGGCAGGGTGTCCGACTACGGGGTAGTAGCCGGTTACCCTGTATGCTACGTTAGGCCAAAAGATTCCGTACACCCAGGTACAACTGCCCATGATGCCCTCACTCAACCTTCTCGATCCCCACAACCACAATTTAGAAAGTCTCAGTAGTTGGCATACATCATGAATAAATACTAATAAAGCTTCAATGGAATTTTCAGCCCGTAAAAATCATTATTTTATGCAAAGTAGGGTGACCAAACAAATTTTCCTTTGATCAAGGTAGCCCATTTTCAACCACGGATACAGCAACCTACATTCACTGGAAAAAATGATGGACTGTTGG
>Ga0307516_10007502_pt1 | contig 12546 bp, 22 predicted proteins | sample 19_EM_MG_FD_203310 | JGI IMG/M metagenome (GOLD analysis project Ga0307516, IMG submission 203310) | Populus trichocarpa ectomycorrhiza microbial communities from riparian zone in the Pacific Northwest, United States - 19_EM | ecosystem: Host-associated > Plants > Roots > Unclassified | place...
TCGCCTGGAAGTCGAGACCTAAAGAGGGGATAGTGTTATAGAACAGCCATTTAACAACTATTTTTCATTTTGTCCTTGTTTGTTATTGTTTGGCTTTGTGGACGATATTATAAAAGGTCAACAACATGAATCTGACTTCATTTCATTTTATCTTTGTTTGTCCTTGTTTGGCTATCTCTTATCTCCTATCTCTTATCTCCTATCTCTTATCTCTTATCTCCTTATCTTCTTATCTCTGGCTCATATCCTATTGGTTGATAAGTCCTGGCTAGTATAGTATATATAGAGTAGCCCAAAACCTGTAACTCTAGTTGTATTCTCTTAAGAACTCCACTATAACCTAGTGTGAGGACTTCTGGTCAATATAAACTTCCCCCTTAACATTTCTGTTGTTTGATTCTTGTAAGCCCGCGAAAGCCTAGTAATAGGTTTAGTGTGTCTTAACATGTTCACTTTTTATTTACAATAATAGGGTTCCCTCGGGCGAATCAGCTTTACTGCCGACCTGTGGTCGAGCAAAACACGCTATCCCTACTTTGCAGTAACGGTGCATTGGATGGGCAAGGACAAGACTACGGAGGAGCTGCAGCTGAATAGCGTGCTACTTGCCTTCCACTGTGTCAAGAGGACTCATAACAGCGAGCGACTCACAAGGATAGTGTTAAACATCACCAATCGGCCCGGAGTCACAGAAAATATATGAATACCCACTTCGCATGATCCCCCCTGCTAACAAACCATTTAGATGGGCCATTGGACGATGGACGGCGCCTCGTCAAATACCATGATGATGCAGGTGATGGAAGCGCATCTCACCCCCTGCCAGATTGACTATGATGCTGCAGATAATCATATCATCTGTATCGAGCACAACACCGCCAATACTACTGGACGCATGATTGCGAAGGCATCAACAACTGAGTATTCAGACAATTTTGATGATTTTGCTGATCCCATTGATTCGCAGAATGGAGTCCACGATGTCATTGCCCTTGTGTGTAATATTGTGCATTCCATTCACGCTTCAGGCCAGCATCTCGACCACTTCAACAATACAATCAAGCTCGGAAATGAAAGAGGGTGGTTTGGTGATGCGAAGGTTCCTGAGTTACAGTTACTTCGTGATGTGAAGACTCGGTGGGGCTCGGTGTATGCTATGCTCAAGAGATTCCGTATGCTGCGACCGGTATGTGTTTGTTATTCTGAGTAAAGCTCCCACTTCTCACTCTTTGACTGCTTAGGCCATTGACCGGTTCCTTTCAGTGGAGAAAGATGTCGTTCATTTGAAGATAACCGATCCAGAATGGTCCGCTATTGACCAATTACTTCTCGTACTACAGATAAAGACTATAGTCCTATTCGCTGGGCTAAAGTAATATTAATCTGTGTAGAAAACAGATATCATCCAGATGTCCCTAGCTAACAAGAGGACGCCCACCCTCGGGAATGTCATTCCACATTGTGAGTGCTTTATGACTGCACTTGAGGAGTATGGGACACATTTACCACACCTCAAACCAATTTTCAACAAAGATCTTGCCTGGGCGACAACTTAGTACAGCAGGATGGATAATATCAAGGCATACATCATAGCCATGTGTAAATCTCTGGCTTATATCATGTTCACTATCCTTACATTATTTTATTAGTCTGTAATCCCGAAATGCGCCTTGCATATTTCGAGAAAAACTGGGATGAGACATACAATATCATGGCTATTGAGAAGATTAAGGAAACAGTATGAATCTAGGTACATATTACTTCGTTCAAGACTGATGTCTCTTGTAATAGATGAAGGAGTACCGTTGACGCTTCAACATTGGAACTTTGACCACACATACCCTGGCTATTGCTGCCCCCACTTTAATGGACCAAATCACTATGCAGTACGGCATTAGCAATATGACTACCTTCAACATGCCCACTGTTCAAGCACTTCCATTAGGCTCAATTGACCAGGAGTTTGATGATTATACCAAGGCAGTTTCACTCAAGGGAACTGATATGGTCAAGTTTTGGCATGTAAGTAATATCTTTGCAATTTTTATGATCTAACGCTCACGTTGAAATCTAGTCTAAAATCAATCAGGACACCTTCCCCACCATTTTCTGCATTGCCCTCGACTATATCCCGATCCAAGCATCATCAGTGCCATGCGAGCGAGTCTTCTCATCAGCTAGCGAAACCGACACGAAATGGCGCAACAGGATCAATAGCGATCTTTTCGAAGCCCTGCAAGTTTTCAAATTTGGTTATAAACATGAGAGGCTAAATTTTTCAGAGGGATTATTGGTAATTGAGGACGAAATGCTTGTAGAACCACCTCCAGTCTCCGACATAGATAATTTAGGTGGTCTTGTTGCACAAACAGGAGAGACTCTAGATGCGATGCTCATGGCTATTTCTATAGATGATGATCAAGCCTTTTGAATGAGGCTTGATACCTCCTCGCACCCCACAAACTTGTTATACCAAGTGGTTTTGGTGTTGGTTTGAGGTGTTTTTGCACTTCTCACTCTTCATTATTTTCTGTCTCATCAACAAAAAAAAATCTTATTTGAGGAGTCATTCAGGTGGTGTTGAGGTGGTGTTAGATAGACAACTTGACCAGTCAGTGAGTTTTGGGGTCCAGTGATTGATACCCTGGAAGGAAGTTCATGAGTGCCACTGCAGTTGCCCATCTTGGGCCTTTCATTAGATGACTATACCATTATGACTGGATGTTCAGTCATGCATCATGGCCATTTTTTTCTGAATGTCTTTTTGAATTTTTCTTGATTTATTGCGATTTTGGGGCTTAAATGTCAGAAAAACTTTTTGGCCACATGTGTGAACATCCGGTCATACTCAATGATACAGTAATGGCTCAGGCTGCATTTCTCTCATGACTGTGTTGATTTGTGTTGGCCCCGCAAACTGAGTCAAAGTCGGTTTGGTGGTTCAGATATTCTTCACCACCATCATTGCAGCCTTTGTCATTGTTGCCCTCATACAGCCTGTAACACTTACACCACATGCTTGCCATCCACCTCTGATGCAACAACTATAAGGGCCACTGTCTCCACCCTGGCTGGTGGAACTTGACTTTCTACAGCTGGAATCTCCTCGAACAGCTGCCTGACTTGTTTGTGCCCCCTCCTGAAGGTGAGCCAGGAAAGAATATATGGCAACATACTAGGAGCACTGCCTTCCATCAGCGGAACCTATTGTGCACAAGGCGAGGGAGCCATGGGAGGAATTCAAGGCGAAGTTGAAGGCGGGATTCAAGACATTGGATATGCTGTATTTGTTGACCGACAAGCACAGTGTGTGGCTAGATTGCCTCAAGGCAGATGGGTGGTACACAATCATGACCACCTGGGATTTGGTTTTAGATCTAGAGCAGGCTGAGGTTAATATGATGGTGGATATGAAGATTGCAAGGAGGGCAGCAATATTTATCAGCAATGGGGTGCATTGCATTCGTTCTGGGTTAATCCGGCCTCTTGTTGATGACTAGCTTTTTAGTGGTCATCATACACGAGCAACATTGTTTTAAAGCAACTGGTGGATGGCAAGGAACCTCTGAGTTGTCGGTTAACTGATATCTGCTTACTATTTATTTTCCCACCATCATGTAACCTACTACAACCGCAAATCCAATGTTTCCTCGTTTTACGGCAACCACAAATCCCTCAACACTTTCAACACTGAATTTCTCTGTCTGACACATATTATCCCTCATCAAAGTCTCAAGCCACCTGGAATGATGCATAGTCCTTCTTCAACCTTGCCTTGCGGAAGTGTGGAGAGGGCTGGTGAGGGATACAGGATGCCTATGAAGACCTCACCAATCTGGGGTGACATATAGTGGGGCGTTTGGGCAGGGCAGTATCGGATTAGCAAATGATGTTTGACACCCGAACAGAGTCTAGAGCTGGGGAACTTCATACAGGACAGCTCGCTGGAGCGGGTGTGGCAGCAAGAGAAGCGGGAGTGAGAAAAATGGTGGAACCAGGAGCAACAATGATAGTCGCAGCGAGAGCAGAAGTTGCAGCGGCTGTTGCCAGAGCTGCTGGAGCCGATTGAGTTGGATGACCCGCAGTTTAGAGCCTTTGAGGCCTTTGACCCTCTCTGGCGGCTACAGGAAGCAGGATTACTGCCATTGCCATCTCCGGTGTTGTTGGTGCAATCACTGTCGATTTTATTGGTGTCAGTAAGTACACTGTTGGTGTGGGCATGGGGGTGGGTTCTGTGAATGTGGGCATGGGTGAGAGTGATTGTGCAGAGGGACAGGGTGTGGGTGTTGCAGTGGTTGCAAGGGACCTGGGTGCGGGTGTGGATATGGATGTGGATTTGAGAGGTTCAGATGCAAGTGGTTCAGGCACAAGAGGATCAGCAGCTGCAGGAGGACCAGCTGCAGTGGGTTGAAGTGGTGCTCGGACAAGTGGAGGCATGCCTGTGGCAGAAGCTGGGACTGCCAGGCCAGTGAGATTGGCAGGAGACACTGCAATGGCTGCTACGGTTGGTATGAGACAGGCAGGTCCAGCTGATAGAGCCATGGTGTGAGGAGCAGAAACAGCAGAAGATAGAAGAGCTGCTATGGCAGAAGTTGTTGAAAGTGCGTCGGGTGCTGCAGCAATTGCATTGGGTAAAGCAGCAGCTGTGACAGTAAATGCATAAATTGAGGAGGGAGCAGGTGAGCATGGTCAGAACATCTGGTCTCTTTTAACTGGTCTTGCAACGGGCACAAGAGAACGTGGACTAGTGGGAGCTAGATCAGTTGATGGACTTGTGGGTAACATGGAATTGGCCCACACTCAGCAAGTCGCTGGTGGAGCTTATTAGAGTAAGATTACAGTTGAGCTTGGGCCAAGGACAACCAACTCTGCTGGACATCATACTTGGAAATAACAGTAAATTCAAGAGCCAATCACCACACAATGAGGTGCTTCTAGTTTTTGTGAGTATCAACTTGTGCGCCATGAATCAAGGAAAACACTGATTTTATTGCAGCCAGGCTGGCTTGTTTTCCGCAATCCTCTCAGCTTTTCTCATCTATGCCCTTCAGCTTCCAAGCATGCAACATCCTATCCTCGTCTTATGGTTTTCAAGTCTCACAGCTAGTTTGATTGGTGCTCTCATTGTCATGCTTTCCAAATCACTGACACAATGGACCATCGACGAAAAACGGGCAGAAGTTATATTTTCCAAGCCAGAACTTCTTTGGCACAAATACAAGGAAATCAAGTGTATTTATGTCCATGCAATTTTTGGATGGGAGTTCTCCTTTCTGACTGCCATAGCTTCATTCTTCATCTATATTGCTCTCACCCTCTTCATTGCTGGGCTTGTTGTCTTTCTCTATACAACTCAGAGAGGGACCAGGATTGTTTTTCTGTCTATCACTTTGACTCCCATTATTATTGCCATTCTCTATCACAACAACTTGGCCTTCAATACCAATTAGGATACCTTGATGTTCGGCATGATCTCAAGTGAATGCTAGGCCTGGCTAGTGTTGCTGTGGCTGGGCTAGCTGAGCCAAGGCTCAGGAGGCTGTGGCTTCTGCCTTAGTCAGCTCGGCCTCTGGGCCAAGCCATATCTGCTGATTCAGCTCAGGTTGGGGGGCCAAACTGACCATGTTAGGTCGGCTCAGTTCCAAGCCGGCTTGATGATGGCTGAGTCAGATCCTGATTAAGTAAGTCATCAATGTAAGTTCCTGAGATGCAGGCTCATGGAGCTGCACATGCAGTGATGAGTTGAATACAAAACAATTTATAGCTGTATGAATAGACAGGAATAACAATACTAAGTTACAATGCAGACATCAAGGCCTTCTCTCAGGAAGCAATTGTCGCTAAGTCCTCGCTCTGGAATTCTAATGGCTCCACTACACCTGGCATCCCATTTATGACCTTGCATTGAGCAAGAACATCATGGCTGGAGTCTCCAGGGGGCTTCCTTTGCCATCCAATGTGACTGACAACCATTCCAAGATGCTCCCCATGAACAACCACCCATAGCCCCTTTGCACGTAATAACCCAGGATGCACAATTGTAACATGCTGTAGATTTGGCACCTGTATCACCTTCTTTACTGAATAGACTATTTTTCACTCTCCATCCATCAGCATGCCTCAAACTGTTGTCCACTTGCCATTAATTGTGGCTGTAACCTTGATACCATCAAGGCGCTCATCTAGAAGAGCATATTGAGGCCCAGTGGGAGCAGGGACCGATGCACCACTCAATGGTCTATTCATCTCTGGCAAGGACATTGAAGACATGCCAGTGCCAAATAGTGTAGAAGATGAGGGTCTTATGCAGGAGTTGACGACCTGAGGAGTGTTTCCCATCGAGGTGTAGATGGTGGGGGAGGAAGAGATGGGTGACTGGGCTCTGGTGCAGTGATAAAAATTTGATGGGGATAGGGTAGGGGATGGAAATAGATGCTCTGTGGATGCGCATAGTCAAATAGTGTCAATTTGGTCCTATAATGAAGTAGTTAGGAGATTGTTTGAAAATGAAAGAAAATGAAAAATCACTGCTCCTCCGCAGCGTCCTCATACTTGATCCACCATTTTGTGCTCCCAAATGTCTTCAATTCAACAAATGTTGCAAGGCCACTTAAATTCTTGCAGCCAAATGCGACATCGCATACTATTGCTGTTTGCTCTTTCAACTCCCCATGCCTAACAATAAGCATGTGAAGGCCCCTCCAAGGGATGGGAATCGACTTCCACCACTCATCAACCTCCTTTTCGCCAACCTTCTCCTCGAGGTTCTGTTACAACTTTTCCTTACTCTGAACTATTATGACATCTCTTTTACTTATCGCTCTGACCTGATTGCTCTCGACTCATCCTATGTGACATACTTACTGCACTCTCAGTCAGCTCGACTGCAGACTTTCTCCTTATAGACTATTTCTCTCATGATTACTCATCCTGACTCATTTCTTATGACACCTTATCTCAAATTGACTTGGTCTGTGAGCCAGACCCATTAGTATATAAACTCTTTGTACAAACTGTATTCTTTAGCTTTGACCTAGGCTAATAACCTATTCTTTGCCCATTGATCCACTCTCCAACTAAGTGCTCTTGCAAGAGACTTAGCTCAGCTGAACCAATATCAGAGACTACTGTATAGCAGAGATCTGAAGATACTTGTGACTAACTGTATAGCGGAGCTCAAGCAGAACAAGTGATCGACCATATAATGGGGCTCTTGTGATTTAGGCAACCAGTTCGCACACCTACAAAGACAGAACAGAAGATGTGACTAGGGAATAGTAAAGCTGTTACAAGTTCAGTGCTAACTTATCATCAAAAAAGCCTGGTTTGTGAGCATGGTGCTGGAATGGAACAGGCACCATGTTTGCACAGTTGACATGAACCGAAAACAACTAGAGGCAATAATAGCTTGAATATATATAAAACCTTCAAATTGCTGAACACGTGCCTCTACTATAAAAGTCTTGAATTCTGGGGATTGTAAGACCTCCTCAGCACAACAAAGCTTGTAGCCATCCATACCAGTTACCCATCCTGAATGCCCTTGGTGACAACCATTTGAAATGTAGACAAAATCACCTTCGAGGTGTAATTTCTGTGTGTTGGCCCATGGAATGTTGATCGTGTCTCCCGTTATGAAAGAAACAGTCCGTAAGTCCCTCCCAACAACCCGAACTATTTCTACCTCTTCCTGATGAGAGGTACCAAGGCATGTAACCAACTTCTCCTCATAGAACTCCCATTAATGTGGTGGAGGGAAGGTCACGTTCTTCAGGTTAGGGTGGCCAGATTCGTGAAAGGCTGATGCTAAGGAGGTGGGAAGAAAGATGACACAGGAAGAGATCGTGTGGTAGTTGAAGTCCTTCTATAGTAGTCCACACTCAAAGAGTAGAGTTCCAATGGTGAATCTCGGTTCTTCATGCAGCAGCATAGCAAAAGCACCACCCTGAGAGGCAACAAACTGAAAAACATTGAAAAGGGCAGGCAGGGTGGGGGGTTTGTTGACACCTCTTTTGCTTTCTGGTGGTAGTCAAATCACGATTGTCCCAAGCTGGTGGCAAGTGGGGGATCAGAAGGAGGATGACACCCCATGTCTGTATGCTAGCCACAAGGCCAATGTCATTCTTGTATGGACCTCGAAGAATGCACATCCAATGCCCAACTTCAAAATGCTCTTTGACAAGCTTTGACAGTGTAATTACGCCAAGGCGGTCCAGGACCTCAATGAAAAATTTAATCAGCCCATGGTTGGGGCTGATGACTCCTGGGATCAGTGAAAGAAGATGCTGGAAGGTCAGTGTTATTGTTGTCTCCACGTAGACCCAACTATGAGTACAACCACATGTAAAGGCCACATGCATCTCATGTTGCTGGAGATCGACACTTCGCATTAACAAAAAAACAATGTTCTCTTTGTAGCCATGCTAATAAAAATTATGAGGAAAAATATTTGGAAGCATCAAAGAGCATTACCTTACATTTGACATGCCATAAGGGCCAATCCTGTGGAGATGGCATGCAAATTGCCCAGTCTAAGTGTGATAGAAGAATATGATCCTCTAGACGAGGAGCAGGTGTTTCAGCATTGCAACATGTATTGACAAAGTAGTTGGCTTGTGCTTCTAGCAGATCGGCCTCAGCAGTGGGGTCAGGCTTGTTGATCTTCCGGTAAGACATGGCACCAGGCCATGGATCAAGAAGCACTTGATTCTCAATAACTAAATTCTGTTAAAAGTAGAAAAGCCATAGATTCAAGAGGAACATACACTCAGTCATCTCGTCCTCCTCATCCACCTCGGCCTCTAGGTCAAGAAATTGCCAAGCAGTGCGATTGTAGGTCAGGCGGCTCATGATCAAGGACCTACAGGGATGGGACTCAGTCAGCATCATCCATTAATACCAGATCAAAAAAAAAATGTAACAGAGCATGTGGAGGTCGCCTTTGCATTCATTACTCTATCAGAGTGTGATGATATATTGTCATTTATTGCGCACCGGGCCATGTGTTATTCTCGACGCACAATGCGCATCAAGCCATGCATTATCTGAGTGTCTTTTATTTACTAAGTACTGTACTTAGATGTTACCTCCCTATTACATTCTATAGTAGTATTGTATAATATATAGCATTGAAGTAGTTGAAATGTGAATAAGGTTCAATGTCTCATTATTAGCACTGTGTGATATGTAGCATCGAAGTAGTATACATACTATAATTTACAATGTCTCATGTGCATGCCTGGTTGTAACTTGTAATACATTTATAATGCCTTTTAGCTGATGGCTCACCAAGCCTCAAGGCTCATCATGCCACTGCTGCTATCACCTCATGCCACAGAGCTATGCATGAGATTCTGGTGGGTTAACTTTGTCAGTTTGGGTGTAATGTATGCTAATCTGGTCTTAGCAGAATTGCTTGATCCTCAATTACACAATGGAAATCCAGCAATCCAAGAGTCTGTACCAGGCTCTTGGTAGGTTGTCCTTTTTTTCTCACCACTTCAGATCGCTTAATGAGCCATCTGCAGCCACTTGACTCATTGCCAAGACTGATCAAGGCCATGCATTCTTGCCAATCACCCCCAAATGCACCAGGCAGTATAGTAGACTTGTCCTGTGGCCACAGAACACCAGATGGCCACAAATGACCTGTGGTGACAGGCCAGCTGACAGAACTGACAGTTAGCTGAGACCTCTGAATAACAGATGAGCTAATAGATGTCAATATATATATTACACTGCTCTAATAGATTGCTTTGCCATTGTTCCGGTGACAAGCTTCATTTACTGTACATGGCACCCAGCCCTCAAACTGGCTCCTTCATCAACTGGTCTTCATTAGTCTTTGTCCAAGGCTTGCTTGCATTATTGAAAACACTTTGATTCATGTCTAGTATGGTTTCCGAGCTTGTAAATCACGTCCCCTCCATGAACTGGACCTTTGGCTCCCACTTAACCAGCCATTCCTATTGTTTCCCATCTGTTTCGACCCATGGCTCTTGGTTCTCACCTGAGGCTCAAGCCTTTCCTCAAGAATACATTGATATTCACCCTAGAACATTCCCCAAGCATGCCTCCATGTCTACTACATTTCAGGCACTTTCTGGACCTCGGAACTGTCAATCCCTATTGATTTCTATCAGCTTCTATCTGCATCCCTTGGGTCTCAGCCAGATAGCTTCAGTTTCACTCAAAAATACTTTTGGTTGGCTTTAGACAACCCACTTTGCACTGTATAGGTCGTCCAGAATTGTCCAGACCTTCAGTTTCAATCCCCGCACCTGCCCCGTCATCTCGGGTTGCCAGGAACAGTGTCTAGCATGGTTCCAAGTTGGCCAAGGAGGTATCTGTCTGTTTTCATTGTTTTCCATCTCAGACTTCTTAGTTTAGCATAGAATAGACTCAATACACTTAAAAGTGTCAACCTGCACCTTCAATAAATATGTTTCTACTTCCCCAGTTTGCATTCTAGCCATGGCTTTCAAGTTCAAAGCAAAACAACACCTTTCCAAACTATTTCTGTGCTCATTTCACTGTTTTCCGCTGCTTTGCATCCCTGTATGACCTTGGCTCATATTGTCCACACTTTCCCTCACATTCCTGTCACTTGGCTCTTCAACCTGAAGCTCGGAAAAGAGAGAAAAAGCATTCTGGAAGTGTAGAGCCAGTGGGAGGAACTGGGGATGTCTGGAAAAAAGAGGAAAAAATATTCTGGGAATCTGGAACTGGTGGAAACTAGAGATATCCAGGGAAAGAGAGAAAAAGCATTCTGGAAATGCAGAGCTGGCAGAGGAAACAGGGGATGTCTGGGAAAACAGGAGAAAACATTCTGGGAATGTGAAGCCAGTGGGGGGGAAACTGGGGATGTCTGGGAAGAAAAATATATATTCTGGGAATGTGGAACTGGTGGAAACTGGGGATATCCAGAATAACAGAGAAAAAGCATTCTGGAAATGCAGAGCTGGCAGAGGAAACAGAGGAGAATGTGAGGGAAACTGTGGATGTCTGGAAAACCAGAGAAAAAGCATTCTCAGACATCCCCAGTTTCCTCTGCTGGCTCTGCATTTCCAGAATGCTTTTTCTCTGTTATCCTGGATATCCTCAGTTTCCATCAGTTTTGCATTCCCAGAATATTTCTTTCTCTTTTTCCAGACATCCCCAGTTTCTCCCCCACTGGCTCCACATTCCCAGAATGTTTTCTTCTGTTTTCCCAGACATCCCCTGTTTCCTCTGCCGGCTCCACATTTCCAGAATGCTTTTCCTCTGTTACTCTGGATATCCCTAGTTTCCACCCATTCCACATTCCCAGAATTTTTTTTCCCCAGACATTCCCAGTTCCCTCCACTGGCTCCATACTTCCAGAATGCTTTTTCTCTCTTTTTCCAAACATCTCCAGTTTCCCCCTGTATGTGAATAGGGACCATTGAGAAGTGAGTTTGTGATGAGTGACAGAAATGGGAAGAACACTATGGTCCGTGCTCAAAACACCTCAATCTCTCTCTAACAACCTCTCAACAAATAGTTCAATGGGTGGTGGGATGAATCCACTGTATTCCAAGTGATTCAACATGTTTGGCTTGGTGGAAAGTTGACTCGCAGGCAGCTCGTCGGAATTCCAGAGTGGGTGATTCAATATAGGGATAAGGAATCAGGTTGTAATCCTTGAAGGCTTCTATACCCTCTCAGACACAGTGGGACAGTGGGATAGTGACAGTAGCAGCAGCAGTAAGGCCAGTTGCCTTCAATTGGGACAGTGCAGTATGAGACTTAGAAATCTGTTTCATACCAATCACAGAGAGAGATACAATTCAGCCTGGGGTAAACCCGAATCTAATCTACTGTACATGGCAGAGGCAGAGGGTTTTTATACATGAAGAGCAAGAATAAAATAAATAGAGTTTATCACGAGGAGTGTCCAAAAGTCAAACCAGTTTCTAATATTCCCTCCGTTGCGAGCATGTCAAAAGCTCACCAGACTATTTCCACATGTTTTCCATGTGTCGAGAGGGTTACGGACCCTTGCAGAGTGGAGCGTCAAGGACGCGTTGCCATGCGAGCTTTCCAGAATGTTGCATCAATGTTTGATGGGGCCGATCAGGGTCCCCATTTCCATGAATCAAGGTTTACAAGCTTCAGGGACCAGTTCCTGTCCCTCAGAAACCACTGGAGATCCCGTTTCCAGGGTTCATCCTATTTTTGGTAATTCACATGCTCAGCATCATGGCTTCTGCGATCGTGTGTCGCACGCTCTGATGCTGGGATTCTGCTTCAGATATCAAGTCCCCAAGCCCTCGATAAGTCCATAGTGTAGAATAGTCATCGGATAGGGTGATAGACCATCTGATATAGAATATATATTGTCATTGGCTCCCTCAATGGTCTTATTCATCAAGAATTGAATGATTGGTGTCAAGTCAATAGTTAAGCCCTCAAGGTGACTATTCCCATGATTATGAACAAAGGGTGGTCCAGTGATATTCAGACTCTCATATGTAGCCAGTAGTACCATCAGTTCCAAATAGAATATTGTTTATAATGGAGCCAACT
>Ga0307516_10007503_pt1 | contig 12545 bp, 13 predicted proteins | sample 19_EM_MG_FD_203310 | JGI IMG/M metagenome (GOLD analysis project Ga0307516, IMG submission 203310) | Populus trichocarpa ectomycorrhiza microbial communities from riparian zone in the Pacific Northwest, United States - 19_EM | ecosystem: Host-associated > Plants > Roots > Unclassified | place...
GGGCCTCCACAGCGATGTGCGTTGAAACGCTCTCGAACATAGCATTTCCTGTAGCAAGGAGGGCCGAATCTGACGACCCACTGACAGTAGAAGAAGTAGCTGCAGACAAAGTCGAGGAAGAAGCAGCGCGAACAGACACAGAAGACTGAATGCAGGTCATGTCCTGGTGCGCAGCAGACCGAAGGTTGAAAATCGCTTCACTGTCTGAACAAACTGTACCCATCCGAAGAAGGTCGCGACGAAGGGCCTCATTCTCCTCAAGGTAGCGAGCGGCCCATCTGAGGCATCCCTCGTTTGCAAGTCAAGGATCTTTTCCCGCACAAAGTGTTGTGAGCCTAGGTCAATGTGATCAAAATGAGAATATTATAGTCTCCAGGCATCACGAGACGTGGACGACCGCCCCTCAGGAACGAGTCGCCCTACTGCCGGCGAAAGGCGACGACAAGTAAGGTCCATGGCAATCGCATCATCTTTGAGCCTCTCTTAAACGAGTTTCCGCTCCGTTGACGTTTTTCGAGTATGGAAGTACAATTTGCCCTACCTAGCACTCGAAACTGAAATGGAGATTAACAATCTACCCAAGCATGTTGATGACAATGCAATGATAACTTAAGACCTTGCCAGTTTTAAACATTGAAAACATTGATCCATTGGTTGTTGTGTATACTATGAAAAACAGGAAAGGTGTCTACTCTACTCGCCGAACAAGAGCTGTGGCATTCTAAGTGGTTTCAGTGTTGGTATGTAGAACCCAGGCGATCTATTAGTGGAGCTCGCCGATGACTGCTTGATAGACATCAACACGGCTGTACGTAGCTGTATCCACAGCTCCTCCTCCAGTTTCTTCAGCACCGATTCGCTGACACCGACTTTCGGGGGGTCCCACGGATACACCACGCCATGTGTTCCAGGAAGCACGAATCCCGATTCTAAATGGTAACTGAGCCAATCACAGCACCAGCAACACTTCTGGGTAAGCTCAATCACAGCGATCCCAGCTTCTGCCACCTGCTCTGAATGTCAGTTTGGGGATACAAGGACGAATGGAACGCACCGGCTGGACAATCTGTTGCATTCTTTGTGCATCCCAAAATCCTACATCTTGGCCTGCTTGCGCCGAATAACGGCGATAATGATTCATGAGGCCCATTAGCGCGGCCTCAGGATGGACGAAGTCGAAGAATATGTCCGAATGACGACTCTTTAGAGTCTCCAGAACGACCTGACGCTTTGACATCATGGATGGGGATTGTATAAAGAACTCGTCGGAGATTTCCTGCAGTGTCAGGACCGAGGAGGGAGACCGAGGCATCTGGACAAGAGCAATTTCAATGCTCTTCAGAAATTCGGGAAGTGCTTCATTGTCGATGAGAGTGTTTACTGATGCATGCCATGCGATAACCGAGCACAGGTAACGAAGGACTTGAACCCCATTACTTTCCCCCAGTTCCGGTAGTAGGAGTTCCGCCGACTCGTCATCTGTTACGGTGGCTTATTTAGCTCCAACGGTCAAGCAAAGATTTGATCGACGTACCAAAGTCGTCCGTGGCTATGGATTGGTGACCATAGGATAAGCTCTGGATCAAAGCATTCACGAGACACCTACTATTGTCCGTTCTCATTGGCATGAATATACGCTCCACCATATCTGTCTTCGTTAATAGATCCTTGACAATCCCGGCTTCCCAGGTGACAAAATAATATAGAACGCGGCACCAGAAACTCAATGTCTCCATTTCCTCGTGCGGATTTTCCTCCCCCATATCCCTAGCTTGCTTCACATTTTCAATGGATTTGTCCACGGCGGACAAGACAGCGACCAACATCGTAGACCAGTCACGCTTCGTCTCATCGGAAATTTCCCATTCTATGTGTCCTCTGGCCATTCTGGACTTTATTTTCGCCAGATCTTTGAGCTGGAGTAGCCAGGCTGGCGGGGTGACCCATTTGAGAGTGATCTCGGGGCGATCAGTGGGTTTCCACTGGGCGATCAATTCGGCCAACCGCTTGCCACCGCACAGCCTGGTATCCTGCCTGAAGCGCACACTGAATTTGCGGAAGTTTCGCCGGAGGAAAAATATCTCAAGGGACGCTAGCTGCTCGGCATAGTTTGTTGCACGCCGATCGACGGCTGATAGAGCAGCCCAAGTATCCGCGATGTGATCTATAAGCCTTAGATGAGAAGGCCTATGAAAGAGTCAGTGAATTGTAATCTACTCGAAGCCGTACGAATAATACCCTGCCACCACCTCGTCGAGTGACCTGTTGGGTTTCTGCACGACCTTCATAAAGAGAGGTGACGCGGATGAAGGCGCGTGCGGGTCCTGGGCTACGATTAGGGTCTGCACTTGCTGTCCTGCGCCAGTGGAAACGGTGGCTGCGATAATTCTCTTTGCGTCCGTATCGTCTTCCTCGCTACATGTCAGTAAGGTGACGAAGTAGCGCAAAAAGTTGGTAGCAACTCGAGGCCGTTTAGAGGGCCCTTTCTGCACCGCGAATCTATGCAGCATGCTCGTGAGCCCACGTATACGACGTTGAAGCTCTTCTTTCTCTTGTTGTGTATTGAGCGATTGTGACATGATGGTGGCGAAGTGTTAAAGAGAGGAGTCACTGGGTGTCTCGAAGTTACAGCTGTATACCTGATAGGGGCAGGGTGCTGGTTTTTTTCCCCTGTTACCCCTCTTTCCCCTTGCCCACCTTCTCCTAACCATCACCATGCTCCTGTGGTGCCTCCTTCCACTGGTCTGAAATGAGCTGCCAACAGGTCAAATCTTTATGTAGAGTTGTCCTTGCCACTCTCTACGATTATTTAACAGGCTCTAAGACTACAGACCTCTCATTTATATCATGCAGCAGCTACGAAAACCATCTGATCGACTCACTTTCGCAGAGAACACTCGAAGAAGCCGTACAGAGCCTGTTTCCTCTGAGCCGACGACGACGCTTTGTTCGACTTGCGCAGCGATTGGTGTTGTGCGTATTGTTAGCGATAAGTTTTCTCCCAAACATCATGTCCAAAGGAAGCCATTGCGCCTTGTGACTCCGCTCGTATTCCATATTGCTGGCGCCTAGATAACCACCCTGATGTGCATCCCAGAACGAACACTTGTTGTCTACATTTGATAGGCTTTGGCCCGTCATAGTTGAAAAACTGGAAGCGGCGATGTCAGCGTCTACGTGTCTACTTTTTCGACTCGTCCCTCAAAATAACTAGCCCCGATGGCTTCGGAAGCACGGCTGCACCTTGACATTCGGCTTCTGGAGGAAGAGGCGGACAAGTCTCTGGACCACGGGATATCCCTGGAAGGACGTTGAAGGACGTGGTGGAACTCAGTCATGAAGTGGATCAGGCTATGCAAAACAAAGCATGGCCGACGAATACCGGACAGTATGGTGGAGCACGAAGAACAACACTTTGTCAGATAGGCTTTAAGGACTTGATAAGTCTGCCATATCCGCGACGATCCTGGATTCATTTCATGAAACAAGTGGATCGATGCCCCATGCATTATCCAAGACAGTATGTACATACCACTCACTTCTCACTTCTTTCGCCTCGATCCAAGTGCGAGTCGAATGCTCTATACCTTAGTCGTCTGACAGTGCACATGTAACCCCGCTCCGCCGTCTGGGCGTCTGGATTTGGATGGGTATTGAGTTGGCGAATAGGGCGGATCCGGGGAACATCTTGGAGGTGCGCGGCAGTATATGTGACAAGATTGTTTCACACCCTCAGCACTTGTTCGTGCCATAAGTTGGCCTATAATAGTGGCAATTTTTCCCAAGAACGGTTCGTCTCGTACTGGGAAATCCTCTCGAGGTTTAGCGGCACTCAGCACCCCGCTGTCGCCTGGCGCATCTGCCACCTGCCCACCCTGTCGTCCTCGTGGTGTGTGGCGGCCTTATCTATGGCGGATTCTATTTTGGTTGCTGTCTTTGTGTTCAAGCCACACTGTACGTTTGCTGGTAAACGTGGTAAACCGTAAGGCCACGCATAAGTGCGATGTCGGGTCCTCACCCCTGCAGCTGCATGCTTCCCGCTCGACACTCGTTGGTCGGCCCGTCGATACAAATCGCTGCCAACCGTTCCCTTTCATGGTCAGATGCCTGGTCGCGTAAACCTTGTCTCGTTTTTGCAGATTGTGATAGGACCAGCACTTGCGCCGCGCGTCTTCCGCATTCATGAAGCGTACAAACACGCACAAATTACTCCACTCTGCGGGATCGACCTTACTCTACTGAGTCGACAAACCCACTCAACCTCCACATCCACAAGTCATCGAGAAGCACCGAAATCTAATCAATTCGACGCCATCATTCCCTATTGTTAGATGGGAAGTGAGTCGATAAGCGACAATCAAAGCGCTCACCCGCCGTTACACTGCCCCTCAGCGGTAATCTTCTGCATTCGTATCGGTGAGTATGTTCTGACATGCTGTGGCGCCTGCAGGGTAGCTAGACTCCCAGCTCAACTTTTCCTGAGACGCCGGTGCTAGACCAACGCATACATGATGTCAATATGGGCACAGTTCTTCCTCCAAGGATGCCGCGATAGATGCCACCTAAATAATAACACTCGAGATCATTATGGCGGACCGTCACCGCCGCTGGGGATGTTGTTGGACTATTCCCTTATTCGCGAGCTTGTACAATAGGCGCCCAGGGCGTCCCGAACAAAGTGACAGCTTCGGTTCTCATGAGTACTTTTAGCACCTTCATACTAGTTCAGAAGCATGGTAACCACTTTCAGGATCTTTGACGACCTATGGTGCTAATTATCAATCGCTACGGACACACCCTCTCACAGAACTTATTTTCTCTCTTTCCAGAGTCCGGGACATGAACTTCGAGGCAGAGATTATTAGCGAGCCTCCCTGGGACACGAGGCTTGTGCACCTCGTCGCCTAAGTACCATCATGCATTGTTCACGCAACAGGCGCTTGTGAGTCCGTTGTTACGGAACAAAATCAACGTGTTCGCTGTCTTTTCTTATTCAATCAGTCCACCACAACTGAGACACAACAGGCCTGTATGTGTGGAGCCTCTCATCCGCCTCCTTCACGTAAGTAGAGCACGTCGTCATTCGGTGCACCTGATACCCTCTAATGTCCCTACCAGACATCAGGACGGCATGGGCCCTCTTTTGTTATTCCTTTGTATTCAAGGGGTCCATTCCCACCGCTTCATAAATCAGATAAAAAGGATGTCACTCCCGCCCCGATCTTGGCCTCCCAGTGCACGGCTTCGTTGCTCTGTCGCACCTGTCACTTATTCAAGATGGCCGTACGCTTTGCGACATCTATGGTGGTAGCGATCCTCGCCAACACAGTTGCAGCCGGAACATATTCAATTACAAGCAACCTCGTCGGCCAAAAGCTCCTCAATGCGTTCTACTGGCAGGAATTATCGGATCCCTCTCACGGCCGGGTGTACGCTCTCCCTTCCTGTTGCAGAGCCGATGATAACCACTAGCATAACAGAAACTATGTGTCAGCGTCAACAGCACAATCCAGTGGGCTGGTATCTGTGTCGGGTAACCAAGTGACCTTGCGAGCAGATAGTACAAATTACCTGGATCCATCGGGCCCCGGAAGGAATTCATTCCGACTTGAATCCTACGATCAGTATACTACGCATGTGGCCGTGTAAGTCTCCGCTCCTCGTTCTGTCCTGGATCGTTACATAATTCCGTACTGTAGTTTTGACATCGCCCATATGCCAGAGGGATGTGGGACATGGCCTGCACTTTGTAAGTAATCCTCGTCACATCGCGACTTCTTTGGCTAACAAGGATTAGGGTTTGTTTACTCTATGTTCTCTTCGTTCACTGAATCAAAGTACCTGACCTGTCAATTAGGGTGAGTGTGAATTTGGTAAAAGTATGTAGGTCGACGGTGATACATTTACTTTTAGGAAGATGGCGCCAACTGGCCAAGCGAGGTATGTGTGAAAATCACCGGGGCTTGCATCATTACAATGCCAAATAGGGCGAAGTGGATATCATTGAAGGTGTTAATAATCAAGGTCCCAATTTATCGTCATTTCACACCGGTGGCGGTATGTTGTAACGTTTTTCGACCCCCATAACCTTATTAAATCACTACCACACAGGAGGATGTTCGATGCCGAAATCCAGAAGCATGACTGGGTAGGTGACGGACTGCATATTATTAGAACTCTAACCATCTGTGGCGTATTTAGAACACCCAAAGGGAGCCTGGACTGCGACGTTAACGACACGAATGATACTGGCTGTAGTGTGGCTACGAACGACCCGAGTAGTTTTGGTCCACCTTTCAATGGGATTGGTGGCGGATGGTATTGTCCTTGACTACTTCGGAATAATTTTCACTTAACGCGATAACAGGTATGCTATTGAACGGAATCCCTCTTTCATCAAGATATACTTCTGGGAGAGGGGAAGCTCGTCAGTGCCGGGTGATGTCAAGCACCCCGGTTCATCTGTAAAGACAGACAACTGGGTAGGTATTTTTAGCCCGCGTTTGAACCTTGATCTGATATGCATCTCAGGGTACACCTACTGCTTATTACCCCAGCACTAACTGCGATTTCTCCTCGCACTTGGGTCCTCATAATATTATCATCAATTTGACTTTTTGTGAGCTTCAAGAGCGTTTTCACAGATTATCATCAGATTAACGGTGTTCACAGGCGGAGACTGGGCTGGCGATAGTGGTGTCTGGGCTTCCTCAGGGTGCCCATCTACCTGCGTCGGTATGTCAACTTCGGCGCTCTGACTTGCAGAGGATCTTAATCTTGAACATCAGATTTCGTCAATAACAACCCCAACGCATTTGACAGTGCGTACTTTACATTCAATTCTATCAACATATACGAGTAAGCAAGCGCTTCAATGACCGACCCATGACTGTTATGTTTTGTGTATATCTCCACCTTGCATTTCTGTAGCCATTCCGACCTGTACTCCACTCTTTTGAACTATGTACGTCTTGAATCATATCCCATTTGTACAACTGCAAAGCCTGCCGGGGCTTTGGAACGCTTGATCGGCAAAGTAATTAGAATCTGGCATCCCGCACACCCCCCGCCGCGAAGTTAATTCTTATTTCTATCACCGCATATCCTCCATCGGGAGGCGAAGATCTCAGGGCGCTGTTCGGCAGAATGCAACTTCGAAGAGGGTCCTTGTCCTTGCAACGTCACGAGGAACCCTCATAATCTATGTACTTAGTTCTGATTGATAGCTGCCACTAAAATCACTGACGACAGAACTTTTTTCCTTCTTTGGATCCGTGTGATTCGGTTGCCTTACCTTGCTACCTATGAGCCTTCCAATCCAATGTGCATGCGGAGAGCAAGGGTTCTGCCGACGCAGGCGGCATTTCGAGTCACCGTAATCTCATCGATATTCAGACAACCTCGTTTCACGGTCCAAAAATATTCCCACAAGTCTAACCTCGAATTCCCTTGCTCGCAGAGCAAAGGGTTCTGGGAGAATGCTATATCGTGGGAACGACTGACGACAGAACTTTTTGCCTTCTTTGGATCCGTGTGATTTGGTTGCCTTACCTTGCTACCTATGATCCAAGTACGCAATCCAACATGCGGAGAGCAAGGGTTCTGCCGACGTGGGCGGCATTTCGAGTCCCTTCTTGAAACTAGAGTGCCGTCGACGACGGCCAACACCTTGTTCACAAAACCAAAGGAATCTTACTATATATACACACGTTTAAACACCATATATCACATTCGCTCTATTTGGAGGCCTCAATGTCATATTGGTAGGCGATTTCCATCAATTCCTGCCTGTCGCCACCAAACCATCAGCGGCACTGTATTGCCCTTGCAATCCAGCAAAGGACATGCAAAACGACCTGTTAGGAAGGAAGTTATACGAACAATTCGACACCGTCGTCCACCTAAAAACACAAGTTCGAGTGACAGATCCAGAATGGTTGGACCTCTTGCAGCACGTCCGGCATGGCAACTGCGATGCTTTCAAAGACACATTGCCATGCTTCGTCAGCTCATTGTAACGCACGACGACTGTCCAGTCACCGATTTCACCACCTCTCCATGGAAAGATGCACTGCTTGTTACCCCGAGGCATGCCGTCCGAATGAAGTGGAACAACATGACCGCTAAGACCCACACACACACACTCGGCATTACGCTCATCAAATGCCCAGCTTTCGATACTGTGCAGGTCGACAATTAACATTAGAAGAGAAATTCGCGATTGCAGCCAAACCCAAGACAGGGTGGGGGAAGAATCGTCAGGAACGCGCGGGACTTGCTGACGAGGTGGACATCACAGTCGGGATGGAAATTATGGTGACCATCAACATCTCGACAGATTTGGATGTCGCCAACGGAGCCCGGGGCCACGCGGTCGAAATAGTTCTCGACGCTCGAGAAGAAATCAGCGCCACACAAACCGAGTTCTACGAATTGCAATTTCCACCCACATATATACTCGTGCGCATGATTCGAACCAAGGCGGCAGTGCTCGACGGCTTGGAAAGTGGAGTTCTGCCTATAATCCCGCTTACTAAGACCTTCAGTGTGGTGAACGGGAACAGCAAGAAAGTTACAGTCACCAGACAACAGCTCCCCATCACTCCAGCATACGCATTCACAGATTATTGCTCCCAAGCGCAAACCATCGACCACTGCATTGTCGACCTCGCCAAACCCCCGTCAGGACAACTGACACCATTTAATGCATATGTCGCATTATCGCGAAGTCGTGGGAGATCCAGCATCTGCCTTCTGCGGGACTTTGATGAAGGGTTGTTTACCTAGGGTCTGCCATGGGTAGGGTTAGCCCGGGTATCCGCCCGGGTTGACACCCATGGGTACATCGTGGGTCGGGTGCAACGGGTACGGGTATTGTGGGTGTTTTGACCCGGGCGGGTACGGGTAAGGGGTTGGCTTACCCGTAATATCCACGGGTTACCCGGGGTTCAGGTAGTAGGATTAATCTGACATATCGGACCTTGGACGTCGTTGGACCCTGGTGCATTCTACTTATTGATACATATGCTTGTCCTTTTCCTGATCGTCTGCATTCTATGTCATATGGCCAATACTCCTGACCCTCTGGGATGGCTCCAATTAATTACTATGAAATGTAAGTGGACGGTGCCATGTGCTCAAACTTGCCATGGTGCCAACATTTAAATAGCTACAATGCTGCAGCCTGACCAGGCGACCTTACATTGAGACGACTGCTTGTTCATTCATTGACGAGCTACCAACACAATGCCTGATTCACCATCCAAAAATACTCGCAGTCACTGCAAGGCAAGGGGGGAGTCTCCGCTGCCAGTTTTGGTTTCACCCAAGAAGGTTCGGGGCGGACGGGTGGCGGAACACAGTGATATTGAAATATGGGGTGAAAGCGATGAAAGTATTATTGGTTAGTTGGATCAATACATTTGCTACTGACTCTACTTGACATCTTGGCACAGCGCAATCCAAGAAGCGTTGGAAGTCGAAGGCCTATGACCATTATCATGTCACACTCATCCGCCATTGTCACCCAACCACTGGGCAGCCAAGCTATCTTGAATTTCGTTTCACCTGTATTTTTGATCCTCGTGGACATAAACCTCAGACTAGGAAGCAGATGAAGACAGGGGATGGGACCAAGAATCTTGCAAGAGCCATTGTTGAGTGCAATGAACGACGTGGTGTTACTTCCGATGACCTCAGCTCAGTTGGTGCACAGCAAACGATTGAGAAATCTGTCTCCGAGTACACCCCTGCAAAACACCGAGCGTTGATCGCAATGCGCTGCTGTGTTTCAAAGCGGCCATTTAACATGGTCAGGGACCCTCACTATGCTGAGGAGATTCGGCTTTTACGGCCTGGAACTGATATTCCATCCCCGGCGACCGTTTCCCGCGATGTTAATCAGGTCTACACTTTGGGCTCCAAACAGGTCAAGGAGTATTTTTTGGTATGTTGCCTCCAAACTCATTGAGGATTTTACTACATGAATACCTTAGAAACATGAAGGGTCAATTCACCTTGTTATTGACGGATGGACTGCACCATTTGCGTGCTCGTACCTTGGTATTGTGATTGTTTGGTTTGCACAAAGCCAGATATGGCGAGCAACTTTGGAATTCATCCGGTATGCTACAAGACACCTTTACATATATCTTGCACTGACTTTCACACTGTCAGACTGTCCCAGCGACACACTGGGAAACACCTTGCTGAAGTCACAGCAGACTGTGTGAGGCGCTTTGGCCTTGAAAAAAAGGTGAGCCTGGATCGAATACTAATGTTTCGTTGACATCTCATATACTATTTGGTATTACAGCTTCATACCCTTACGATGGACAATGCAAGTAATTGTGATGTCCTTGCAGATGAATTGGCCAGTCTTATTCCAGACTTTCGTGGCAGTGCATCTCGCACGCGCTGCTTCCCACACACCATCAACCTTATCGCAAAGGTAGGCATCGTAGTACTACATAACATTGCTTGATCACTAACATATGCTACAGGCTCTCATTTCTTTTTTTTTCCGTCAAACTAAACGCAAAAAAGTTGTCAAGGTCTCCAGACGTACCAAACAGTCCAAAAATTCCCCAAAATCTACTCAAGAGCCTGGATTTGAAGAAATCATTGTGGATTCAGGGTACGGAAATGATGTCCCAACTCACTTAGAACAGGAAATGCTGAATGAAGACGAGCAATTGCCTGGAAGCAGTGAGGATGGAGATAGAAAAGTATTAGATACTGAAATAGATGAAGCAAAGGAAACTCATGATAGGGAGGTAGTCACATCGGTACATGCGAGGGCAATTGAAGAGATGAAGAGGATGGCAGTGAGTATGACTCCCGATGAAGAAAAGACTGCTCTAGGACTATTTCCAAAGGTACCGTATCTGTGACTAGTATAACAACCTGACTACTAATTCCCTTGCTAGGTTGCTGGACTTGCACGCCGTTTGCACGACAGCCCATTGCTGCAGACTGAATTCGAACGGATTGTCCGGTCTCTTCAGTCAGGTGGAACCAACAAAACACATCTTGACTGTCGTGTTCCGACTTGTTGGAATTCTGATTTTGCATGTTTGAAAGCACATCTTCAGTTCAAAGATGCAATCCAGATTCTCACGCAGAAAGAAGGGCTTGCACTTGACGATTATGCACTGACACGGCAACAGTGGAGGCTTACAGAGCATTTGGTACCAGTACTCGAGGTACGCCATTGGCTTCTATGAAATGTAATGTTTGCCTGATGCGGCTTCGTTATAGCTCTTCAATGATCTCACACTTCGATTCTCGCAGGCTGAGGTTCCAATGATATATGAAGTCATCCCAATGCTTGAACGGCTTGAACATTCAATGTCAACTATATGTGATGCTGCGGAGGAGCCCAGCGTCATCCGCATTGCAGCAAAAGCGGCTCTCCTGGTGATCGGAAAGTATTATGCACTAACAGATGATAACGAAGTCTATCGAATTGCAATTGGTGCGAGTTTTTTTTTTCTTTTCACTCTCATGGACTAACAAGTCACTTACATAAAAGTAATGTGTCCCGAAAAAAAGGTTGATTGGTTTGACAAGAACTCCGACTGGCGTCCAGAGGATAGGCTTGAGGCACGACAGATTGTTCACAGGCGTTGGGCAGAATCCTACGCAGGAGTCTCGCCTTCGACTGAAATCATGACGCATCGCGACACGGATGGTCAACCAAAAGTGAGTCAATTGCTCTCGGCACTGACAGGTCTGATGAAGCATGATTGATCAATCACACAGCGCAAACGTTCCAAATGGGCTGTACAAGATGACGACTCTGAAGACGAACATTATGCTGCGGTAGCGGACTCGATTGAAACCTATTTGGACTCACCACCGATTCCGAAGCCGGAAATCAAAGCTGCCGGCGGAGTTCTGAAGTATTGGGAAAATTCCCGCGCAGCCCGGCCCAAACTTGCGCGCATGGCTTTGGATTTTCTGTCGGCACCAGGTTCGACCTTGTTTGCATTGCTGTTCACTAATATGATAATTTATACCTACATTTTAGCATCATCTGTTGATGCAGAGCGTGCCTTCTCAGGTGGTCGTCTCCAGGTGAACCATCTTCAACACCAGATAAGCTCACAGAGCTTCAAAGCTCAAGTAGCTGTAGGGTCTTGGTACGACTCACCACTACTCCCTAGCATTAGCTCTGTTGCGGCAATCATCAATGACAAGGCGTCGAAAGGGAAAAAGAAGGCTGTAGCAGAGCCTGTCATGATTGAGGATGACTAGTATTTGTGCCTTTTGTACTTAGCTACACGAACAAGTGTCTCATAATCTTAGCTCACTATGACCCGTGGGTTGACCCGGGCACCCACAGAATTACCCGCGGGTTGACCCGTACCCGTACATGTTCGCCCGGGTCGGGTATGGGTAAAGGGCTGGCTACCTAAGAGAGAGAGAGAGAGAATTCTAAATTTATATCCCGCTGCAAGCAAACAAAAAGTGCTAAGACGCGGTGCCACAGGGCCGTAGGAGAGTAACGTATTTAGAGAGAAAGGGTACTATATAGCGAGTAT
>Ga0307516_10007504_pt1 | contig 12544 bp, 6 predicted proteins | sample 19_EM_MG_FD_203310 | JGI IMG/M metagenome (GOLD analysis project Ga0307516, IMG submission 203310) | Populus trichocarpa ectomycorrhiza microbial communities from riparian zone in the Pacific Northwest, United States - 19_EM | ecosystem: Host-associated > Plants > Roots > Unclassified | place...
CTTTAACCAAGTATAGGCTTGGAAGATGCCATAATGTCAAGTTCATCAGGATTCATGAGTAGACACTATAAATTAATGAATGATGGCAAGAGTTTAAATTATTCATAAGTTTAAAAGAATATACTGTCATGTTAGCCTTGAATAGTTTCTAAGTTGTGTCCAAATCTTGGTTTGCCTGTTATGTTTGTTCTTGATCTTCATGTTTCTAAGCATTGAATAGTTTGGATTTGAACTTATTGTTAATTTATGTGTATGCCATTTTTTGGGTAATATAAGTAAGTACCTGAGATTTATTGAATTTATTTATTTAACAAAGAATGTGAAATGGATTAACATGCATCTACTCATTCTAGTTTGAATTTATCTAAAAGTGATAGTTTGTCATCAGATGATGATATCATGCAAGATTTTAGGATAGTCATATATTTCATAACCCAGTTTTGGATCCCCAAAATTTTCCTAAATTTAACAAAATGTCTTTCTTTCAAAGAAAAATAAAAAAAAACTCAAAAAATGTTCTTACATCTCAAATAGGCAAGAATTTAATTTGCATCTGCTTAGAAATTAGTGTAGAAAAAACATTTGGGGTCATATTAAAGAAAAATAAAAAAAATGAAATTGGTCATGATTGCTTAAATTGAAAGATCAATGACTAAAATGAACAACGTGGTAAAGTTTAGGAGTCTAATTTTATCAATTGAGGGCTTAAGTGAAAGAAAAATCAAGATTGGTAATCAATTTTGATGCGAATCAGTGAGCATCACTGGATGATCTATTAAAGATACAAACTAGGCTTATTACAAGGTCTAAAACTAAGAGGCTCTAAAAGGAATTGATTGGGTTGATTTTGGATATTTGGGTTAACAAGTTGCAAATTTGTCTAACTAGACCTTTGTGTATTGTTTGGGCCATATCTGAAGCTACATGTGGAATGTTTTTGCATTTCTAGTTCTTTAAAAAACTAGACATCTTACGATTTTCATTCATATATGAAAGGTCAAGTAATTCATGAAGAAGAGAGAGAACAACATATTTGAAGTCAGGCCATAAGTTGTTATACGGGTTTTGTTATTTGTTTCCTTATAATTTGTGGCCTACTTATTTAGCTAGGATTCCTTTTCTACAAGGAAAGCATAGGTGGCAGTGATTGGGATTATTTTGACAAGGGTTTTCATGTCAGTAACTTGCATTTCCTTTTGTTATGTGAATTTCCTTATTGGCAAGGTTTCATTATCATTCAAGGATATTAGAGGTGGTTGTGGGGCTTTATTTTTTCTAATATACAGTTTTACGCTAATAATCATAATTTTCAATCTAACCATTAGATCAAGATGACATTTTACTAGAATATTTAAAAGGCCTTGTTTTTTACACAGTTAAAATTTCATAGTGATTGGACATTGGGAATGCATTGTGATAAGGTCTAGAAGCTGTTGTGTGAGAATTGTATTAATTTCCTAGTTGATATAATATTCTTTTTTCTATTTTATTTAGAATTCTTTTAATATTTTTTTATCCTTGTTTATGATTTTTTACATATTGTAAATAGAGTTATTTAACTTGTATTTAGGATTTTTTACAGACTTTGATTTCAAAATAATCTATTGTGTGATTGAGAGAGGATTCTCTTAATTTGCTTTTTTATTAAACTACTTTGACTTATCAAAAAATTAACAAAGTTTTATAGCATCTTTTATACTTCTCGTTCATGTCTTTTTACAAGTATTGGGCGGGGTTCGATTACATAAAGTCTTGGTGTTTTAGTACATGATATCATTATGTCGAGCTCAATCACAAACCTAATTTTAGCTTTTTTAGGAAGGGTTGATTTGATAGTGGGTTACTAGATCTTTATATCCATGGGGTTCACATCAATTGATATCAGAGCAAGACTCTAAAATCGGGTTATATCCCTTTTATCTTTTAGTTTTTGCATTATTTCATCGTTGTTGTCATCTAGAACATAGTTGCAGTAAACGTTAAAAGAAAGAAAGATTATTTGTGATCTAATTTGTATACAATTGAAAGAAAAAAAAATAGAAAGATAAAAGAAATTTCATAAGGGCAAAGGTAGGGTTTAGGCTAAAAATTAGGGTTTTCCATCAAATCTTGTATTTGACAACTCAAATCTAACAATTATTGATTCTTGAGATATCTTAGTGTCATGTCTTGATTTTTAGATTATTTAGACATACTTTGTTGGTTTATTTCTAAAAATTACAAAAAATCACAAAGATTAGCTTTTCAAAAAAAAAAAAAATCTTTTATTATTCATTTGAGGTTTTCTACATAAAAATTAGTCTAAGAAAAGTGTATATGCTTAGTTTGGGATATTTGAGTCTTATTTTATTTTTAGATTATTTAGACATATATTTTTTTTATTCTAGTAAATGTTTTTCATGTCTTCATCTCGTTCATATTTTGCACAAATATGTTTTGCTATTCACAATTTTGTATTCATAATTTTTGGTTTTTTACTTCTTGAGTCTACGTATTTATTTTGGATTACACCTCTAAGTCATTATTTTTTCTGATTTGTTGTGAATTAGTTCTTTAAAGAAAAAAAAAATTAGATTGAGTGGTAAAAGGCTAAAGGTGAGCTTGTTATAGTAAAAAACCAAAAATTTATGTAAAACACAAGAGGAGTGACATAGATTGAGTGTAAACACATGAAGGAGCATGTGAAGATATATTTTCTCTTGTTACTAACATGATTTTCAGATCTAGATGATGTCAACCAAAAGTGAATCACCACCACTAAAGAATAAAATAATATGAAATGGGATAATTTGGATTTTGAGAGATTATGAATGAGATGGATGGATTGAGAACTAAAGTAGCTAGCCTTAAAGATGGCCAAGTTTGTAGAGATCTTGAAGGTAGAAGGCTTGTGAGATGAGCTATTTCACCTTTAGATGAGTCTATAGAAAAAAAATACAAATGAGTGACCAATGATTTTGATCATGAACATGGTGTTAGGTTTCAACAATATAAAACCCGCAAACATAAGGGAGTTCAGCCACATGATTATTTTAGTCATATGATAGTAAATAGGGATGATGCTTTTTATGATAGTTTGGACGAAAATTTAGGGAGTATTAAGCCTATGTTTGAAAAAGCGGCCCAAACAAAGGTTGGCCAAAATTCAAGATTTTTTTTTGCTTAAAATTATTTTATTTATATTTTTGGATTGTTTTGATGTGTTGATGTTAAAAATAATTTTTTATAAAAAAATATTACTTTGATGCATTTCTGAGCAAAAAACGCTTTGAAAAGCAACTTCTACCACACTCCAAAAAAACCCCTAAAATGAAGATTCTGGCTTTTTAGAGCAGAAATGATCTTGAAGCATATTTGAAATGGGAGAAGAAAGTAGTGACTTTGAAGAAAAACTCTCAGAACTTAATAACAATAAGTTTTACCTTTTATATTATCACCGTTACTCTAAAGAAAAGAAGTAAAACTTAATGTTACTGAGTTTACTGACTATACTATTATTTAGTAGGATCAAATTGTTTTATATAGGCGAAGGAATTATTATAGAGATGAAAGACTCATAGAAACTTCAGATGAGATGAAAGTAATCATGAGAAAAAGGTTTGTTCTATATATTATTATAAAGAATTATTTAAGATATTACAGAGTTTGATTCAAGGATATAAAAGCATAAAGAATTACCATAAGGAGATGAAGTTTGTCATGATTAGAGCTAATTTTATAGAGGATATAGAGGTCATAATAACAAGGTTTTTGAATGTTTGAATAGAGAGATAACTAATGTGATTGAATTACAACATCATGTTAAGTTAGAATATATTATTCACATGACTACCTAAGTAGAGAGACAGTTGAAAAGAAATGGCAATACATGCCAATAAGGTAATTCGGGTTCTTTTTCAGTTTGTATGCTGAATTATAGGAGAGAGGGGGTTTCCCATCAAAGTTGAATACAATAGGAAGCAAAGTCAAACCACATAAAGCATTGAGGAGGGATTCGACCACTAAACAAAAAAGGTAAAACTCAAACTAATTGTAACCATGATATTAAGTATTTCAAGTGTTTAGGGAATGGACATATGACTTCATAATGTCCGAACAAAATGGTTATAGTTATAATTATGAGAGAATATAGGAAGATTGAATTCAAAAGTGACAAATCCAAGGAGGATGATATGCCACCACTTGAGGATTATAGTGATTCTGAGTAACCAATTGATGAAGAGGCTTTGGTGATTAGGAGACCACTTAATGTTCAAATCAAACATGATGATGTGAAGCAAAAAAACAGAGAATATCTTCCATACTAGATTCCACATAAGTAACAAGATATGTAATATGATTATTAATAGTAAGAGTTGTCTGTAATACGATTACATCTGAATATGAATCGAGAGTATTAAGTCTATATTCAGCAAATGTTGCGAGTGAAACCCGGGTATCATAGAACAAGTGAACCTTATTGAGGCACCTTCCATGGACCTTTCCTAGGATTTAGGATGGGTTCAATGAATCCAACATAGACCCATGGATCATTCACTGACATGACTTAATCGATAATTAATCACAAGTCGTGATTAGGAGTGACCAACCTTAGAATTGTCAATTCACCGAGTATTATCCAAAGATAATAACTAGGAAAAATAAAAATAAAAATAAACTAAACTATAGAATGACTAAGTTTAAACCAACAATCAGGGTTTAACTCATTGTAGTAAACCCGCCATCATTTATTAGACGGACCACTTATAGACTAGGCACAACAAACTATTAGGAATAGAAGACAAGGCAAGTAATGCAAACTACCTCAGGTAGGATGCTTTAAGGTGATAATATATTTCATTTAACATAATCAGTCTCTTATCATACATCTTTGTTAACTAGTTAGGGTTTTATAGTGATTATAATATTATGTAGCAACTTCTCTTTTTATTTTTCTCCCATTCTCAAATAAGCTTTTTTTATGGGCTTACAACGGTGTTGAGAACAATAAGATAAATAATGGAATGTGAAAGTTTATTTTCCCAAAACATTCCTTGTAGGACATCAATGCTTGGTGGGAAGGAATGTATACTTGATGTCTTGGTCGAAAATCCAACTAGATGTTATGAGAGTTTTTATATGAGGCCATATGTCTTTCGAAATTTATGTGATAAGTTGAAGTTAACGAATTTGATGTGAAAATAAAAAGCTATTAGTGTGAAGGAAATTGTAGCAATGGGATTAGTTATTCTAGTTCATGGGATCAAATAAAGACTTGTAGCTCATTTTCAACATTCACATAGGACAATATCTATTCATGTTAAAAAAGTGATAAGAGCATTGACTTCTTTAGAAACTAAATTAATTAACTAAAAAAGGAAATGTACAACCAGAAATTCAAGGTAATCTAAAATGGTATTCTTATTTTGAGGTATGCTAATTTTTTAAAATAATCATAAGCATGTGATTCTAGATTATTTAAATATATGTATATTTGAAATGATATTTTGTTTCTTAAATAAAAATATATAGGTGCAATTGATGGAACTCATGTTGGTGTATGGTCTCCTCCATCAAAATAGAAGACTTTTCATGGTAAAAGAGCTTCATTTGTCACATAAAATGTCATGGTTGTTTGTTCTCATGATATGATCATATTTGTCTATACTAATTATGAATGAACAACTAATAATTTACATGTATTTATGGATGCATTATCATTAGAAAGAAATAATTTTTCTATGCCAATTGGTGGTGAGTACATACAACATTTAAATAATCAATTTTATAATTATTATGAATAACAATAGTCTAACTCAATTATAAATCATTATTATGTCATTGATGCTAGCTATCCTAACATTCCTAGTTTTTTAGCTCCATATCATAATGAATGGTATCTTCTTAGTGAATTTCATATTTTGAGTGGAAAAACAAGAAGAAAATATGAACTTTTTAACTACAGATATCCATCGTTATGAAATGTCATTGAAAGGTGTTTTGGTGTATTGAAGACTAGATTTAACATTTTAAATATTATTCCAAGTGATCCATTACAATTACAAAAACTAATCTAATTGTTTTCTCACATTACATAATTTTATTTGGATGGAAGATACAACTAACAAATTATTTACAAAACATGGCAGTGAAGGATTGAAATTTCTAAACGAGGATGGTATTAGTGTGGTGCAAGAAAGCATTCAAGTACACATGTCTTATCAACAACGAATGAGTTTGGTTAGGGAAGTCATTATAAATCAATTTTGAATGATTATAATAATCATTAAGAATTTATTATATATTAATTAATATTATTCATGGATGTAAAACTTCATTATTAATACACTCTAATAGTGAAAATATTAAATTGTTCTGTTTATTCTTGTATCTCATTCAATTTAATTAGGTGGAAAACTTCTCTTAAAATAACAAAAAAATAAAATTTGTGCATGTAAAAATGTAAAGAATATCATCTAAAATAGGTTTAATTTGAACACAATTTTCAATTTTCCATTTTTCTCTAATGAAAAACAATATAATATGAATACAATCTCTAATTTTCTAGGTTAGAAAAATATAACAACACTTTAAGAATTGAACATGTTTATTGATTTTCTATTAGAGAAGAAAAGTGAAAATAAAAAAGAAAAAATGTTTTGTGTTTCTGAATAGGGCCAGTCTAGAAATTAAGTGAAGCAAATGATAAATTAATATTTGATAGATTATATGTGATTGTTGGTTGATATTAAGATGAAAATTTTGTATAATTGGTGATAGGGGGGGATGCAAAAATGGTGATAAGAGGAAGAAAAAAATGTAAACATAATGCACAGATATTGTGCTTAAAAACAAAGAAAAAGGGCTCCAATGGCTAGTTTTCAAAACTAAACATTGCAGTCGCAACATTAATGGCAAACTAGTAATTTTTAACTTATAAAGGCATGTACATTAAAAAGTTACAATAACAAATATATAATATTTTAGTGTTTTTTTAATAAATCAATAAATTAAAGACTTAATATGTAACATGAAATCAACTGTACAAATCAAGGTTGTCACAAATATTTTTTTGACACGACATGAAAAATACAATGTAAACTCAAATTATAAAATTGTAAGAAAAGTTTTTAACTAATTATAAAGACAGTTTCAGCCAAGTAGTAAATAACAATATAACACAATTATGACAAAAGTGAAATAAACAATATAAAAGTTTAAACACCTTAAAATACATAGTTCAAATAAAAATTCATACATAGTTTAACTTAAAAATTCCTTACAATACAATTATGTCCACAAAATTTCATTAACTAAAAATCAACAAGTCTAAAAAAAACAATCTGTTGATGTATCATGTGAACTAAAACCAGAATTATTGCCTTCACTACTCGAAAATTGTCAAACACAAATAGATATACCGATGAAAAAAATATTGTTGGTCAATTATAGTGTCATTTACCGATGGAATATTATCTCATTATTTCCCTCGATATCGAGGGAATTACAATTGGAAATGGAGTGAAAAAAATAAAAACAAAAATGACATATCATTATCACAGATGAAATTACCAAGGAAATATTATCGTCGATAAAACCATCAATGATATTTAACTTATAACCTAATAGTTGAACCCTTATCTCCCTCTCCCCCATTTCTTCTTCTTCTTTCTTTTTATTCTGCATAAACAAGACACATTACCTCCTTATTTTATCACAAATCAAGCTCAAATTATCACAAATCTGGCCACCCCAACAATCAGCCTATTAACATCTTTGTTTTGGTTTTGGTTTTTTTAAGATTCACCACATTAAGAAAGCAAAACTATCTATTTCTTGTTGTAACCCATTTTTAAGATGTTAATGTTCTTGGCATTTTGATGTAGTATATGTAGTTTGTTTGTATGTTTACTTGTTTTACAGTTTTTTCTCATAGAAATTTGTTGTATGAATGCATGATTTATACATAGGATTTGTTTGAGATTTTGAAAAATGATATTTGTTTGTCATTTGATGAAATTAAGTTTGATTTTGTAACTTAGGTGTTTTATAATGAAATAAACAATGGCTTATTTAATAGGTATATTTCATATTTTGTCAATTTTATTATTAAGTTGAAAATTTTGATAAATTTGGAAGAATTTGAATTTTTAGAGAAAATTGATAATTTGTTTGAGTTAAACCAATGATAGCTAATTAGTTGGATACCGATAATTTGTTTATTTCACATTATTAATTAATGCATATTGTTATCAATATTCTATATAGGTTTCATATAAGTAATGGATGATCATTCTTAGATGTATCAAGTTTCACCTAAAAGGTTGTGCATGATGGATTATTGTAATGGGGTTAAGGGTTTTATTAATTATGCATTATCTAATCCAAAAAAAAAATATTAATGGAGGTAGTATTAGATGTCTATGTAAGAGGTATAAAAATAAAAATTTATTGATCTAGATGTTGTTACGATGCATTTTCTGCAAAAAAGATTCATGAAAAATACTTGTGTTGGTTTGCATACGGAGAACCATATGTCCTTATTAGACCATTGTAGAAATGATGGTTGGGTCAACTTCTAGTACTAGCAATGTGCATGAAGTTGTAGATGATAATAGTCATTGTTATAGGAGTATAGTTATGGATGTAGTGAGAATGAATCAGGTTGATATAGGTGAATGTTTTATCATAGATAAAGAACCAAATATAGACGCAGCTAGGTTTCTTTATCTTTTGAAAGATTTCAACAAACCATTATGGGATGGGTGCACAAATCACAGTAAATTATTGGTCATTATACAAGTGTTTACCATCAAGTCAAATCATGGGTTGACCAAGGCTAGTTATGAAAAAAATCATCAAATAGACAAGAAGCATTTTCCCTTAAAGGAATAAGTTGAAAGAGAAATTCTATACTGTTAAATCCATGATGAAATCCCTTGGCTTATGATGCCAGGAAATTGACATGTGTCTAAACTTCTGTATGTTGTACTACCTAGAAAATGAAGATTTGACCGAGTATAGAACATATGAGCATGCTTAATCTATACCTAGAACTAGAAAGGGAAGGACTCTTGTTGCACATAGAAAAATAAGATACTCCTCAATCACTTCTAAACTAAAAAGGTTATTCATGTCTCCAAATATGATTGAGCACATGACATGGCATTATTCACATGATACGGTGGATGAAGTCATGGTGCACCCTTCCGATAATGAAGCCTAAAAGTGATGATGAAGCCTAAAAGTAGTTTAAATGGATGCAACCTCAGTTTTCAATGGAACCATGTAACATACATGTTGGGTTAGGTTCAAACAAATTTAATCCATTCGGGTCATTTACTGTACCATATTCTTGTTGGTCAGTGATACTCACAATTTATAACTTGTCACTAGGGATGTGTATGAGGCCAGATCTTATGTTCTTACCTATGGCCATACCTAGTCCTAATAGTCCAGATTAGAATATAAATATTTGTCTTCGACCGTTGATTGATAAGTTGAAGCATTATGGTCATCTGAGACTTTGACGTATGATGTCTCAAGAAAATAGAATTTTCAAATGAAAACAGCTTTGATATGGATTATCAATGATTTTTCTATATTTGAGATGGTTTGTAGTTAGAGCACACATAGAAAATTAGCATGTTCATAATGTATGGAAAATAACAAGGAAACTTTAATAAATGGTGGTAAAATGTCTTGTTTTTATTGCCACTAGAGGTTCTTGTCAACCAATCGTAAGTACATAAATGACTTATTTGTAGGTAAAGTTGAAAGGGATGTTGCATCGCCAATACTGTCAGGTGAAGAATTGTATAACATAGTATCAGAGTACGAGGGCATTGTGTTTGGTTATCAATCCGGTAAATAAAAGTTTTCATCTTTTGGTGTGACCTATAATTGGGTAAAGCGAAGTGTTTTTTAGAAACTTTCTTATTGGAAGACTAATCTCCATTGCTATAATCTGGATGTCATGCATATAGAAAAAAACATGTTTGAAAATATTTTTAACACAATAATGGACGTGAAAGAGAAGACAAAGGACAACATAAAAACTATAATAGATATACCTTTGTTTTGTCATTGTAAAAATATGAAGTTTGTTTATGACAGGTCGCAAAGCCTAAAGTCAATTTTGCCTTAAATAATAATGCACAGTTACTTGTCTACCAATAGCTTAAGAGTTTTTATTTTCCTGATGGATATGCTTCGAATATATCTAAATTGGTAAATTTAGAGGATGGCAGATTGTATTAAATAAAGAGTCATGACTGCAATGTGTAAATGCAAACACTCATTCCACTTACTTACCGGGATTTATTGTTAAAAGGGATATAGGATGCACTCGCGGAGATCAGTTACTTTTTTAGAGATAGATTCTCTAACAAGTTGCATACCCAATACTTAAAGAAGCATGATATGAATATCATTCAGACAATATGCAAACTTGAGATGATATTCTCTTCATCTTTCTTTGAATCAATAGAGCATCTACCCATACATTTACTGTTTGAAGCAAAAATTGGAGGCTTTGTCCAGTATAGATGGATGTATTTATTTGAGAGGTTAGGGATTACACATACATCTTAATTAAATTTCTATTGTCTTTTTTTTATTTAAAACATCCATTTAATTCCATGCAAATACTTTTTTAACCTAAAGAAAAAAGTAAAAAACAAGGTGCATGTTGAGGCTTTGATATGTAAGGCTTATATTATTGAAGAGGTCTCAACATTTATCTCGTACTATTTTTAGCCTTACTTGAGAAACAAGAATAAACCGTGTTCCAAGACATGAAAATGGTGGGGAAGTACCTCAAGTGAGAATTTGTCAATATCTTCTCATCGTAGATGACCTTTACCAAAAAATACAGTGAGGTGAAGATATTTAATAGAAATCGAATTCAGACATGCATATAATTATGTGTTATTTAACTACGATGAATTAAGACCTTTTATTTAGTAAGTACAATATTAACATGTTGTTATTTTTAAATAATTGTTTTCTTATACTCTCATAAATTGATAGATTGAGAAATTTCACATAGGCAGCATCATCAATTTTTACTATCTCAAAATTCACATATGACTAAATCTAAAATGTTCCAATTACAAGATGAACAATTTATCACATGGTTCTTAACACATGTAAGCACTACTTAAAAAATAATGAAACCTTAGGTTCTATAAAATTAAAAAATAAGAGAGATAAATATAAAAAAAACAATGGCAAAAAAAAAATAAAATAAAAAGAACATGATATTTACTTAGCGTGGAGGTGTGGGGGTGGCTAGACTTGCTTAACGTTGAGGATGGAGGAAGAGGAGAAGAGATGAAGAAAATGGAGAGAGTGAGGTTGATAGGGAGAAAAGAGAATAAGAAAAGGCAGAGAAGAGGAATAAGAAGAACAAAACACAAAACAAATGAAATGTTTATGATTATATGTTTTTATGATGTTAGATAAAGAGCGTGAGGCTGAAAAAATTGCAAAGATTTATAAAGAAAAAAATAAAAAACATAAAGAATTGAGAGCTTCAGTTCAGCATTGAAAGGATGAAAAATAAAAGAGAGTAGTTATGATTATCATTTAAAAATATGTATGCAAGTGAATGGCAAGGTATGCTTATTTGAAATTATTATCATCTATGACTTTCATATAATGTTGTTGGAGGCAAGTGCAAGCAAGAAAATAACTCCAAAGGCTTCAAAAAGAAGCTAAAGAATTGTTCATTATACCTATTGGTGATTTGAGAATGAATCATCTTGTAGAGAGAGGGAATGATACAATCTAAGTAAGGTCATATTCGAATTTTAGCATAAAATTTTCTATTATCTAGTTTTATGCTATTGAGCATAACTTTCAATAAAACTATTGGATCGGGTTGAAATGTTTACATGATTTTCTAGACATGTTGTCATATATAAAGTCAAAATTACAATTAAATCAGAGTTTGGTAAGGTATTATTTCATAGGGTTGAAGTTATTGGACAAATCATGTCAAATCTATCTATCTAGACCTTTGTCTATTGTTTGGACTATATCTAGAGCTACAGAAGCAATTCTGTTAAGATTCTAATTGTTTTCAAAAGCAAATATTCATACCTTTCCGGCGATATATGGTAGGCTTGCAATTTCATACGAACAAGGGAGAACGACGTGTTCGAAGTCAGGATTGAAATCTGTCAGGAATGTGCGAAAATTAAAAAAATATTGTTTACTTGTGTGTTATGGATTCCATTCAATACAAGAATTTTGTAATGCTCTTGGAAGCATGTGTGGCAGCTATTGACTTAACTATTCCATAAGGATTTCATGTCAAACAAAGGCCTCGTTTGTTTGCTGAAAAGTAGTTTTTTTTTGGAAAGTAAATTCCGAGAAAGTGAATTATTTTCTGATGTTTGGTAATGTAATGAAAAATAAGTTGGAAAACACTTTCCAGTGTTTGGTTATGTCATAGAAAATGAGTTGGAAAATAACTTATTAATGTTTTATTTTTCTCAAGTTTATTAAAATAATGAGGAACAAATCTTACAAATTAAAAGGTTGAATGAGAATGAAATTG
>Ga0307516_10007505_pt1 | contig 12543 bp, 12 predicted proteins | sample 19_EM_MG_FD_203310 | JGI IMG/M metagenome (GOLD analysis project Ga0307516, IMG submission 203310) | Populus trichocarpa ectomycorrhiza microbial communities from riparian zone in the Pacific Northwest, United States - 19_EM | ecosystem: Host-associated > Plants > Roots > Unclassified | place...
GCGCGGGCAGTCGCCGCACGCCTCGGTGGTCTGCAGGCCGACGGCCTCCAGCCGGCGCCAGATCTCCGGCATGTCCTCGACCCGGATCCAGTGCAGCTGGATGTTCTGCCGGTCGGTGATGTCCGCGGAGTCCCGGCCGAACTCGGTGGAGATCTCCGCGATCGTGCGCAGCTGCGCGAGGTTGAGCGTGCCGCCGTCGATGCGGACGCGGAGCATGAAGAACTCGTCCTCGAGCTCGTGCGGCTCCAGCACCGCGGTGCGCCCGCCGTCGATGCCCGCCTTGCGCTGGGTGTAGAGCCCCCACCAGCGGAAACGCCCCCGCAGGTCCTGCGGGTCGATGCCCGCGAAGCCGGTGTGGGCGTAGATGTTCTCGATCCGGGCCCGGACGTTGAGCGGGTTGTCGTCCTTCTTGATCCGCTCGTTCGGGTTCAGCGGCTCGCGGTGTCCGAGCGCCCACTGGCCCTCGCCACGCGCCTTACGGGGGCGAGCGGCGGGCTTGGTGGCCGGGGTGCTGTCCAGCGCCATGTCGGCGTTCCTCCAGGTAATTCAGCCGGTGAGCGCGCGGTACGCGTTCGGCCACCTGTGAGGGCTCGCGACTTCAGTGTCTGGCGAGGGCCGGCGCGTCTTGCGCGCCCGAGAAATAGAGATCGGGCGGCGTCAGGAAGCCGGACACATCGCGCTGCGGACGCGGCCGTAGTCGACGTGGCGGCGAGCCACGAAGCGGCGGTCAACTGCAGCGGTCATGTGGACTAGCCTCTCACGCGAGACCCTTCTCGGCCAGTGCGGTCCAGATTCCGGGAGTGTGGCGACCGACACCGTTTCACCAGGCCGGTCGCGCGGCGCCGGGTTCACCGTTTTCCGAGCGGAACCACCAGGACAGCCTCGGTCCCGCCGCCCGCGCGGTTACGCAGCTCGATGCTCCCGCGCAGCTCGCCGGTCGCCAGCGCGCGGACGATCTGCAGACCCAGCCGGCCACTGGCGTCCGCGCGGAAGCCCTCCGGCAGGCCCCGGCCGTTGTCGGCGACGGTGACGTGCAGTTGCTTGCGGAAGCGGTGCGCCGAGACGACCACCTCGCCGGTCGGCGCCGGCGGGGTCAGCGACGGCGGGGTCAGCGGGGTGTCGTCGTCCTCCTCCGGGGCCGGGAAGCCGTGCTCCACCGCGTTGATCAGCAGCTCGTTGAGGACCATCACCAGCGAGGTGGCGATCTCGGCCGGCAGCACGCCGAAGGTGCCCTCGCGGCGCATCTTCACGATGATCTCGGTGGCCGAGACCTCGGTGGCGGCGGTGGCGACCCGGTCCACGATGCCGTCGAAGTCGACCGCCTCGTCGCTCGACATCGACAGCGTCTCGTGCACCAGGGCGATCGACGCGACCCGGCGTACCGATTCCTGCAGGGCGATCCGGGCCTCCGGGGCGTTGACCCGGCGGGCCTGCAGGCGCAGCAGCGCCGCGACCGTCTGCAGGTTGTTCTTCACCCGGTGATGGATCTCGCGGATCGTCGCGTCCTTGGTCATCAGGGCGCGGTCGCGGCTGCGGACCTCGGTGACGTCGCGGGCCAGCACCAGCGCGCCGATCGGCACGCCCGCCGGCATCAGCGGCAGCGCCCGCATCAGCACCGTTGCGCCCCGGGCCTCCACCTCCTTGCGCGCCGGCGCCTCCCCGCGCAGCGAGGTGAGGATGCGCTCCGCCGCGTCGGTGCCCTCCAGCGGATCGGCGGCCAGCCTGCTGGAGAGCACGGCCAGTTCCTCGCCGACCAGGTGGGCGCTGAAACCGAGCCGCCGGTACGCGGACTGCGCGTTCGGGCTGGCGTAGGTGACCTTGCCGCTCGCGTCGAGGCGGATCAGCCCGTCGCCCACCCGCGGCGCGGACGTGGTCTCGCCCGGGTGCGCCGGCGGCGGGAAAGTGCCGTCGGAGACCATCTGGGCCAGGTCGTCGGCCGTGGTCAGGTAGTTCAGCTCCAGCTGGCTGGGGGTACGCGCGGTGGACAGGTTGGTGTCGCGGCCGATGACCGCGATCACCTCGATGTTCTCGTCCGCGCCGCGCAGCCGTACCGGGATCGCCTCGTGCCGGGCCGGGGTGTCGCCGTACCAGACCGGGTCGCCCTCGCGCCAGATCCGGCCCTGGGTGTACGCGATGTCCAGGTGGGCCACCTCCGGCCCGCCGACCTTCTTGCCCACCTGGTCGTCCTGGTACGCCGTCGACGACGTGTTCGGCCGGACCTGGGCGACGCACAGGAACTCGCGCGGCTTGCCCTCCACACCCCGCAGCGGCACCCAGAGCAGCAGGTCCGCGAAGGAGAGGTCGGAAAGCAGCTGCCAGTCACCGGCGAGCCGGGTGAGGTGGTCGATATCGGGCGGACCGAGGCTGGTGTGCTCTTCGGCGAGATCGCGGAGCGTGGACACGGCACAAGCGTGCCATGCCCACACTGTGGGCTCCCACGATCAGAGCGTGGAAGTGACCTTCTTGAGGCCGCGCGGCGCGTCCGGGTCCTCGCCGCGGGCCAGAGCCAGGGCCAGGGCCAGCCGCTGGAGCGGCAGGATGTCGAGCAGCGGCGCGTAGCGCTCGTCGACCGCCGGGACGGCGAGCCGGCCCGCGGCGCCGGGGATGTCGGTGGCCCCGACGGTGACGACGTCGGCGCGCCGCTCGCCCAGGCGGGCCACCACGTCGGCCATCGAAGCGCCGCCGGGCCCGGCGCCGACGACCGCGAGCACCGGCACGTCCGGGTCGGTCATCGCCAGCGGACCGTGCAGCAGGTCGGCCCCCGAGAAGGCCAGCGCCGGCAGGTACGACGTCTCCATCAGCTTCAGGGCGGTCTCCCGGGCGGTCGGGTACGCGTACCCCCGGCCGGTTGTGACCAGGCGCGACGCGAAGCGGTAGCGCTGCGCGAGCTCGTCCGCGCCGCGGTCGCCGAGCGCCTGCTCGGCGAGCTGGGGCAGCTCGGCGAGGGCGGCGCGCTCCTCGGCGGGCAGGGTGCCGTCGCCGTTGCGGATGCCCTCGACCAGCAGGAGCAGCGCGAAGAGCTCGGCCGTGTAGGACTTGGTGGCGGCGACGGCCCGCTCGTGGCCGGCGGCCACGTCCACCGAGAGCTCGGCGGTCTGCGCCAGCGTCGAGCCGGGGTTGTTGGTCACCGCGAGGGTGAGCGCGCCGCTTTCCCGGGCGACCTTGAGCACCTCGGTGAGGTCGGGCGAGCCGCCGCTCTGGCTGACCCCCACGACCAGCGCGTCCTTCAGGTCGGGGCGGGCGCCGTAGAGGGTGATGGCGCTGGGTGAGGCGAGACCGACCGGGATGCCCAGGCGGATCTCGGTCAGGTACGCCGCGTAGAGGGCCGCGTGGTCGGAGGTGCCCCGGCCGACGAAAACCACGTGGCGCGGGCGCCGCTCGGCCACCCGGGCAGCGGCCGCCGCGATCGCCTTGGCCGGCTCCCCCTCCAGCAGCCGTGCGTAACCGCCCGGCTGCTCTGCGATGTCGGCCGCCATCCCCTGGCCTCGCTGTGTCACTGAACCGTCCCCCTCGTGCGCGGAATCGCTCATTCGATGCGCAGTCTTGCACTTTTGAGCGAGAAAAGGCAATGCTTCGAGCACTAATGCGCACGGATTGCGGCCTGACATATGGAGATTCGTCGCCTAGGCTCGCGTCGGTGGCACACGGCGTGCCACCCGAGGAAGGCGTGGCCATGGAAAACTCCCGGCGCTCCGCCGATCGCGACCTCGAGCAGGCCCGCGCGGCCCTCGAACGCGGCGAGATGCACCATGCCGCCGACCACCTGGCCGGCGCCATCGCGCACGCGCCGACGCTGCCCGAGACGCATGAGCTGCTCAGCAGGCTCGCGGCTCGCGCCGACGGCGGTCTGGAGCTCTTCCCGCTCGAGCAGCACGCGTTCGTGGGGACCGTGGTCGCCCGGGCCCACCTGCTCGCCGCCGCCGGCCGCCCCGAGGACGGGCTCCCGCTGCTCGTCGCCGCCAGCGGGCACACTCCCGGCGTCGACTGGGCGGGCGTGCCGTGGGTCAGCGACCCCGAGCTGGGCGCCCGGATGGAGCCGGGAATCCTGGCGCAGATCGTCATGCAGCTCTGCACCACCATCGGCGACCCGGCCCCCGAGGCCGGCCGCGAGTCGTTGCTGCCGTATCTGACGCTGGTCCGGCACGCCGTCGAGGCGCACCCGGAGCAGGCCATGCTGCTCGGCGCGGGCTCGGCCCTGGCCCGCCGGCTCGGCGAGACCACCCTGGCGGTGGAATGGGCCGTGCGCGGCGCCCGGCTGCGGCCGTCCAAGCTCGCCGAGATCTGGCTGGGCTACGCCTACCGCAGCGCCGACCGCATCCCTGAGTCGCTCGCCGCGCTGCGCCGCGCGGTCATGTACGACCCGGAGGACCTCTCGGTGTACGCGGACATCGCGGGCACCCTGGCCGACCACGGCCGGCTCGACGACGCGCTGGCCTGGGCCGACCGGGCACTGGCCAAGGATCCCGAGTTCGACTGCGCGGTGCACACCGCGCACCGGCTGCGATACCGCGCCGACGGCGACCTGGCCCACCTGATCCGGCTCGCCGACTTCCAGCGCGACCACCCCGACGACACCCACGAGCACGCCGACCTGGCGGACTGCTGCGCCGACCAGCCCTGGCTCAGCCGGGTTCCCTCGGGGCCCGGCACGGCGACCGACCCGGCCCGCGAGCCGTTCGTGGCGGGCCGCCCGACAGACGCGGCCGTGCAGCGGCTGCACCGGGTCGCGCACCCGCTCTGGCCGCACCCGCCGGCCGCCTACGACGCGGCCCTCGGCCTGGTCCTGGCCGAGCCGGAGGATCTGCTGGCGCTGATCGCCGACCCGCCGCCGCCCCCGGCCAACGAGGTCGGCCAGGCGCTGGCCACCCATGATCCGGCGCTGTGGGCCCGCTGCGCGCGGGTCTGGGCCTGTCTCGGGCTGCTGCACCAGCGCGCCGACGAGCCGTGGGCGGAATCGACCCGCCGCCGGCTGCTGGTCGAGCTGGCCACCGGCGGCACCGACCAGATCGCCGAGGCGGCGCTCTTCGCGCTGGTCACGGCCGCCTGGGTGGAACCCTCGGCCCGGGCCGACGTCGCCGAGCAGATCACCGGCCGGCTGGCCGCGGTCACCGCGGCGCAGCACCCGGTCGCCTGGTCGGTCGCGCAGCTGGCGCTGGCCACCCCGGATCTCGCGCCGGCGGTGCGGCTGCGGGCCGCGGCGGTGGTACGCACCGAGGAAGAGCGCTCGACGCCGAGGCTGCCCCGCCAGCGCCGGCCCATCGGTCGCCTGCGGCGCTGGCTCTCCGGCGGAACTACTCGATGACGGCGATCAGGTCGCCTTCCTGGACCACGTCACCCTCGTTGACGGCGAGCTGAGCCACCACCCCGTCAGACTCGGCGAGCACCGGGATCTCCATCTTCATGGACTCGAGGATCACCAGGGTGTCGCCCTCCTCGACCTCGGCACCGGCAGCGGCCACGACCTTCCACACATTGGCCACCATTTCGGCTCGGATCTCGTCGGCCATGGTGAAGTCCTCCTCGTCGGGGCTGCTCGGTGAACGGTATCCAATCACGGCTGTCCCGCGGAGGCATACGGGGCGTGCCGGGACGTCGCCCGGCGGCCGTCTACCATCGGCGGGTTGACCGCAGGACGAAACGGAGATCGAGATGGCGAAGAAGTCTCGCAAGAAGAAGGCCCGGAAGAAGAGCGCCGCCAACCACGGCAAGCGTCCCAACTCCTGAGTCGTGGAACACGAGAAGGGCCGGCAGCTCTCGCTGCCGGCCCTTCTTCACGCCTGAACCCACCCGGGTCGTCAGGGCAGGAACTCGTGGCTCTCCGCCTCGACCACGTACTCGCTGAGCTTCACCCGGAGCCGCTCACGCAGCTCCTTGGGCGCCGTCTCGTCGCCGCAGCAGCGGGCGACGAGCGCCTTCACCTCGTGCTCGATGCCGTACTCGCGCAGGCAGTCGGAGCAGTCGTCGAGATGCCGCTGGATCAGCTCCCGCCGGTCGTCGCTGCACTCCAGATCGAGATACAGGTAGACCTCGCTGATCACGACGCTGCAGTCGGTCTTCTGGGCTTCGTCGTTCACGTCGCTCACGCCTCCCGTGCGGCGGTCGCGCCGGGCGAACGGGTGATGCCACGGTCCAGGGCGTATCGCTCAAGCAGCTTGCGCAGGTTCCGCCGGCCACGGTGCAGGCGGGACATGACCGTGCCGATCGGCGTGCCCATGATGTCGGCGATCTCCTTGTACGAGAAACCCTCGACATCGGCGAGGTAGACGGCCAGCCGGAACTCCTCCGGCAACTGCTGCAGCGCGTCCTTGATGTCACTGTCGGGCAGCCTGTCCAGCGCCTCGGTCTCGGCCGAGCGCAGACCCGCGGACGTGTGCGACTCCGACGACGCGAGCTGCCAGTCGGAGATCTCCTCGGTCGGAGCCTGCACGGGCTGACGCTGCTTGCGACGGTACGAGTTGATATAGGTGTTCGTGAGGATGCGGTACAGCCAGGCCTTGAGGTTCGTACCCTCCTCGAACTGGTGGAATGCGGAGAACGCCTTGAGGAAGGTCTCCTGGACGAGGTCCTCGGCATCGGCCGGGTTGCGCGTCATGCGCAGACCCGCCGCATACAGCTGGTCGACGAACGGCAGCGCGTCCCGCTCGAAGCGCGCCCGGCGCTCGTCGGTCTTCTCGCTGCGTTCGGTCCGTTCCGTCCGCTCTGTTGGCGTCACCCGCACCTCTCCCCTCGACCGCCCCGCCGAGGATACGGGTAGTGCCCCGTCATTAGTTTCAAAAACCATCGGTGTGCCGACGCTCACCAACGACGAGACGGGCTTCGAGACAGCCGCGGGCCACTCGGGTGCGTGCAGCAACTCCCGCACCTTGCGCGCCTGCGGCCCGCCGCGCTGGACGAATCCGGTTCCGGCTTGCACTTGAGGTACCCCTTCCGACGTACAGCCATCCGGGTGGTGTAACGACCCCGGGGCAGTCCGCATTCCGCCTCAGGCAATGGGCTTGCATGGGTTTTCCGCCGCGGGTTAGCCCAGCCAACGGGCTTGCCTGGGTTTCCCCACGGGTCGGCTCAGCGCGCCCAGCTGTGTGACCGCAGCCACCCGACCACGATCGCCGCCGTACCGGGCAGGTCTCGGCGCAGATCGTGGACCGCGCCGGGGCGTACCGCCACCTCGACCGCCCCGCCGGCGGCGGGCACGCCGAAGGGGTCGCGGTCGCCGTTGACGACCAGGGTCGGGATGCGGACGGGCAGTTCCCCGGCCCGGCTGCGCTCCGGCCGGCCCGGCGGATGCAGCGGGAAGGCCAGGGCGAGCACCCCGGCCGCACCGAGCTGTTCCGCCGTCCGGCAGGCGACCCGGGCCCCGCTGGAACGGCCACCGAGGACCAGCGGCAGGCCGTCCGCGAGCCCGGTCACCACCGCGGTCCAGGCCTCGTCCAGGTGATTGGCGGGCGCGGGCGCCCGGCGCCCGGCGACGCGGTACGGCTGGGTGACCAGCGCCACCCGGGCTCCCGCGGCCACGGCCGCGTCGTGCACCGCCGTCAGATCCGGCGCGTCGACGTCACCGCCCGCGCCGTGGCCGAGGACGAGCTGACAGACCGGCGGGCCCGCGGGGTCCGTGATCCGGATCCCCGCCGGCCCGCGCGGTGTTTCGATTGAGAGGCTGCGCACAGCCCCTATTTCTAGCGGCTTATCGGTATCAGTGTGAGTAGTCGGCGGTCTTCTTCATCCGGTCCGTCGTCGACTTCCTCGCCGTCGGACCGCACCCGTTCGCGCCAGGCGACGAGCATGGCCCGCCGTTCGCGCGGAGTGGTCCCGCCCCAGACGCCGTGGCAGTCGCCCACCTGCAGCGCCCAGGCCAGGCACGGCCCCTGCACCTCGCAGCGCCCGCAGAGCGCGACCGCACTCTCGGACGGCTCGTTCGGAGCCGGGAAGAACGTTTCCGGATCGACCGTGCGGCAGGCGCCGCGGGTGCGCCACGCTTCGTCACTACAGCGTTCGTCGATCGCGCTGAGCAGCCTCGGGTCGCGCCTGGCAATCGCGACCTCATGTGGACGCGGCATTCGAGCACGTGTCATCAGCCCACCTCCCCCGTGGGTACCGGCAAAGCCGTGATGGTCGGTCCGCACCGTACGGATCGGCATCACACCGGCGCTGGTTTCTATCGCACGGAGGAAGATCAGAACAAGGGTCTTGTCTATCTCGAAACAAAGTTTCTAAATAGAAACCCCAGCATATGTGGAGAAAACACTTCGCGTTTGTCAGCGAAGCGGCAATTCGGACACCCTCATTGTTCTCAGTTTGTCACTCAGAAGAGGGTCACCTCCGGCGCTGCCACCGCCTCCGGCGCGGTCAGCAGATGCGGGCCGTTGTTGCGCACGTTTCCCACGTCCGGACGGACCGGCCGGACCTCGATCGCCGCCAGCTCGGCGGGCGACATCGGCCGCAGCAGGGCAGGCGCGTCACCGCCGCCGGCAAGCCACTCGGGCCAGCGCTCGCGCGGCAGGATCAGCGGCATCCGGTCGTGCACCTCGGCCAGCTCACCCAGCGCGGCGGTGGTCAGCACGCTGCAGGTCAGGGTCTGCTCGCGCCACATCGTCCAGACGCCCGCGAACGCGAGCACCGACGAGTCGCGCGGGGTCATGTAGAAGGCCTGCTTGCGCTTGCCGTCGCGGACCCACTCGAACCAGCCGTCGGCCGGCACCAGGCAACGCCGGCGCTGGAACGACGGTGCGAAGGCGCGCGACGTGGCCACGGTCTCGGCCCGGGCGTTGATCATCCGGGCGCCGGCCCGCGCATCGTCGGCCCACGGCGGGATCAGGCCCCAGCGCGCGGTGTCCACCACCCGGCCGCCGTGCCGCTGCGACATGCGCACCAGCGGGACCGGGTCGGTGGGAGCGACGTTCCAGCTCGGCCCCAGCGCCTCGGTGACGCTCGTGGCGTCGAAGAGCAGGCTGAGGTCGGCGTCGCTCCGCGTCGTCGCGTACCGCCCACACATGGGGCCGACCCTACGCCGGGCGCGTCATTCGCGTTGTCCCGCGCGGGTTGTCGTACCCGAACGGCAGAATGGGTGCCGTGACAGCTCAAGAGCGCCCCTGGGCGGCCCCCGTCAGCAGCCGACCGGTCACCGCCACCGTGCGGTTGCCCGGGTCCAAGTCGATGACCGCCCGGGCGCTGGTGCTGAGCGCGCTGGCCGACGGGCCGTCCGAGATCCGCCGCCCGCTGCGCGCCCGGGACACCACCCTGATGGCCGCCGGGCTGCGCGCGCTCGGCGTCACGGTGGACACGACGTCCGACGAGGTGTGGACGATCGAGCCCGGGCCGCTGCGCGGACCGGCCCGGGTGGACGTGGGGCTGGCCGGCACCATCATGCGCTTCGCGCCCCCGGTGGCCGCCCTGGCCGACGGCCCGGTCACCTTCGACGGCGACCCGCACGCGCGTAACCGGCCGCTGCGCCCGATCATCGAGGCGCTGCGCGCGCTGGGCGTCGTCATCGAGGCCTCACCCACCGGCGGGCTGCCGCTGCTGGTCCGCGGCACCGGCCTGGTCCCCGGCGGCGAGGCGGTCATCGACGCGTCCGGGTCCAGCCAGTTCGTCTCCGGGCTGCTGCTCTCCGCGCCGCGCTTCGCCAAGGGGCTGGTGCTGCGGCACGAGGGCCCGCCGGTGCCGTCCGCGCCGCATCTGCGGATGACCACCCACATGCTGCGCGCCGCGGGCGCCACGGTGGACGAGAGCGTGCCCGACGTGTGGGCCGTCGAGCCGGGCGGCCTGCGCGGCCGGTCGTGGAAGATCGAGCCCGACCTCTCCGGCGCGGCGCCCTTCTTCGCGGCGGCGATAGTCACCGGCGGCGCCGTCACGCTGGCCGGCTGGCCGCGCGACAGCTGGCAGCCGGCCGGCCGGCTGACCGAGCTGCTGACCGCGCTCGGCGCCGAGGTGAGCCAGGACGACGCCGGGCTCACCGTGCGCGGCACCGGCGCGCTGCACGGCATCGAGGCGGACCTGTCCGAGGTGAGCGAGCTGACCCCGGTCGTCGCGGCGCTGGCGGCATTGGCCGACGGGCCGAGCGCGCTGCGCGGCGTGGCGCACATCCGCGGCCACGAGACCGACCGGATCGCCGCGCTCGCCACCGAGCTGGGCAAGGTCGGCGCGGGCATCGTCGAGCATCCCGACGGCCTGGAGATCACCCCGGGGCCGCTGCGGGCCGCCGTCATCGAGACCTACGCGGACCACCGGATGGCACACGCGGGGGCGGTGCTGGGGCTCGCCGTCGAGGGCGTCCGGCTCACCGACGTAGCGTGTACCTCCAAGACCCTGCCGGAGTTCCCCGAGCTCTGGGCAGACCTCGTGACAGGGAGCTGAAGCTGCCCGGCAAGAAGCGCGAATACGACGAGGACGACGTCCGGATCAGACCGGGACGGGCGTCGCGTCCCCGCACCCGCACCCGGCCCAAACACGAGGACGCCGTGGACGCGCTCGTGATCACCGTGGACCGCGGCCGGTACGGCTGCATCCGCGAGGACGCCGAGCACCTGGACGAGCTCATCACGGCGATGCGTGCCCGCGAGCTGGGCCGCAAATCCGTCGTCGTCGGCGACCGGGTCGCCCTGGTCGGCGACACCTCGGGGGTGCCCGGCGCACTGGCCCGGATCGTGCGGATCGCCGAGCGCACCTCGGTGCTGCGCCGGACGGCGGACGACGACGACACCACCCCCGAGGGCCGGCTCGAACGCGTCGTCGTGGCCAACGCCGACCAGTTGGTCATCGTCAGCGCGCTGGCCGACCCGCCGCCGCGCACCGGCTTCATCGACCGCTGCCTGGTGGCGACATACGACGCGGACATCGAGCCGCTGCTGTGCCTGACCAAGGCCGACCTGGCCGGGCCGGCTGGGGTGCTCGACTACTACGCCGAGCTGGACCTGCCGTACGTCCTGGTCAAGCCGGAAAGCGACCTGACCGAGGTGCGCGACAAGCTGGCCGGGCGGATCTCGGTCATGGTGGGCCACTCCGGCGTCGGCAAGTCAACGCTGGTCAACCGCCTGGTCCCGGACGCCCTGCGAGCGGTCGGCGTGGTCAGCGCGATCGGCAAGGGCCGGCACACATCGACCAGCGCGGTGGCGCTGCGCCTGCCCCGGGTGCGCAAGAAGGGCGACCCCGGCTGGATCATCGACACGCCGGGCATCCGCAGCTTCGGGCTGGCGCACGTGAGCGCGGAAAGCCTGCTGCACGGCTTCCCGGACCTGGTCGAGGGCACGATCGACTGCCCACCGAACTGCGGGCACACGGCAAGCGACGTGAACTGCAAACTGGACGCCTGGGTGGCGGCGGGCAAGGCGGATCCGCGCCGGCTGGCTTCGTACCGCCGGCTGCTGAGCTCCCGCGCCGGCGAGGGCGACGCCCGCGACCAGGGCGAGTAAAACCGAGCCGTCCCGGCGACCGGCCGCACCGCGACCGGCGGACCGACGACCGGCAGCCCCGCGACCGGCGGACCGGCGACCGCAGCTGGCGGACCGACGACAGGCGGACCGCAGCTGGCGGACCGACGACCGGCGGACCGCAGCTGGCGGACCGCGGCTGGCGGACCGCAGCTGGCGGACCGCGGCTGGCGGACCGCGGCTGGCGGACCGCGGCTGGCGGACCGCGGCTGGCGGACCGCGGCTGGCTTTGGCCGGCGGACCGGCTTGGCCGCAGGCTGCCCTGACGACGAGGCCAATCGCCGGCCGGCAGACGAAGGCATCCTGATTCGTTGGCACGAACGGAGTTCTGGCGCACTCTTCCGTGATTGATCACCGCGGAGGTGTTGCAGACGCTGACACCGGTGTTGGTTCGTGGAGTCCACAGTTCTGATCATCAGGCGCGGTCTGCCGACGTCCGGGCCGGCTTCACGGACAGTGCGAGAGAAGCAAGAACGAGAGCCAGGCGTCATTCCGCCTACCCGCCCCGCGTAAATGTGTGTGAGAACAAGCGCGACTAGGTGACCACGGCACGAAGCGGCGTCAACTCGTCGTAAATGCCGATCATGGTGATGGGGACCGGGCCGGTGCGCACGTCTGCCGATGTCCATGCGCTGATCACCGGCGAGATCTCCGATATCGCCATCGAACAGAGCCGCCGGCGTCAATCTTGGTGAACGGCGGCTAGCTCCTCACCACACCCCCTCAAGATCGCCGCAAGGGACACGCGGCGCGGTGCGCGAAATGAGTGGAATGACCTTGTTTGCAATGGTGTCGAGTCCGCATCGTGGAACGCCCCATCCACCGACTGAAACCGCCGCCCGGCATGCGGGAAAGCGCTCACCATGCGAGGGCGCTGCCCGGCATGCGGGAACACGGCTGCGGACGGTGCCGCCCAGTCGGCAACTTCCGGGACGCGGGCGACCAGCACGACCCAAAGCAGACCAGCGGCCTGAGCGGATCGGCGCGACCAGGCGAACCAGCACGGCCGGGCGAATCAGCGCAGCCAAGCCGACCAACGCGGCCGGGCAGACCAGTGCGGCCGGGCAGACCAGCACGGCCGGGCAGACCAGCACGGCCGGGCAGACCAGCACGGCCGGGC
>Ga0307516_10007506_pt1 | contig 12541 bp, 8 predicted proteins | sample 19_EM_MG_FD_203310 | JGI IMG/M metagenome (GOLD analysis project Ga0307516, IMG submission 203310) | Populus trichocarpa ectomycorrhiza microbial communities from riparian zone in the Pacific Northwest, United States - 19_EM | ecosystem: Host-associated > Plants > Roots > Unclassified | place...
TGGGGGGGGGGCTTGGAGACTAGTTTTCTTTGCAGAGTGAGCAGCTGGGAGGAGGAGCAGGAGAAGCAGACATGAAAATCGCGTGGTTCGCGTCCGGTTGGGAGGGGGTGTCGACCTGGACACATGGTACTCTGGCATCTTGCAATTGGTGACGGGAACACGCCTCCGCATCCAAATCGACTTATCCACTGCCGTCCGTGCTCGGAACTGCTGCTCAAGTTCTCGTCGCGCGCCTCCAGATTAAGACCCGTGAGAAAACCGCCCCGTATGGAGTCCATGCTAATGCTTGCCGCCCATGAAGCGAACTCCTGTGACGAAGGAATTGCACGGGCAGACTGTACTGTAGCTTGGTCGCTCCGGCGGGGGGGGTGCTGCGGTTGTTATTGGCCATCTGACACACTTCTGCAAGGGCCAACCATCACACGTATCCATAGCGAGTGAGTGGGACAGCTTGCCCGCTATCACTGGTGGTACATAGCTCCACGGGAATCAACTCAGTTGCAAGGGATCGACAACTGCTTGCATAATATCAGGGCTGCACGTAGCTAGCCAGTTGAAAGTAGGAAGAACGTGTTTTCTGCGGAGTACAACTATATACAATGCGCGATCCTACGCAGACATCGATAACATATCTATCCCTTTCTCTGATCGCGCTGTCTCGCTGATGGCGTGTCGATCTTCGTTCACCTTCAGCTGGTCGATTGTGCACCCGGGGGTCTCTCCAGCAGCTGCGATACGTAGCACATCACAACGAGTGTTAGTTACATACGCGTGGCGGGGCTGGAGCCACACAGACTATGCTGGATCCACAAACCGCCAACAGAGCAGAACTACCAACCCCAAGGATCCCTCTACCTATATGTTCTTTGTGCAGCATCCCCACATCGGAGCAACGACGACGATGCTGCGCCGTTGGCTATCCGGTTTCCTTTGTTTTCTTTTCTTCTTTTTTATACCGCGCACATGAAAGGCTCGTCCGGTTGGGAAATGTGGCCCCTGAGATCCTCCTGCGCATGTAAATTGAACCGCCCCCCCCCCAATGGCTGAGTTTGCACCACATCGATCTCGCATCAGGGTCTGCGACTTTTGTTTGCCCGTTCCATTCCGTCCTTTCCGAACGTTCTTTTTCCGTTCGAAAGACGATCCATTGACAGGGACAGAAACGGAAATATCTGTGTACATGCTTCCTGTTCGCAACACGTAAGCTTATCTACATCTGCATAAACTGCGGGGTTATTACATACACTGGCCAGAGGGTGGCGGACATGGGGAGGAGGCCGTTTGGGTTCGAGAGTTTTCTCTTACTTGGATGCAGGATTCGTGATATCTTGTACATAGATACTTACTTACATACCAACTGCTTGAATTCGGTGGCCGATCGGAGCCGGCGGTGGGGTACATATATACATAGCGAGGTTATCTAGACGCCTCCACGGCTAAGCAGCCGCCAGTTTGCATTTATCCATACATACATATGCCTCTGCGAGTCAGCCTCGACCTCCCGTCGCGACCCATTAAGCAAACACTGACGAGGAGCTGCTGACTAACCGACAAAGTCTGCTTGTAAAACACCCCGTCTCTGCTCTCTCGATTGTGTACCGACTGCAGAAGAAAATGAAACAGTCGGGTTGGTACGGTAGTGTGTGTGGGGATTGATGCCGCCATACAAGTCGTACATACACGGCTTGAGCGATGCCTTGTCATCAAAACCCGGCCACGGAATACTTGCGCTCACTGAGGATCACTCGTAGTTTCTCCGGCAGGACAACAGGACAGGACCGATCGCGTCACGCTTAATATCGTCATGATCCAATAGGGTCGCACACGATTAATGAACCACCATCATCATCATCGCGTCACGCTGGCCCGCGAAGCCATAAAACTAGCTCTGCATGGGGAATGTAGAAACAGCTGGAACATGACATAATGTGCATAGTTTAGTGTATCGCGGAAGCTCTACTGGCGACGGCTTCGTGACGCCCTTGGATTACGGTCTGCCCAGAGCACAGCTTTATGTGCTTCAAGTGCGTAGCTATGTAGGTTTATGCCTCTAAACGATCGAAGGACACGGAGGGCCCCCCACTAGAAGCCGACCAAAGTCGGCTTAGGTATTCGAACTCTTCCCGGTTTTCGTTCACAGCACGCACTCGAAATTGGCCGCCTGCCACCGCCATCACCGCCGGGAGGTCATGTCGATTTCCGTCGCGCTCCAAACTAGCCAAGTCAGCCCCGCAGTAGAAGGTCTAAAGTCAATCCTCACAGCCACGGGCAAAAACAAAACGAATGGTCCTGCCCAGGATCGAACTGGGACCTTAGATTAAACTTCGATGCCAGCATCAAGAAGTGCACTCTGTGTGCTAGCCATTACACCACAGAACCATTTGATGGACTTGCTAGCTGTCGATCGCTTGTGACGTCGTGTGAGTCCTCGACTATCAGGAACGTGATTTGAGACACCTGCAACTCCCGGCAGAGCTCGCACGGCTATTGGGTTCGAAGTCTGCAGCCGGCGTCAGCGGCTTTTGTATTTGAATTGTACACACAACCCAAACTCGCAATCGGCCATCCCTCTGTGGCTTTTGTTCCAAGTATACATTATTCCCTCCATACTAGATCAGAGGACCCCGCAGTAGAAAGTTTAAATTCAATAGCTAAAGTAGCAAAAACAAAACGAATGGTCCTGCCCAGGATCGAACTGGGACCTTAGATCAAACTTCGATGCCAGCATCAAGAAGTACACTCTGCGTGCCAACCATTACACCACAGAACCATTATTTGCGATGATTTACTCATTATTGCCTTTGCAGCGTCGCGTGAATCCTAAAGTCTACCAGTCACGTGTCCCAAATCTCGCCGGACACCCGGAGAAATACAAGACTTTCTCAATGCATCGATGCATATAGATTTCCAGACACGATCCTGGCAGCTTCGCGCTTGGGCGGGGCGGCGTGCCTGGTCTTCCGTGCCGTTCTGCTAGCAACAATAGTGTTGACAGCTCACAAAATAGTATGCACGGACATGACGACTCGCGGCAATGTAGACGGTAGCGCAGACAGCCACTTCTCGAGAAGTGTGTCGCATGCAGCGGGCTATGCCGGAGGGTTTTCGACTCCACAGGGGTGTTCCGGTCGCGAGAACGGACATTTGCAGTGTTGTAGGTGTTGATTCGGCTTTAAGAGCAGGAGAAATAGACATAAAATCCCATGGTTTTCGTCCGGTGGCGTGGGTGACCTGGACACATGGTACTCTGATATCTTGCAACCGGTGACAGGAACACGTCTCCGCATCCAAATCAACTATCCACTGCCGTCCGTTCTCGAGAAGTGTTCCCAGCTCTCGTCGCTCACCTCCAGGTTGAGACCGTGAGCAACCCACTCCGTAATCAATACTAATGCTGCCACCCAAGCCAGAGCAAACACCTGTGATGAATGGATTGCACGGGCAGACTGCAGATGCAAGAGCTGGTACCGCATTTCCTTGTACCAGATGTGGGGTAATGATTTCAACGACAGCCAGGCTTCACTCTTTGCGGACTCGACGATATCGGAGGCAATGTAGCCGAATCGGGGACCGGGATTATTGTCCATCTGGCACACTTCTGCAGGGGCCAAGCTGTCGGCAGTTGCAGCCCCACCGTACAGTGCAAGATGCAGAGCAGGCGGAAGCCGGACGGAACGGTTACGGGTAGCTCTAAGAGGCTCGCCTCTAGGTTTTACCATCTGAAGACAGGGCATTGCCTCACCGGGCAGTACCTGAACTGGAAGCACCGCTCAGTGCTGGTAGTGCGTGTGCGGGGCAGAACCGGGACCATCTCTTCACGATGTGCCCCAAGTGGAGGGCCCAACAGAAGATCCTGTAGTCGGGGGTGTGGAAGAAGGCGGCGAGGAGGAACCTCCTCGCCGACAGGAGAGGCGCTAGACTTCCTCTCCAACATGGATGTGGGAAAGCTGGCCCCGGCTGGGGAAGACGCAGGGAGAGAGGCGTCGGAGTGGAAGCTCCAGCAGCGGAGAGAGGGGGAAGAGGAGCGGTGGAATGAGGTGGAGGAACCGGGCGTCGGCGGCGAGGAATTACTATTCCCCCCTACGCCATCGTTCATTGCTTCTTCGGAAGAGGAGTAGAGGGTTTACGGGTGGGGGTCGTTTTTTCCTTTGTCTTTTCCTTGGTGCGCTTTATTATTCGGGGGTCAGGCCTGGTCGGAGGGCAAAGGGGAACTTGCAATGTGCCGCCATCGCGCGGACAGCGGACGGAAACTGGGGAAAATGTATGCCGCCATAGTTTGCATGGGCTGAATGCGAGTATGATTACACAAAAATCAAGGGCAACCCCACCGCACGGATCCGTAGCGAGTGGTATTTCCCGGGCATTTGCCCGTTATGACCGGTGGTACATAACTCCACGGGAATCAACTCGGTAGTAAGTAATCGATAACAGCTGCTTGGCGACTGCTTGTGTGGAATATCATACGACGGTTCAATATCCAGTTGCTAATTATTCCCCATGAATCTCACGGGATCCAACTTGCGGTCAAAGCCATCCCCGAATAATATCAGGATTGTACGTAGCTAGTCGAAAGTACGATCCATCAGCTTTTGAAGAAGAACAGGAAAGAAGAAACTTGGAGCAGGTTCCTTCCCTTAATATCAATCGAATTCTTTGTGGTAGTCCGCCCACAACGTCCCTCTGATCTGACCCACCAATCCTGACATTGTATAGCAAGCCATTTCGCGTCGATCTCATGGGTAATATGTTCAGATCGGTTCTTAAGTGCGCATCAAGAAGCAATGAGGCTACAAGTCCGTCCATCCTCTTTCTCCGAGACCGTAGCGAGTTCGTCCAGCAGCTCAACAAGGCTGTTCCAGATTCTCCAAGGTTGCAGCAAAGTGTGCCTGTGGCGCTGTCGATGGACTCGATTTGGAAGATCGTGTTTTCTTTTGCGGAGCACACTACAATACGCGATTCTGCGTAGACATCGATAACGTCTGTACTGAAAATCCCTTTCTCTGGTCGCACTGTCTCGCTGATGGAGTGTCGGTCTTCACCTTCAACTAGTCGATTGCGCACCCGAGTCTCCGGCAGCTGCGATACGTGCACATCACAACGGCGTGACAGCTAAAGCCACAAACTACGCTGGGCCGTCGACTACCCCGATCCACAACCACCAACAGAACAATACCAACCCAAGAAAGCCTTTATATTCTCTGTGCATATCCCACATCGAAGCAACGACGATAGTGCTGTGCCGTTGGCTGTTATCCAGTTCCCTCAATACCGCGCGCATGAAGGTCGTCCGGTTGGGAGATGGGGCCCTGAGATGTGGTTGCGCATCTAAATTGCATTTCCCTTCATGGCTGAGTTTGCACCACATTTATCATGTATCGCTCTAGTACGTCTTTTCTTTTCTTTGCCCGTTGCATTCCGTTTCTACCGGACCTTCTTTTTCGGTTCGAAAAACGATCCATGACAAGGTCAGAAACAGAATACTTCCTGTTTGCACATGCAGGCTTATCTACATCTGCATAAACTGCAGAGGTATTGGACTGGATAGAGGGGGATCACTATCGCTGGGAATAGCTGGGTGACGAGTCGGTGCAGCTTGGAAACCGAGTGATGATTGTGGCGGATTTGGGGAAAGCGTTTGGTTTCAAGCATTTTCTCTTACTTGGATGTGGGATTCGTGCCGATGGATGGATTGTACTGCTTTGTAGCCCGGTTTGTAGGATTGGTACGAACTGCTTGAATTGGTGGTTGATCGGAGCGGCGTGGGTGAGCAGGACTGGATGCCTCTATAGCTAAACAGTGGCCAGCTTGTATTTATGCTTATGCCTCTGCGAGTCAGCCTCGACCTCCCGTCGTGACCCGTTTAGCAACACTGACGAACGAACGAGCAGCTGCCAACAACCAACCAGTTAACCCAACCAACCAACTGTTTGGGGGCCGCCCTTCACCGGTTGATGACGCCGTACCATCGTAAACGGCTTGAGCGAAGCCATACCATCGAAACTCGTGCACTGGATACTCGCGCTCACTGCGGATGACTCGTAATTTTCCGGCGGGACCTGTTAATGTGTGTAGATGGGTATACGGTGTATATTCGGTGTAGAGCCAACGTCCCGGCGCGGGGCGCCCCATTATATCAGTATGTATCCATGGCTATCCCACCGGAGACCAGTATGCCGAAGCTATCGGTCTCATCTCCGAGAATGTGCTCAGGCCCCGCCCGAGCCACATCTCATGACAGGACGGATCACGTCACTATGCACTGGAAACGTTGGCCCGGGAAGCCATGGGACTAGATCTGCATTGGAAATGTAGCAACAGCTAGGAAGATAATCTGATGTGCATAGTTTGGTGCATAGCAGAAGATCTACTGACTTTTTTTGTGTATTCATTATCTACTCGTATGCAACCAGGTAGATCATGACGAGATACACACTGTCTGGGTTTCTCGTCCGCTGTCCGCGCGGAGGCGGCATATTGCAAGCTCCCCTTTGTCCTCGGCCCTGGCCTATCCCAGGAAAGAATGAACTTCTTCCTGGATGTCTGGCCCCGAGCCCATTGGTGGGCCTCCGCCCATTTCTTCTCGGAGACCTCCGGCTTCACATGTGTGAGTGATCTGGGAAGCGGCATGGCGCACACCTCCACACAATCCTAGCCAATCCAACCCCCGCGGGCGTCTGGCTCCTTCGCCGCGAGCTTGGCCCATTCTTCGGCCCCCTCGTTCCCTGGGGCAGAGGATCTACTACGACGCCTCGGTGACGCCTTCGGACTACGGTCTGTCCAGAGCATAGCTTTCAGAGCATAGTTGAATAGGTTTATGCAAGGCCTGGCGACGCCGTTAGATGAAAATACTTGTCACTCAACGGTGACTGATACAAAGTTGAAGGGCACGGAGGCCCCTCACTAGAAGCCGAGCAGGTCGGATTATGTATCCGAACTCTCCACTCGATTCCTAACCATCCCTCTTCCACGGTTTTAGTCCCAAGCCTACGCTCCAAATCGGCCGCCTGCCACCGTCCTCGCCGCGAGGCCATGTTGATTGCTGTCGCTCTTTCCATACCAGCCAAGACAATCCCGTAGTACAAAGTCTAAAGTCAATAGCTAAAGTTAATCCTCGCGGCCGCGAGCAAAAACAAAACGAATGGTCCTGCCCAGGATCGAACTGGGACCTTAGATCAAACTTCGATGCCAGCATCAAGAAGTACACTCTGCGTGCTAACCATTACACCACAGTACCATTTGATGGACTTGCTAGCTGTCGATCGCTTGTGACGTCGCGTGAATCCTCGGCTATCAGGAACATGATTTGAAACACTTGCAACTCTCCGGCAGAGCTCGCATGGCTATTGGGTTCGAAGTCCGCGGCCGGCGTCAGCGGCTTTTGTATTTGAATCGTACACACAACCCCCAATCAGCCATCCCTCTACGTCTTTTGTTCTAAGTATACTCCTCATTGCTGAGAGGCCATGGAGATTGCCGTCGCACTCTCCATACTAGACGGGACGGCCCCGCAGTAGTTACATACATAGAAAGACCAAAGTCGCTTACTAACCGAAGTTAATCCTCACAGCCACGAGCAGAAACAAAACGAATGGTCCTGCCCAGCATCGAGCTGGGGCCTTAGATCAAACTTCAATGCTAGTGGGCATCATCATGAAGTATACTCTGCGTGCTTGCCATTACACTACAGAACCATTTGATGGACTTGCTATCTGTCAATCGCTTGTGACATGGCGTGAATCCTCAACCATTAGGAAGACGATTTGAATTACCTGCAGTTCCCAGGCAGATACGGCTATTCGGCCCGGCCAACACATCTTTGTTTTGTGTAGGCCGCTGGGCTTTCACAATGTACCGATGTATATAGTTTTCTGGTGAGGCGGTTTCGTGCTGATCTGCTCGCAACGGCAGCACTTACTTCGGAGCTTCCATGGGGGATTTTTTAGGGCATTCTCGAACTATCGTCGTGAGCCACGAGCGTGGCTATAGAGAGAGCTCGCATAGTTATTGGGTTCGAAGCCCCCCGCCTGCAGCCGCAGTTCTTGTATTTGAATTCTACGCCCAACGCCCAACCCTCAACATCCCTCTACGAGTTTAGGCTTTTTGTTCCAAGTACACACCTCACCACCGAGAGATCATGTAGATTGCCGTCACGCCCTCCATACTAGACGGGACGACCACGCAGTAGAAAGTCTAAAGTCGCTCACTAGCCGAAGTTAATCGTGACCGCCACGAGCAAAAACAAAACAATGATCCTGCCCAGGGTCGAACTGGGACCTTAGATTAAACTTCGATGCCAGCATCAAGAAGTACACTCTGCGTGCTAACCATTACACCACAGAACCTTTGGATGGGATTATTTACTCTTTACTGCCTTTGACGCGTCGCGTGAATCCTCAAAATATCGGCACGTGATCCGAATCTCCCTGAACACCCGCAGAAAAAAGAAATGCATCGATGCATATAGATTTCCAGCCAGTTTCGTGCTTGGGCGGGGCGGCGCCTGGTCTTCCGTGCTGCTCTGCTTGCAACGGCAGTGCCCGCCTTCGAAGCATTTATGAACTTTCTCCGGGGCAATCTCGAATGTCGGGGCGACATGACGAGCATGACTAGAGACTTCGCGCGGCCATTGGTTTGAAGCTCGCTGCCGCGCACTCGGTGGTTTATGTATTTGTTTTAGCTTGCCGGGCACAATTTCTCGTGTACTAAACCGGCCGGCCTGTATGTAGGTCAGGCTGGCCCGGACCTACAGCGGCGGAGGAGGCTGCGAAACGAACGACAGCTCGGTTACCCCATCTCTCCTGTCTTGATTGTGTACCGACTGCAGAAAGAAAGAAGAAGCACCGGGTTGGTGGCTGCCCTTCATCGGTTGATGCCGTCATACCATCGTAAGCGGCTCGAGCGAGGCCGTGATATCGAAACCCGTCCCATTGGGTACTGGTGCTCACTGAGAATCACTCGTAACTTCTGTGGTGGGACAGGGACCGATCGTGTGATTCGTGTCACCATGCACTGGAGACCCGGCCAAGAAGCGAGCGCGCTAGCGGGGTGCTTCCGGACAACCAACATGGGGGCCCTGATAGTCGAGCCTGCGACCAGCGGTTGCCCAAAAACAGGCAGAGGCGGTTTGGGGCACGGCTTCTCAGCCTCCCACGGGGCAACGAGGCCCAAAGAGGTAGGGGCGCCGTCTGGTGTGGGGAGGAGACTAGAGGAAGCGCTCAGATACGCAGGCAGAACAGAGGAGATGATACAGTGCCCTACTCCAGAAAAACTGGGTGCGAAAATCATAAAGGAAGGGCAGAAGAGGCGAGGGAGGAGGCAGAGCGAGACAGACCAGGCCTGACCATCTTCACGGGCGGGTCGCGAGCCAACAGCGGGGCGACAGGGTACGCGGTAATTTTGGAAGAGAGGAGGACGGTAGGCCAACGTCAAGGCTCACGGCTCACATGGGCTATAACTAAGAGGCTTTTGATGCAGAATGCGCAGCGTTGGCGAGAGCCTTGGAAATGGCAGGGGGGAGGCGGACCGGACCGGAGAGAATTACCATATTACAGATGCGCAGGCTGCAATCAGAGGAATGGTATCGGACGAACCGGGCCCAGGCCAGCAGTACGCCGTGAAGGCCAGGAAGTGGGTAGCGGACATAAGGGCAGTAAGGCCCGACGCGCGCGTTGAAATCCGGTGGTGCCCAGCTCATGAGGAAGTGGCAGGCAACGGACAGTGTGGATACCACCACGATCCAGCTATGTAGATTCATAGCTATAGTTAATCCTCCTCACAGCAACGAGCAAAAACAAAACGAATGGTCCTGCCCAGGGTCGAACTGACACCTTAGATCAAACTTCGATGCTAGTGGGCACCATCATGAAGTACACTCTGCGTGCTAGCCATTACACTACAGAACCACTTGATGGACTTGCTGGCTGTCAATCGCTTGTGATGTCGCGTGAATCCTCATCCATTAGGACCGTGATTTGCATCGCCTGCAACTCCGGGGCAGATACGGCTATTCGGCCCGGCTAACACGTCTTTGTTTTGTGTAGGTCACTGGGCTTTCCCAATGTACATACCTTATAGTTTTCCGGTCGCGATCCCGGCAGTTTTGTGCTTGGGCTCAGCGGTTCCGGCAGCACCGTCTTCGGAGCATGCATGGAGGATTTTTCGAGGCAATCCCGAGCTATCGACATGATAAAGCGACATGGTGAGTCCCGAGCATGGCTATAGAGAGAGCTCGCACGGCTATTGGGATAAGTTTGGCCGCGTACCAGTGGCTTATGTATTTGAATCGTACACCCAACCCCCAACTTCCAATCGTCCCTCTACAGCTTTAGTTCCAAGTATACAAGGTATGTACCTCACCCCCGAGAGGTCATTTAATTTCCCTCCTTACTAGGAGATACTAGACGAGACGACCCCGCAGTAGAAAGTCCAGAGCCACTCGCTAACCTCCCAGCGACTAGCAAAACATAACGAATGGTCATGCCCAGGGTCGAACTGGGACCTTAGATTAAACTTCGATGCCAGCATCAAGAAGAAAACTCTGCGTGCTAACCATTACACCACAGAACCATTGGATGGGATGTTTTACTCTTTATTGCCTTGGACGCGTCGCGTGACTCCTCAAATATCAGGCACGTTAACTGACGACTGGACGCTAGGGTTTTACCAATGTACCGGTGCATATAGATCTCCAGTCGCGATCCTGGTGGTTTCGTGCTTGGGCGAGGCGGCACGCCTGGTCTTTCGTGCTCTGCTCGCAACGGCAGCACCGACTTCGAAGTATGCACGATCAGTTCTCTGATTGTTGAAATGATACCCATAATCCATTAGCAATGAAGATAAATCAGTGATAGCAGTTCGATCAATCTGAATGCCGTCTGAGATGAGGATACACAAGCGTATGGTCGTTTGAGTGGCTCACAACTTTGTTGTCATATTACATGAGTATAGAACAGAAGAAAGAAAAGAACCCGCAGAGCAAAGATCCTCCTCCCACACTTCCCCGTTTGCGCCTTACGCAATCGTGTCCTCAACAAACTCTAAGACACAAGCGCCAAATCCAAACAACTCGGCCAACAACACCCCAATACGTAGAACGCCGCGAGAAGCATTTCTAACACTGATTCAATCCCGAATGTCGTGGCGACATGACGGGCATGACTACGGAGAGCTCATGCGTCCATTTGCTCGAAGCCCGGCGCTGCATGCTCAGTGGCTTATGTAGCTATTTGTTCTAGCCTGCCAGCCCAGGGGTCTCAACAGTCCGGCCGGGCCAGTCCTGGCCTCGGCCTGAACTGGTCTGTTTGAATCAATCTACACTAGCCCATGGCCCGCGGGCCCAAGGGCCCTCCTGGAGCCGGCATGGTCTGGACTGGGTCTGCCGACGGGCCGGGAAAACGAGGGAGCTCTCATGATCCACTAGCGTCTTACAATATCTTGGGCCATTAGTGGGAGCTTTCGGCCACCGCCACAACAGACAGAAAAATCGTACATGCTCGGAAGAGCACCGGAGGGAAGAGGCGAACAAAAATTATCTAAAAATTCTGTTAATCTGGTGAGCATTTCTTCGATGGTGAGTGGGTTCAGGGTTGTGGACAAGCGGAAGTGAGCTCGTCGCAGATCCGCATTTTGGTTGACGAAGTGGGAGAGAAGGAGCTGTGGCGGTGCCACAGCGTGTGTGGCGAAGGTTAGGCTTTGAGCCTTGGCGGAAGTTTGTTTGTAGCGTCTTGGCACAGGGGCCATAGGCTCAGGCTTTCGGCCTCTTAGTCCTTTTAAGAATTCAGACATCGTTGCGTGCAGTGTCAGGTGGCGACCACAGACAGAATACGAACCTTACCTCCAAACGAATACCTTCTTTGAACCTCTTCCCTTTTTCAGTTGATTGATCTCGGACACGCAAACGCCGACCATCGTGGCGTCCTCGGAGCCGCCCCGCCGTCGGAAGCTCTCCGGACGGATACTGGTCCTGCGGTTTGCCCTCAAAGTGAGAGCGTATACGGACGAATTCCCAAGCGTTCGAGGTATTCGGAAGTGTGATAACGCCGTATTCGACGACATCGTTCAATCATACTCGGAAGAGGAGGTCAAGAGGGAGGAAGGATACAACTACGAGACGTGTGGAGGAGAATTCGACGAGGAGTGGCGAACGAATCCATCGATCCCATTCAATCACATCGTCTTCTTTCGGCTACACTGCAGATTCTTTTACGAGCGATACTACGCAGCTACGAAGGCAAAACGATTGCTGACGCATACGGATAACACCAGCTATTTGGACAAGGAAGCCTGCTACGAGTGGGCAGAGAAAGGAATACGGGAGTTGGAAGACGAGGACCAATCCATCCTCGAGGACAGATCCCACATTACGCACAGACTACCTGCAGGCTCAGAGGGCCCAGCTGTAACGGGTGGGTCTGGGCAAGGCTCCAGGTAGCGACGCGTGGCGGTCGAGCGGGACGGCGCGGCGGTCAAGCGGAACGGCGCGGCGGTCAAGCGGAACGGCGCGGTGGTCGAGCGGGACGGCGCGGCGGTCAAGCGGAACGGC